>FWPU01009723.1_pt1 | contig 14894 bp, 11 predicted proteins | sample 2228361 | NCBI WGS metagenome assembly FWPU01 (sample SAMEA103939777, study PRJEB20133) | metagenome
GCTCATGACTCGGGGCCGTCGTGGCTCGCTAAGCCTTCAACGTATGACTCTTTCATTCACTACACCTCGCCGGTTTGACCGGCGCACGGGGGATTCATGGCGATCCGCACCATCCAAGCCCACCGCCGTCAGCCCTTCGGAACCTGCTTGAGGTGCAACCAACGCCCCCGAACCGGCCGCCGCGGGTGCTCCGACCGGCTGATCGGCGCCGCTGGAACCGGCTGGCCCAAGCTACAGGACGACTTGCGGGACGCGGGCAACGCCCGAACGTCTCTCGCCGAACTCACCTGCCCCTGATGTCGAGCCCGCCACCCGATGCGGCCTCCGAGCGGCAGGGCATGGGCCATCGCGTGGCCGCAGTCATGCGGCCGCTCCTCGTCCTTTGCGTGCTCGCCGCAAGTTGTGCCGTGCCGCGTCCCATGCCGTCCACGTGCGAGAGGCCTCCGCCCGCGTTCGACGTGGCGCTCGAAGGCATCTCGGTGGCGGGCCGGCGCGTGGTGCCCCTCGCCGAGGGCCGACTGCCCCCGGGCGAGGCGGGTGCGACACTCGAGCGGAGCGGCGATGCCCCGCCGCTGGCGGTCTTCGTCACCGTGCGCGGGGTGCGCATCGCGGGCCACGGAAAGACGGCCGGAGGCGTCGGAGCGGTGGACGGCATCGACCAGCTCGGCGAGGCAGTGGAGCGCATCGCGGTGCAAAGCGGCGGAAAGCGGCTCTTGGTGGCGGCCGAGCCGGACGTACGTGTCTCCGACTTCGTCCGGGCGCTCGAGGCTGCGCGGGCGCACGCGGCCGACGTCACGCTCGGGCTCGTGGAGGACGACACTGGGCTCGAGACGGATCCGCTGGAGCACCGTCTCGCGGCGTACTTCCGGGCGCACCGGGGCGAGCTGGCGAGCTGCTACGAGGCGGTGCTCGCGCAGAATCCCTCGCTGGCCGGGCGGCTGGTGGTGCGCTTCACCTTGACGACGTCCGGCCGGGCGACGGACCTCTCGGTGGAGGAGGACTCGCTGAAGGACGCGGCTTTGACGGCGTGCCTGCTCGATCGCGTCAGCGCCTGGAAGTTCCCCTTCGCTCCGCCGGAGGACGTCGAAGTGGTTCATCCGCTCGAGCTCCGCCCGGCCGAGTAGCGCGAACTTCTTGGCCTCGAGCGGTCGCCGGCCGGTAGCATGGCGCTTGATGCGCGCGCTCGTCCTGCTCGTGGCGCTGACTGCGAGCTGCACCTGTTCGAAAGGGGCTCCGGAGCGGGGCCGCTCGCACCGGAAGGTGGACGTGCACGTGCACTTTCCTCCCGAGGCGGCGCCGCGAGTGGTGTCGTTGATGGACCGGTACGGCATCGACGTGGTGGTGAACCTGTCGGGAGGGACGCCCGACCGGGGCCTGGCCGAGCAGCTTCAGGCGGCGAAACGGCACGAAGGCCGCATCGTCGTGTTCGCGAACGCCGACTGGCGCCACCCGATGCTCGGCCCCGGCTACGGCGCGCGGATGGCGGAGGACCTCTCGCGCGCGCACCAGATGGGGGCCAGGGGGCTGAAGATTCCAAAGGCGCTCGGCCTGGGCTTCGAGCGCTACGACGGCCGGCTGCTGACGGTGGACGATCCCGAGCTGGATCCGCTCTTCGAGAAGGCGGGCGAGCTGAAGATGCCGGTGTCGATTCACACGGGAGACCCGGTGGCTTTCTGGCGGGCGCCGACGCCGGACAACGAGCGTCACGACGAGCTGTCGGTGCACCCCGGCTGGTCGTACTACGGCCGGCCCGTCCCTTCGTGGGAAGAGCTCTTCTCCGCCTTCGAGCGAAGGGTCTGCCGCCATCCCAAGACGACGTTCATCGGGGTGCACTTCGGCAACGCGCCCGAGTACCCCGACCGACTGGACGCGCTGATGAAGCGGTGCACGAATCTGTACATCGACACGGCGGCGCGCGTGCCGGAGATCGGCCGCCACGCGCCGGAGAGGATGCGGGCCTTCTTCGAGGCGCACCAGGACCGCATCCTCTTCGGGACCGATCTCGGCGTGGGCGTCGAGCCGAGTCAGCTCATGCTGGGCTCGACGGGCGAGTCACCGCCGACGGAAGCCGACGTGGCGCACTTCTTCCGCTCGACGTGGCGGTACTTCGAAACGAACGACCGTGCCTTCGCCCACCCGACACCCATTCAGGGCCGGTGGCGCATCGACGGCATCGGGCTCGAGCAAGAGGTGCTGCGGAAAATCTACGGAGGCAACGCCGAACGCCTGCTCGGCCTCCGTTGACCGTGCGCCCGGCCGCCCCCGCGATTACACCGGACACGAAAATTCCCGGCGTTCGTGCCAGAAGGCCGGTTGCGCCACCAAGGTGGTATTTTCGAAGGCGATGGCTCCGAAGCGTCGTTTCGAGGAGGAAGGCGACACCGCGGTCGTCACCGAGACGCGGAAGAAGGAGAAGCTGAAGAAGCCGCGTCTGTACAAGGTGCTGTTCCACAACGACAACTACACCACCATGGAGTTCGTGGTGGCCGTCTTGCGCGACGTGTTCCACAAGCCCGAGGCCGAAGCGGTGGCCATCATGCTGAACGTGCACCGAACTGGCGTCGGGGTCGCGGGCGTTTATCCATACGACATCGCGGAGACGAAGATTCGCACCACGGAACAGCTGGCGCGGGAACACGAGTTTCCCTTGAAGCTGTCGATGGAACCGACGGAGGACGAGTAGCCCGTGGCCTCACCGATCATCGCCAAGGAGCTCCAGCAGAGCATTCGCTTCGCCATCTCGGAGGCCAAGCGCATGCGCCACGAGTACCTCACGCTGGAGCACCTGCTCCTCGGCCTGCTGAAGGACCCGCGCACGGTGCAGGCGCTGAAGGCGTGCGGCGCCAACCTGAACCGGCTGCGCGACCGGCTGCAGGCGTACCTGACGGACACGGTCGAGCGGCTGCCCGAGGGCGTGGAGGCCGAGCCGCAGCAGACCATCGGCGTCGACCGCGTGCTGCAGCGGGCCGCGCTGCACGCGCTGTCGGCCGAGCAGAAGGTGATGGAGGGGCCGGACGTGCTCGTGGCCATGTTCCGCGAGGCCGAGTCCCATGCCGTCTATTTGCTCCGGCAGGAGGGCGTCACCCGCTACGACCTGCTCAACTACATCTCGCACGGGCTGACCAAGGACGGCGCCGAGGAGACGGCCGCCCCGACCGGCGCCGACGAGGACGAAGACGGCACTGCTCCATCGCGCGACCCGCTCAAGGCCTACACCGCCAATTTGAACGAGCTCGCCGAGGACGGCGGCATCGACCCGCTCATCGGCCGCGAGATGGAGCTCGAGCGCACCGTGCAGGTGCTCTGCAGAAGGCGCAAGAACAACCCGCTCTTCGTCGGCGAGAGCGGCGTGGGCAAGACCGCCATCGCCGAGGGCCTGGCGCTGCGCATCGTCGAGGGCAATGTGCCCGAGCCGCTCAAGGGCGCGACCATCTTCTCGCTCGACATGGGCGCGCTGCTCGCCGGCACCAAGTTCCGCGGCCAGTTCGAGGAGCGGCTCAAGGGCGTGCTCAAGGCGCTGAAGGAGCACGAGAACGCCATTCTCTTCATCGACGAGATCCACACCATCGTGGGCGCCGGCGCCACCAGCGGCGGCTCGATGGACGCGTCCAACATCCTGAAGCCGGCGCTGCAGTCGGGGCATCTCCGCTGCATCGGCTCGACCACGTACAACGAGTACAAGCAGAGCTTCGAGCGCGACCGGGCGCTGTCGCGCCGCTTCCAGAAGATCGAGATCAGCGAGCCGACCATCGAGGACTCGGTGAAGATTCTCCTGGGGCTGAAGAGCCGCTACGAGGAGCACCACGGCGTCGTCTTCGAAGAGGCGGCCATTCGCGCCGCGGTCGAGCTGTCGGCCAAGCACATCAACGAGAAGTTCCTCCCCGACAAGGCCATCGACGTCATCGACGAGTGCGGCGCCGCCGAGAAGCTCTTGCCTGCCGACAAGCGCACCGGGAAGGTCACGGTGGCCGACGTCGAGCGGGTGGTCGCCAAGATGGCGAAGATTCCCGCCAAGACGGTGGCCGCCTCCGAGCGGGTGCAGCTGCAGAATCTGGAGAAGGAGCTCAAGTCGGTCATCTTCGGCCAGGACAAGGCGGTCGAAGAGGTGGTCGCGGCCATCAAGCTCGCCCGGAGCGGCCTGCGCGCGCCGGAGAAGCCCATCGGCAGCTTTCTCTTCGCCGGCCCCACCGGCGTGGGCAAGACCGAGCTGGCCAAGCAGCTGGCGCGCGCGATGGGCGTCGAGTTTCTGCGCTTCGACATGTCCGAGTACTCGGAGAAGCACACCGTCTCGCGGCTCATCGGCGCGCCCCCGGGGTACGTGGGCTTCGACCAGGGCGGGCTGCTCACCGACGCCGTGCGCAAGCACCCCTACTCGGTGGTGCTGCTCGACGAGATAGAGAAGGCCCACCCCGACCTCTACAACATCCTCCTCCAGGTGATGGACCACGCGACGTTGACGGACAACAACGGCCGCAAGGCCGACTTCCGCAACGTGGTGCTCATCCTCACCACCAACGCCGGCGCGCGCGAGATGGCCAGCAAGACCATCGGCTTCGGCGGCGGCGAGTCCGTCGACGTCACCCGGGCCCGCCAGGCGCTCGAGCGCACCTTCACGCCCGAGTTCCGCAACCGGCTCGACGCCATCGTGCAGTTCTTCGGCCTGACGAAGGAGATCGTCCTCCGCGTCGTCGACAAGGAAGTGGGGCTGCTCGAGAAGATGCTCGACGAGAAGAAGGTGAAGCTCGAGCTGTCGGCGGCGGCGCGCGACTGGCTGGCCGAGCGCGGTTACGACGCGCAGTTCGGCGCCCGGCCGATGGCGAGGCTGGTGGACCAGGCGCTGAAGAAGCCTCTGGCCGAGGCGCTGCTGTTCGGCGAGCTCAAGGACGGCGGAGTGGCGAAGGCCGACGTGAAGCCCGACGGCGAAGGGCTGGCCCTCTCCTTCGCCCGCTGAGCCGATGGCCCGCTCTCTTGCGGCAAGCCGTGCCTGTGGGCGCTGAAGCCCACGCTGCCGCTCGAGCGGCGGCGGTTCGAGAAGCGCCGTGGGCCCTTCGTTCGGCCGCCTCGAGGAGCCGGTGACGAACGCGGCCGCCACTGAGGCGCACCTCAGTGCGGCCCCGGAGGCGCCGCAGCGTCGCCGAGCACCTGCTCGGGGTGGAGCTCGTGGACGAGCGCCTCGCCGCGCTCGAAGGCGGTGATGCTGGAAAGCGTCGTCTCGGCGATGTTGGCCAGCGCCTCCCGGGTGAGGAAGGCCTGGTGGGCGGTGACGAGGACGTTGGGGAAGGTGAGTAGCCGCGCCAAGACGTCGTCTTGCAGCACCTGGTCGGAGAGGTTTCTGAAGAAGACGTTTTCCTCCTCTTCGTACACGTCGAGTCCGGCGGCGCCTAGGTGGCCGCTCTTGAGCGCGTCGATGAGGGCGCGGGTGTCGATGAGGGCGCCGCGGCCGGTGTTGACGAGCATCGCCCCGCGCTTCATTCGGCCGAGCGCGCGGGCATCGACGAGGTGGCGCGTCGCGGGCGTCAGGGGCACGTGCAGCGAGACGACGTCGCTCTTCTCCAACAACTCGGGGAGGGACACGTAACGGACGGGCACGTCCGGCCGGGGAGCGACGTCGCAGGCCAGCACCTCGCAGCCGAAGCCCGAGAAGATGCGCGCCGCCGCCGAACCGATGCGCCCGGTGCCGACGATGCCCACCACCTTCCCGAACAGGTCGAAACCGACCAGCCCATCGAGCGAGAAATTGCCCTCGCGCACCCGCGCGTAGGCGCGGTGAATCTTCCGGTTCAGCGCCAGCACCAGCGCCACGGCGTGTTCGGCGACCGCGTGGGGCGAGTACTCGGGCACCCGCACCACCCTCAGGCCCAAAGATGCAGCCGCGCGCAAATCGACGTTGTTGAAGCCTGCGCTGCGAAGCGCCACCAGCGAGACGCCGAGCTGCCGCAGTTGCTCGAGGGCCAGCCGGTCGGCGCGGTCGTTGACGAAGATGCACACCGCCTGGGCGCCGCTGGCGAGCGCTGCCGTGCGCGCGTCGAGGCGGGGCTCGAGGAAGGTCAGCGCGTGCCGGTGGCGACGATTGGCGGCGGCGAACGGCTCGCGCTCGAAGCCGTGCGTGTCGAAGAAGGCGACGTCCATGAGGCAACCTTGGACACGGCGGGGTCGAGCCTCAACGGCACTCCGAACGGCCCATCATCGAGCCGCCCATCGCCGCGCGCATCGACGGCGACCTGTCGGCATGCCGGTCGAGAGACTGGGCCATGCGGCGGCAGTGCTCCTCTCCGTCGGTGCGGTCGGCGCTCGAGCTCGCCGCGTCGCCAAGAGGGCGGCGCTGGCAGAGTGCGCGGGGACGCACACCCTGGAGGTGTCGCGGCACACAGGGCGCGGAATTCGTCCCCACGGGGGTGTGGGACGCGGCCAGTCGAGCCGCGGCGACTGCGGGCCCATCGGCGATTCGATCGAGTAGAGCTGGCTCGCTCGCCACGGAGGTGAGAAGCCCTTCCGCTCGCAAAGACGCACTCCTTGCGCCGCCTCTTCACCGCCGTGCAACGGGTGCGCGGGGTCGACCCGATGCCGACGATGAAGGCTGGCAGCTCCGTTGCAGCCGAATCGATCATGCGTTCCAGGTCCAAGTCCCTTCACCGGCCATCGGCCGCGCTCCGCCGCACCTCGCTTCGCCCGGCTCGGCTCGTGTACGCGTTCGACGACCGAGCGCTCGGCCCCTGGCCGCGCGAGGTGCTGCGCAGCCGCCTCGGCGGCAAGGGCGCCAACCTCGTCGAGATGACGCGCCTCGGCCTGCCGGTGCCGCCGGGCTTCGTCATCACCACCGAAGCCTGCCGCGAATTTCTCGAGACGGGCGAGCTGCCGATGGGGCTGTGGGATTCGGTCGTCGCCGCCGTGCGCCACCTCGAGCGGGCCACCGGCCGGCGGTTGGGAGACCCGTCGCGCCCGCTGCTCGTCTCGGTGCGCTCGGGCGCCAGGTTCTCGATGCCGGGCATGATGAACACCGTTCTCAACATCGGGCTGAACGACGCGGTCGTCGCCGCGATGGACGATGCGCGCTTCGCCTTCGACGCCTACCGGCGGCTGCTGCAGATGTTCGGCACCGTGGTGCTGGGCGCTCCGGGCGAGCCGTTCGAGCGGCTCCTGTCGGAGCGGCGGGCGGCGCGAGGCGTCGCCAACGACGCCGATCTGCCCGCGGAAGACCTCGCCGCCCTCTCGCGCGAGCTCGAGCGCCTCGTCGAGCGCCACTCGGGCGCTCCCTTCCCGAAAGATCCGCTCGAGCAGCTCAGGCTCGCCATCGTCGCCGTCTTCCGCTCGTGGAGCGGCAAGCGCGCGCACGACTACCGCGTCGCGGCCGGCATTCCGCACCATCTGGGCACGGCGGTGAGCGTCGTGGCGATGGTGTTCGGAAACCGGGGGGCTGACTCGGGCACCGGCGTCGGCACCACGCGGAACGTCACCACCGGCGAAAAGGAGCTCGAGGGCGACTTCCTGCACAATGCCCAAGGCGAAGACGTCGTCGCCGGCACCCGGCCCACGCTGCCTCTGGCCGAGATGGCGAGGCTCTTGCCGCGCGCCTACCGAGAGCTCGAGCGCCACGCGCGCACCCTCGAGCGGCACTACCGAGAGGTGCAGGACTTCGAATTCACCGTCGAGCGCGGGAAGCTGTGGATGCTGCAGACGCGCGACGCCAAGCGCACCGCGCAGGCCGCCGTGCGCATCGCCGTCGAGATGGCAAAGGAGCGGCTCATCGGCCGGCGGGAGGCGGTGAGACGCGTCAAGCCCGAGCACGTCGACTACTTTCTGCACCCGCAGTTCGACCCGGTCTCGAGTCGCGAGGCGAAGGCGTCGGGCGCGCTGCTGGCCAAGGGGCTCAACGTCTCGCCCGGAGCGGCCATCGGCCAGCTCGTCTTCGACGCCGACACCGCCGAGCGGTGGGCGCGCGACGAGAAGCGGCCCGTCATCATGGTGCGGATGGAGACGAAGCCCGACGACGTGCACGGGCTCTTGGCCGCCGAGGGCGTCTTGACCGGCCGCGGAGGCCGCACCAGCCACGCCGCCCTGGTGGCCCGCCAGTTCGGAAAGCCGGCGGTGGTGGGCGTGCTCTCCTTGGACATCGACCTCGAACGCCGGCAGCTCTCGGCCAACGGCCGGGTATTGCGCGAGGGCGACTGGGCGTCCATCGACGGCACCACCGGCGAAGTCTTCGCCGGCAAGCTGAAGACGATCGAGCCGGACGTGGCCGACAGGCACCTCCTCGAGCTCCTCTCGTGGGCCGACCGCATCCGCAGCCTGGAGGTGCGCGCCAACGCCGACTACCCCCGCGACGCCGAGCGCGCCCGAAAGCTCGGCGCCGAGGGCATCGGGCTGTGCCGCACCGAGCACATGTTCTTCGAGGCCGACCGCATCGGGCTGGTGCAGAGGCTCATCCTCTCTACCTCCGAAGAAGAGCGCGCGCGCCTCGTCGAGCGGCTCCTTCCGATGCAGCGCGCCGACTTCGCGGGGCTGTTCGAGGTGATGGACGGGCTGCCGGTGACGATTCGCCTCATCGACCCGCCGCTGCACGAATTCCTGCCCGACCACGATGCGCTGCAGCGCGAGGTGGTGGCGCTCGAGACGCGCCTGGCGCTCGGCCTCGCCGAATCGGACGCCGACGACGCGCGCCTCGAGTCGAAGCGGAGGCTGCTCGAGGCGGTGGAGTCGATGCGCGAGCGCAACCCGATGCTCGGGCTGCGCGGAGTACGGCTGGGCATTCACCGGCCGGAATTGGTGCGCATGCAGGTGCGCGCGCTGTTCGAGGCCGCGTGCGAGTGCGTCCGCGCGGGCGGGAAGGTGCGGCCGCAGATCATGATTCCCCTGGCGGCGGTGTCGGGCGAGCTGAGGGTCGAGCGCGCGTTGCTCGAGGAGGAAGCGCGGAAGGTGATGGGCGAGCAGGGCGTCGAGGTGCCCTACGCCTTCGGGACGATGATCGAGGTGCCGCGCGCGGCGCTCGTCGCCGACCGCCTCGCCGAGCACGCCGAATTCTTCTCGTTCGGAACCAACGACCTGACGCAGACGACGTTCGGCATCTCGCGCGACGACGCCGAGACGGGCTTCCTCTCCGAGTACCTGGAGAAGGGAATCCTCCGCGAGAACCCGTTCGCCACCATCGACGCCGACGGGGTGGGGGCGCTGATGAAGACCGCCGTCGCCCTCGGCCGCAAGCGGCGGCCAGACATGGAAATCGGCGTCTGCGGCGAGCACGGCGGCGACGCGAAGAGCATCGCGCTGTGCCACCGGCTCGGGCTCGACTACGTCTCCTGCTCGCCGCTCCGCATCCCGGTGGCGCGGCTGGCGGCGGCCCACGCGGCGCTGGGCGAAACGGGCGGCGAGCGCTGAGGGAAGCCGGGTCAGCGCCTGATTCGCCGGAGCAGCTTCGACACCTCGACGATGCTGACGGGCACCAGCCCGAGCCCCAGCGGCACCAACAGCTGCTGGACGGGCAGGTCGGCGAGCTGGAAGAGGCCTCGCATCGCCGGCACATGGTGCAGAAGGAGCTGGATGAGCACCGACGCGATGACGACGGAAAGCAGCTTCAGGTTGGTGAAGGGGCCGACCTCCCAGAAGATGCGCGCGCGGCTCCGCTCGGCGACCGAGCGGAAGATCTGGCTGAAGACGATGGTGGAGAAGGCGAGCGTGCGCGCACCTTCCAGGCCCAGCGCGTCGAGCTCCCACACGAAGAGGCCCAGCGCGAGCGCCGCCTCGACCAGGCCGATGGAGAGAATCCACCCCCACTCGTTCCGGCGCAGCATCGGTTCCTTCAGGCCGCGCGGAGCCTTCTTCATCACGTCGGGGTCGACCGGGTCCGACACCAGCGCCAGCGCGGGCAGGCCGTCGGTGACCAGGTTGATCCACAGAAGGTGCAGCGGCAGAAGCGGCAACGGCAGCCCCGCGAGCGCCGCCACCAGCATCACGGCGAGCTCGCCCACGTTGCCGGTGAGGACGAAGACGAGCGTCTTGCGGATGTTGTCGAACACGCCGCGCCCTTCCTCGACCGCGGCCACGATGCTCGCGTAGTTGTCGTCGGTGAGGACGATGTCGGCCGCCTCGCGCGTCACCTCGGTGCCGCCGCGCCCCATGGCGATGCCGACGTGGGCCTCGCGCAAGGCCGGCGCGTCGTTGACGCCGTCGCCGGTCATCGCCACCACCTCGCCGCGCGTCTTCCATTCTCGGACGACGTCGATCTTCTCCTGCGGCGTGGCCCGCGCGTGCACGCGCTCGTCGACCGGCTCGCCGTCCTTCACGATGCCCAGCTCGCGCGCGATGGCCGCCGCGGTGACCGGGTGGTCGCCGGTGATCATCACCGTCTTCACGCCGGCGCTCCGGGCGGCGGCGATGGCGTCGACCACTTCGGGCCGCGGCGGGTCAGCCAGCCCGACGAGCCCGAGCAGCTCGAGGTCCTTCTCCTCGGGACCTTCTCCCGCGGCCACGGCCAGCACGCGCAACCCGCGCGCGGCCATGGCGGCGTTGGCCTCGGCGATGCCCTCGAGCGGCCTGGACATCGACGAGAGCACCTCGATGGCGCCCTTGACGTACAGCCGCTCGTCGGCACGGTAGACGGCCATGCGCTTCAGCGCCGGGTCGAACGGCTGCACCCAGACCCGCGGCCGCTCGCGCTCGATGACTTCGCGGCGAATGCCGTGGCGCGCGGCCTCGACGAGAATCGCCACCTCGGTCGGGTCTCCCGTGCCGGTGCGCGAATCGTCCGACAGCTCGGCGTCGCAGCAGGCCGCGGCCGCCTCGAGAAGCCGCCGGTGCGAAGGGCCCCACAGCTCGCGCACCGCCATCGAGCCGGCGGTGAGCGTTCCCGTCTTGTCGGTGCAGATGACGGTGACGCTGCCCAACGTCTCCACCGCGGGCAGCTTTCGAATCAACACGTGCCGCACCACCATGCGCTGCACGCCGATGGCCAGCGCGATGGTGACGATGGCGGGCAGGCCCTCGGGCACGGCGGCCACCGCCAGCGAGACGGCGGCCATGAAGACGTCGAAGCTCGTCCAGCCGCGGAGCGCTCCCGCCACCGCCATGACGGCCACGATGCCGAGCGAGATGTACAAGAGCACGCTGGTGACGCGGGCCAGGCGCCGCTGCAGGGGCGTGGCTTCTTCCTGGGCGGTGGCGAGCAGGTGGGCGATGTGCCCGAGCTCGGTGCGCATGCCGGTGGCCGCCACCTGGGCGGCGCCGGTGCCGTGGGAGACCGAGGTGCCCATGAAGACGAAGTCGTGCCGCTCGGCCAACGGCGCGTCGGGCGGCGACGGCGCCGGCGACTTGTCGACCGGCAGGCTCTCGCCCGTCAGCGGCGCCTCGTTGACCGTCAGCCGATGGGCCTCCATCACCTTGGCGTCGGCGGCCACCACGTCACCCGCTTCGAGCAGCAAGATGTCGCCCGCCACGACTTCGGAGGCGGGGATGACGGCGGCGTGCCCGTCGCGCAGCACCCGGGCCCGGGGGGCGGTCATCGAGCGGAGCGCCAGAATCGCGCGCTCGGCGCGGAACTCCTGGAAGAAGCCGACGATGGCGTTGAGGACGACGATGGCGCCGATGGCCACGGCGTCGGCCACCTCGGCCAGCAGCGCCGAGACGAGGCAGGCTCCGAGCAAGAGCCAGACGACCGGGCTCTCGAGCTGTCTGGCGAGGATGACCCAGGGAGGGGTGGGCTCGTCGCGGCGGATTTCGTTCGGCCCGTCGCGGGCGAGCCGCCTCTTCGCTTCTTCGCTGGAAAGGCCGACGAGGCCGCCTCGGCTGGAAAGCGGCCTCGATTCGGTCTCGTCGCCGGGGAATGTCTCGCCGTCCATGACGGGAACACTCTGCGCACGGCGCGCCGCTTCAGAACGCGGCCTGCAGAAGGACGCGGCCCTCGAATACCTTCTGGCGCTCCACTGCGTTGCCGGCCGTCTTGAGGTACGAAGTCTGGTCCGGCTGCTCGGTCAGCACGTAGGCGCCGATGCCGTTCTCCTGCACCACCGGCACGTTCACCAGAATCGGCATGTCGACGACCAGCTTCAGCAGCCCCTCGTACAGCCAAAAGCTGACCGACGGGGTGAATTCCTGAATCGGCTGGCTGCCAGTGATGGGCACCTCTCCTACCGCCAGCTTCTCGTCGGGGAAGAGGACGGCGTAGCGCATCGCCACGGCGGCCCCGTTCCACGCGTAGGCCAGCTGCGCCCGCGCGCCCCAAAGCGCGATGCTGCCGTGCGCGTTGTCGAACTTGCCGTAGTGCGCCTCGGCCTCGCCCGTCAGCGTGCCGGAGGGCATCGGGAAGCGCGCGGCGACGTCGAGGCTCGTCTGCCACAGCGTGCCCAGCGAGGTGGGCGCCTGGACGATGTACGGGTTCCAGTTCGAGTTGACAAGCAGCGACTTCTCCGCGGTGCGCACCGACAGCACCGTGCCGTGGCCCACCTGCGAGTCCTTGATGAAGAGGCCGTTTCCGTACACCGCGATGCCGGGCCGGTCGGGCCGCGCCTTCGCTTCGCCGTAGGCGTTCTCACCGGTGCCCGTGTCGTAGCCTGCGCGCACCACCAAGAGCGGAATGCCCAGCCGCTGCGGCAGGTAGCGCTCGGGCACGTCGCGGCCGCCCCCGGTGAAGACGCCGGCCGCCGCGCGCACGTTGCCGACGCTCGTCTGCACCGTGGCGCCCACGTCGCGGCCGAGCCGGAAGGAGAGGTTCTGAATCGACCGGTCGGCGAAGAGCAGGTCCGCCGAGTCGGTGAGCCGCTCGCGGCCGTAGGGCACCTTGAACTGGCCGGCCCGAATCGACGTCGCCGAGCCCCTCGGCAGCGGCACGTCGACGTACAGGTCGAGCAGGCTCAGCGACATGCCGGGGCTGGGAGCGCGGACCTCCTCCTCGCCGCCCAGCGCCATCGACAGCTTGTACTCGACCGCGTCGTAATGGCCCGACGCGCCGAAGCGGGCCTGCTTCATGAAGAGGTACAGGCGCGCGTCGCTGCGGGCGAGGTCGTCGAGGTACTGCGCGAAGCCGAGCATCTGCAGCCGCCCGTCGATGCTCAACGAGGCCTTCTCGCCGCAGACGACCGACACCTCGTCGGTGCAGCGGACATCGGCGCCCAGCGCGACCGCCGGCGCAAGGACTGCGAGGACTGCCAGGACGCGTTTCATGACTCCTTTTCCTCTTTCTTTGCCGTCTGATGCGGGTTGACAGGTCTGACAATCAGGTCGAATTTCACGACGACGACGTCGTCGGTCTTCATCGCCCCGAGGAAAAACGTGGGCGGCGCGATGCCGAAGTCGGTCATCCGCAGCGAGGCGTCGCCGCTGATGCGCATCGCCTCGCCCTCGAAGCGCACCGCCGCCACAAGCTTCAGCGGCCGCGTGCGCCCGGCGACGGTGAGCTGCCCGTCGGCGATGAGCGTGTCGGCGCGCGGCGTGAGTTGGAACCGCTCGAGCGCGAAGACGATGTCGGGGTGCTGCTTGCGCTTGAGCGCCGCGTGCAGGTTGTCGTCGAGGGCATTCCTGCCCGACTTGAGGCCCGCCACCGGCACCCTCAGCACCACGTCGGCCGCCCCTCCGACGGCCATCGCGCCGCGAAGCGAATCGCCCTCGAGGCCGCCGAACAGAAGGAGGACGCCCGCCCGCGCCGCGTAAGGGTGCAACGTCGAGTTACCCGTCAGCTCGAGGCGGCTCGAGGGGTCGAGCTGAAGGCCCAGCTTCGGCTTTCCGTCCGAGGCCCACGCCGTCGATGAGAGGGAGATGGCCACCGCCGCCGAAAGAATCGATTTCATGGCGAGCGGCAGGGGTGCAGCGCAAATGCCACGGCCCGTTTCGGAAAGCCGAACGCTTGGCGGCCCCCTCGACGCACCCGTTGCGCGTCACTTTCGCGGCACGCACCCCGTGCGCGGCGGTGTGTGGCCGCGGCGTTGCATCGATGCGATTCGGGGAGATCGCCATGCTTCACATCGACGAATCGCCGGCGGCCGGCGCCGACCGCCCACCGCCCCGGGACGAGGAGGCCGACGCGGCTCGGCGCGTGCGAGAGGTGCTGGTGTGCGTCGAGCCCGGTCCGGGCGGCGCGCGCGCGGTGGCGTTGGGCGTGGCCTTGGCCCGGCGGCATGGCGCGCACCTGACGCTGGCCGAGCAGCGGGCTCAGTTCCCGTCGAGCGGGCTTCTGCCGCTTTCTTTGGCTCCATCGCCGGCGCTGGGCCGCCTGGCGAGCTGGGCCCAGACGCAGGTCGGCGCGCTCTCTGTCTGCTCCGCGCCGTCCTGGCCGCCCAGCCGCCGCTTCGACGTGGTGGTGGTGGGCCCTTCGCACGCCGACGCGTCCGCCTCGGGTGAAGCAGTGCTGGTGGTGCGCTGAATGCAAAGCGCACGTTCGGAATCGGGCAGCGGGGAACGGCGGCCACCGCGTCGAGTCGCCCGGTTCTTTCGGCGGCCGCCGCCCCAAGGAGCGTTTCCGATGATTCCCTCGTCGATTCTCGACTACCTCAACTCTCGCGGAGTGGCCTACGCCGTGCGCTCGCACCCCCGGGCGGTGGGAGCGCAACAGCTCGCCCACGCGATGCACGTGCCCGGCGCGCGCGTCTGCAAGTCGGTGCTGGTCGACCTCGACGGCGCACCGTGGATCGCCACGCTCCCCGCCACGGCGCAGATCGACCTTCGCCGCCTCGCCGAGTCGCTCGACGCGCGCCACGCGCGGCTATTGGCGCCGGTCGAGTTCGTCCCCTTCTTCCCGGGCTGCGAGGTCGGGGCCGAGCCTCCCTTCGGCGGCCTCTATGGGCTTCCCGTCGTCGCCGATGCCAGCCTCTGCAACGAGCGGAGGCTCATCGTTCGAGCCGGCTCCCACACGCAGTGCCTCGAGATGGAGGCCGACGACTTCTTCGAGCTCGAGCAACCGCGCATCCGCTGGT
>FWPU01005960.1_pt1 | contig 14893 bp, 15 predicted proteins | sample 2228361 | NCBI WGS metagenome assembly FWPU01 (sample SAMEA103939777, study PRJEB20133) | metagenome
CTATAGTTAGGCTCATCTATTCCGATGTAAAACTCCTCAAAGCTTGGTCTACCTTTAGGCATTAAAGGGCACTAAATATACCATAGAAACGAAATCTTGTCAATTATTTTCGTAAAAATTTTTTCGTTTTTAGAAAAAGAGGTAAACTATCCATCATAAAAAGGCTTCTTTTTTTATATTTATAAAACCCAATCTTTTTATAAAGCTATCTAATTTAAACCTATCCTCTTTTATAAAGAAAAGATGGCCGCTACACCACAATCCGAAGGGCCAAAGTCTTTTATAAAAGGATAACCTGCTTCCAGAAACGCTTTAGCCACCTTTACACTCTTTAAGCTTGGCGTTTAAATAAACCTTCTCTACGATGGCAGTGGAACAGATAAGATAATCAAATGCCAGAACATCCTCTCTTCTTTAGTTAAATGCCTCTTAATGCGGGCATAAAGACTGGCTCTGGCAGAACACCTATGTAAAGATAAACCCCTCTCTTAAAATTTATCTTTCCTAAAGAACCAACAGAGATATTTCTTTCTTGATTTAAAATGAGCCGGAGAAGATAAATTAGCTCATAGCGCATAGTTTAAAGTCGAAGTTAAGAAAGAAAATTCTCAACCTCCATATCCTCCGCAAAGGACAAAATGCCTTTTATGTTTCTCTTCTGTTTTTTTATATCCGCTCTTCTATTCTCAATTTTACTTTTGAATTTTCTGGCACAGACAAACCGTCTCTGGATAGCATATTTGGATTTAATTCGCTATAAGCCATAAAATATCAATTAAGAGCCAACGTAGCGGGACAAAAAGTTCTTCATATCCGAAGGCAAATCTATCTTTAAAGTAAGTGGTCTTTTAGTAATTGGATGCAAAAAACTTAAAGAATAGGCATGTAGGGCCAGGCGACTAAATCTTACCTTAAAATCCTTACCGCAAGCATATTTTCTTTCTCCCAGGATAGGGTTTCCTATCTTTGCCAGTTGAATTCGTAATTGATTGGTTCTACCGGTAATCGGCTCTAACTTTAAAAAACTAAACTCCTCTTTTTCTTTTAAAACCCGAAAGAGGGTTTTTGCCATTTTTGGTCTTTCTCCAAAACGAGCCCCCTCTCTATCCAGGACATAGCCCTCTAAGATACCACTTTTTTTGGACAACCTTCCCTTTATCAAGGCAAAATACCTTTTCCTTATTTTTCTTTTCCTAAAGGCTTCCATAATCTTTCGTTGCACATCTTTTTCTTTAGCATAAATAATTAAGCCTGTGGTTTCTCTATCTAAACGGTGGCAGGGATAGACCTTTTTCTTTAAATGTTTTTCTAAAAGCCTGGTAAGGGTATAACTTTCCCTTTTCGGAGAAGGTTCTATGAGGAGCTTGGCTATTTTATTTAAAACAATCAGGTAGGTATCCTCGTAAACAATCTTAAAGGCTTCATTCACGTTATTTCACAAAAAGATGTTCTACTTCCCGCTGAAGTTCTTTCTTTAAAATCTTTCCTGTGGGGTTTTTGGGCAATTCCTCTTTAAAAAAGACCCTTAAGGGAACCTTGTAGCTGGCTAAATTCTGTCGCAGATAATTAATAAGCTCTCTTGCCTCCACCTCTCTCTTCTTTACCACAAAGGCAACGGGCGCTTCCTGACGATGCGGATGCTCAACCCCCACTACCGCTGCCTCTTTTACCGCCGGATGCTTATAGAGAAACTCCTCTATCTCTTTCGGATAAACATTTAAACCGCGCACATTAATCATCTCTTTGATTCTTCCCATAATAAAGATAAATCCGTCGCGGTCAATCCTGGCTAAATCGCCGGTGTATAACCAATTATCCTTTAAGGTCTTTTTGGTCTCTTCTTCTAAATGGTAATAACCCATCATTACATTAGGCCCCTTTACTAAAAGCTCTCCCACCTCATCGGCTGCTAATTCCTTTCCTTCTTTATCTACCACCTTTACCTTTACCGAGGGCAAAGCCAAACCCACGGAATCCGGCTTTTTACCTTTAAGGGGGTTTAAAGAAACTACCGGTGAGGCTTCGGTTAAACCGTAACCTTGCAGAAGCGGTCTTCTAAATTTCTTTTCAAATCTTTTCCAGACCTCATAACTTAAAGCAGAGGCGCCGGAGATACAAAGACGAACAGGGTTAAGCCATCTATTTAGGAAAAGTTGAAGTTTAGAGAAATGTGCTTCTGCTAAAATACTATAAAAAGAGGGAACGCCCACAAAGATAGTCACCCGATGTTTAAAGAGAGTACGGATTATCCTTTTAAAGGGGCGGACTGAACGCATAATTACAACCCTTGCTCCCTTAAAAATGGGAAGTAACATACAAACCGTGGAGGCAAAAGAATGAAAGAGCGGTAAAACGCAAATTGCGCAATCTCTTTTACTTAACTTAATTACCGTAGCACAATCCTGAAGGTTAGAAAGGAGATTGGCGTGGCTGAGGCAGGCACCCTTGGGTTTTCCGGTAGTACCAGAGGTATAAAGGATTTGCGCTAAAGCCTGCCTCGGGATATCTAAGGTGAAAAAATTATCCCCAGCGGCCTCTTTAACTAAAGCGCGAAAATCTAAAATAGCCTCGCTTCTTCTTTGTGGGGCGGGTAGAGAGACCACGTACTTAAGGGTATCTAAACGACCAAGGAGATTCTCGGCAGCCTCAACCTTATCCACAGAGCAGATTAAAAGCTTTGCCCTGGAATCCTCTAAAATAAACTTTGCCTCTTCCCTTTTAAACATACTATTAATCGGCACCACCACCGCCCTTAAACTTAAGATGGCAAAAAAGGAAAAAACAAACTCCGGGCAATTGGGCAACCAGAGCGCCACCTTATCTTGGGGTTCTACGCCTAACCTACCTAAAGAAAAGGCAAGCCTTCTAGTCTGTTCGTATAACTTCTGGTAGGTTATTAATCTGGCACCGAAAACTAAAGCTATGCGGCGGGGATAACGTAAAGAAACCGCCTCCAGCATCTCTACGAGGCTATTATAGTCTTCTTGAGGTGATTTCAACATAACAAGATTTATTGATTTTTGTTGTAATTTAAATTAAACAAATTCCTAAAAGCCAAAAGCTAAAACTGAGAACCCAATATTAAAAAATCCTTATCAAAAAGGACAGATAAGGCCAGAACAAATAGCGCTTTCCTCAAGGTTAATATCACCCTGACCGAAGATATCCTCTCTCAAGGGGAAACGATAGAGGACCTGCTGTCTCCTGCTTCCATAACGATAAACAGTAATGCCTTTTAATTTTAACTGGTAGGCTTTAATATAAATATCCCTTATCTCTTGGGGGGTAGCATCCGCTTTTAAATTTATGGTTTTAGAGACAGCGTTATCTGTAAATTCCTGAAAGGCAGCTTGAATCTTAAGGTGGTCTAAAGGCAAAATATCTAAAGCGGTAATAAAGAGCGGTTTTAAAAAAGAAGGGATCCCTTTAATCTTCTGCAGGGAAGGTTCACCTATGAGTTTGCGCATCAATAATCGAGAATACACCTTTTCCTGACGCAATACCTCTTCTAAAAGAGGGTTTAATTCTAAAAGGTGCTGTCCGCTTAATATCTCTCTAAAATAACTTAAAGCAAAAAGGGGCTCTATCCCGGGAGAACAACCCGCAATGATACTGAGAGATCCGGTAGGGGCAATACTGTTTAAGGTGGCGTTTCTTAATCTTAAATTTTTCTTTGTATACAAAGAATGCTTCCAGTTAGGAAATACCCCTCTTTCTTTAGCTAACTCTATAGAGGCTTTTATAGAAACCTTACGAATAAAGCGCATAAGTTTGCGACTAAAATCTATCGCTTCTTCAGAATTGTAAGGGATCCTTAACTTAATTAACATATCCGCAAAACCCATTACCCCTAAACCTATCTTTCTATTCTTCTTGGTTATATCCCCAATCTCTCTTAAAGGATAATTATTTAAATCAACCACATTGTCTAAAAAACGCACTCCTATTTTTATCGTCTCCCCCAGAGCCTGCCAATCTAAGGTTTTCTCCTTTACAAATTTAGCCAGATTTACAGAACCTAAATTGCAACTCTCATAAGCAAGCAAAGGCACCTCTCCACAGGGGTTGGTTGCCTCAATCCTGCCCAAACCTCTTAAAGGGTGACTACGGTTAATGGTGTCTAAAAAAATCAAGCCCGGTTCAGCGCATTCATAGGCACTAAAAACGATCAAAGAAAAAAGGCTTTCTGCCTTAATCCCTCTTAGCGCCTTTTTTGTGTGAGGATTAACTAAAGAAACCTTTCCGTTTTTCTTTAAGGCTTGCATAAATTCATCGCTGATACCAACGGAAAGATTAAAATTCTTAAATCTTTCCTCCTTTAGCTTAGCCTCAATGAATTCTATAATATCTGGGTGCTCCACCTCTAACACCGCCATATTTGCCCCTCGACGTCTTCCGCCCTGCATTACTACCTTAGTGGCAGTATCAAAAACTTCCATAAAAGAGACGGGGCCTGAGGCTATGCCTTTAGTAGAAGAAACAAAATCGCCCCTTGGTCTTAAACGCGAAAAGCTAAAGCCTGTGCCTCCACCGCTCTGATGGATAACCGCCATTGCTTTTAGGGTATCGAAAATCTCTATTAAGGAATCAGCAACCGGCAGAACAAAACAAGCGGATAACTGGCCTAAGGAAGTGCCTGCATTCATTAGGGTAGGTGAATTGGGTAAAAACCTTAAACTGCTTAACTCTTTGTAGAAGCGCTCCTGATAATAGGCTTCTTTTTCAGAAGAGTAATTTCTTTCTGCCTGGCTGATAAACTTAGCTACCCGCAAAAACATCTGTCGAGGAGTTTCTACCAGCCTTCGTTGTTCATCCTTTAAAAGATAACGCTCTTTTAAAACCTTTATCGCATTTAGAGAAAGCTTCAGCTCATCCTTTACGCCCAACTTTTCTTTAATCAACCTTAACTGCTCTCTGTATCTCCGATAAAGGATATAGCTCTTGGCCACCGCAGAGAAATTTTTCTGCATCAAAGCATCCTCTACTTTATCCTGAATCTCCTCAATATGAATCTCTTCCTTAGGGTAACGCCTCAGATTCTCTAAAACCTTATCCAAGGTAACCTGAGCAACCTTTTGCGCCTCTTCTTTAGAAAATATCTCCTTTGCTGCCTTAAAAACAGCATGGTAAATCTTTTGAGAATCAAAGGCTTCCTTTTTTAAATCGCGCTTAATTACCCTTCTTACCTTCATAGATTTAAACCGCTTTAAACAAAAAACCCAATAATCCCCCAGCCAGATTAAAGAGCAGATCTATAACCTCAAATTCGGAATTATTTCTATACTTAAACCCAGAGTAAAAATATAAAGGAAAGAAAAAAGATAGGGGCGGCCTATCCTTTTTAAAAAAGAGGTGTTCAATAAAAGAAAGGCAAGGAAAAGATAAATAAAGAGGTGTAAAATCTTATCTCCCCAGGCTAGCCCCTCTAAATGACCAATCCTTATCGGAAGAAGAGAAGAGAGAAAAATTAAAAAACTATAAAGGTAAACTATATACCAAGAAAAAAACCGCTGCATAAGAAATTACTGTTGTAGGGATTTAATTTTAGAGAGAATAAGCTCCTCCAGATAGCCATCCGTAAAGGGCTTTACGATAAAGGCATCCGCACCCAGGCGCCTCGCCTCTTTTATATTCTCCTCCTCATCGTAGCCGGTAATAACAATCACTATGGTTCGGGGGGCTTCCTGCTTAATCCTTTTAAGTAAGGGGAAGCTCTTTTCACTTCCCAGAAGGATATCCAGAAGCACTATCTTGTATTCAGGAGAGAAGGTCTTTAAGGCTTGTTCCAGGTTGTTCGCTATATCTATGCTAAAGCCCTTTCTTTTTAAAAAAGCCGCAATCGACTTAGCTATCTCTTTTTCATCCTCGACTAAAAGAATCTTTTCCATTTTACCTCCTTAAAGAATAGATTTAACTTATCTGAATATGTGAAAAGTTCTTTTCTATATAAAGCCGGATCTTTTCCTTCTGAAAGGGTAAAAGCTCATTAAAAGCTACGCCGATGTCCTTTCGCTCTGAATACTGCCTTATCCAAACCACCTCTGCAGAAAGTAAGGCCTCTTCCGGCAAAGACAGATAGAGATAAAGCTTATCTTTTAAAAAGACCTTAATAGAATTATCCAGGGAAAGCTTTGCACCTTTCAGACTAATATCCTTTACAAAGGCAGGATAATTAGAGGGTGAATTTTTAAGGCTCAATCTCCCCCGCAAAGAGACCCTAAATCTGGGAGAGCTTCTTTCTAGACGCACATCTTTATTTTACCTTGCTTTTTAAAAAGGTCAATTTTTAGCTACCAATCTCATGCGAAAGGATAATCGCCTCCGCTACCTCCTTCATCGAGATGCGTTTATTCATGCTGGACTTGCGGATTAAATTATAAGCCTCCTCTTCGCTCAATCCCTTTTTCTTCATCAGTATCCCCTTAGCTCTTTCTATCTTCTTGCGCGCCTCTAATTCTTCTTGAATAATCTTAGTCTTTACCAATAGCTCTGTATTCTCTATAGCAATAGCGGCCTGATTGGCTATGGTAGTTAAAAGGTCAATATCGCTCTGGGTGAACGCATATGGCGTGGTGGTGTAGAGATTGATTACGCCGATAAGTTTATCCTTTACCAGCAGAGGTACACTTAACATAGAAACTAAACCTTCCTTTTTCGCTAAAACCTTTTCCTTATAAATTTCGCTTTTAGCCACATCTAAAATGGCCATCGGCTTTTTCTCCTTTGCTACCAACCCTACCACCCCTTCGCCGATTTTTAAAGAGCGCTCCTTTAGATAATCCTTGCTCATTGCCTGCGTAGCTCGGATCTTTAACCCTTGCGTCTTTTCATCTAAAAGCCAGAGGGAACATATCTTAGCCTTCATCACATTGGCGGTTAAGGTGACAATAAGCCTTAACACATCCTCAAGATAAAAGTCGGAGGTGATGGCTCTACTTATCTTATTTAAGGTCTCTAAATATTCCTTCTCTTTATAGTTGACCACTTTTAATTATAAAAGGGGCAGATAGGTCTTTATCTCGTACTCATGAACCTGTCTGCGGTATTCGTCCCACTCTATCTTTTTGCTTAAAATAAGATTAGTATAGATATGTTCACCCAGGATCTCTTTCAAAAAGGTGCTCCTTTCGGCAATCTCAATCGCCTCAATCAAACTCCCCGGAAGGCACTCTATACCCAGCTGGTGCATTTCCTCATAGGAAAGATGGTAAACATCCCTCTCTAAAGGTTCAGGCAAGGGGTAATTCTCTTCTATTCCCTTTAAACCAGCAGCCAACATACAGGAAAAGGCTAAATAGGGATTGCAGGCGGGATCTGGCGAGCGAAACTCTGCCCGGGTAGATTTTTCTTTACCCGGTTTATACATTGGTAGGCGCACCAGGGTGCTGCGGTTACGTCTTGCCCAACAGATATAAACCGGCGCCTCATAACCTGGAACTAAACGTTTATAGGAATTGACCCATTGATTGCAGACGAGGGTGATCTCCGGTGCATGCCTTAGAAGTCCGGCGATATAAGATTTTGCCTCTCTGGATAGATAATACTCATCGTGCGGATCAAAAAAGATATTGCTGTCCTGTTTAAAGAGGGATTGATGCGTATGCATTCCACTCCCATTTGCCCCATAGATAGGTTTAGGCATAAAGGTGGCGTAGAAGCCATTTCTCTGCGCAATCTCTTTTACCACCATACGATAGAGCATCACGATATCCGCCATTGTGGCTGCATCAGCATAACGCAAATCAATCTCATGCTGAGAGGGCGCCACCTCGTGGTGAGAGTATTCTACGTGTATACCCATCTCTTCTAAGGTGAGAATTATTTCTCGCCTTACCTCATTACCGGCATCTAAAGAGGTAATATCAAAATATCCACCCTCGTCCAAAATCTGGGTAGATTTTTCGTCTTTAAAAATGAAAAACTCTAACTCCGGACCTACATAAAAGGTATAACCCTTCTGACTTGCCTTCTCTAAATTCTTTCTTAAAATATAACGCGAATCGCCTAAATAAGGGGAACGATCCGGGTTTAAGATATCGCAAAACATACCCGCTACTGGCCTTTCTTTCGGGCGATAAGGCAAAACAGTAAAGGTGGCAGGGTCAGGAAGGGCAATCATATCCGACTCATCGATACGAGCAAAACCTTTAATGGAAGAGCCATCAAAACCCATACCCTCCTCTACAGCACCCTCCAGCTCCTCATCGGTGATAGAAAAACCCTTCATCTGACCGCTGATATCCGCAAACCAAAGCTCAATAAATCTTATATCCCTTTCCTTAACAATCTTTAAAACATCTTTTTTGTTAAATTTATTTCCCATATTTCTCCTTTCTTAAAATATGTCTGGTTAAATCTATAAGCATAAGCTTGCTTTATTCTAACACATTTTTTTAAAATTCAAAAGGCTCTTTTTCGGCTCTAAAAAGAGCGCTGCCATAAACAAATCGCCTTATGGAGTTGATAAAAAAGTTCCTCTCGGGAAGAGATCTTTACTATTCTTTTTTCCTTATCAATAAGGTATGCTTTATAGCTGATTTTTAAATCTGAAAGGGAATTCGCCACTACCAAATCACTTTTGTTTTCCTGAAGGCTGGCGTAGGCTTTATGGACAAGACCTGTACTATCTATCTCTAATTTAAATTGCACCAGATAGGCCTGCGGGGCTAATCCTCGGATAAGCTTAATTATCTTTTCAGTAGGAAATAACTCTAAAATGAGCCTCTCCTTTCCGGAGGGTATCTTTGCCTTAAAGGGGTTTTTTAGTTGATAATCGCTTACCGCCGCGCTATGGATAATTACATCGTACGAGGTCCTTTTTAGCTCTCCTAAAACCTTCCTCTTTAAATCCGCAAAATAGTAAAAAGGAACTATCTCTAAATCTTTAACTTCACCCAAACAATGGGGATTAAGCAGTAATCTTACTTTATACCCTTCACTTTTAAATTTCTTTGCCAGATAAAGGCCGGTCCTGCCGGTAAAGATACTGGTGAGTATCCTTACCGCATCGATCTTTATCCAGGTTGCTCCTGCAGTAACAAGAATGCGCATTTAAATATAGTCATTCTTTATCCTTGAGGGCGCAAAGAAGATATTCCTCTTTACAAAATGATGGGTCTTCTCTAGGTCTGTGATAATCTGTTTTATACGTTGCCTGGAAGAGGCCTTGCCATATTTACATTCTACCTCACTAAAGGGTAGGTTCAATCTCAGCGAAAGACTACTTAAGTCTCTTTTCTCTAAATAACAGAGGGGTCGAATAATTACCAGTTTTCCTCCAAAAAGTTCCATCCTGGGCTTCATCGTACTAATCTCACCATTAAAAAAAAGATTGAGAAGGGTAGTCTCAATGATATCGTCTAAGTTATGGCCTAAAGCTATTTTATTACAATCGAATTCCCGTGCGACCTCAAAAAGCATCTTTCGCCTATTCCATGAGCACCAGAAACAATCAATCTCCTCATCTTTTAAATTTAACTCCTTCACTGTGTATTTTATACCTAGCTTTGCTAAATGACCAATTAAGCTTTCTCTATCTACAGGAAGAAAACTAGGAAAAATAATGCAAACCATCAATTCAATATCAATGGGAATGCGCTGTTGGCGTATAAGAAATAAATGTAATAGAGAGAGGCTATCCCTTCCGCCAGAAACCCCTATAAGTATTCTATCTTTATCCGCAAGCATATTATAGTCCTTTATGGCTCTACCCATAGCTTTGTATGCATATCTTACTATCCCCTTTAATTTTATCTTTTCTTTTTCAGTAACCTTCATCTTCTATAAATGGTTATCTTTTCTCCCGGCTCTGCTTTAAAATACCTACAGGCACTCTTTTCCCTTAAAGAAACCTCTAAAAAAGAAAGGCTTCCCTCGATAAAAAATGGTTCATCCTCACCAGCCAGAGCATAATAAGGGTAAAACCGCTCAATCCTTTTTTTATTTAAGAAAGCAAGGAAGTTTTTCCCTTTTAAAAAATTAAAAAATTGCTCCTTTTTTAGATTGCTCACCAAATTCCCAAATCTATCTATGTAAATTATCTGGCCAATAAGTTTATTGTTTTTTTGAACCGGCGAGGCTATATCTAACTTTTCTATCTTCTCAATACTTCTCCCGAACAAAGAAATATTTACCCCTTTAGCCAGATGCCCCGCTACCGGACTAAAAATATCCCTGCCCTGAAAGGTAAAAGAGACCGGTTTTAAAAAATAGGTTGGATTTTGTAAACTAACTATCCTTTCTATTTGCTCTTTCTCTAAAGCTAAACTTAACACGCCGTTATCCGGAGCTACAAAATAATAATTTTTTGTCTTTACCGCAATGGCTTTACGCCTGGAACCAACCCCCGGATCTACCACCACCAAAAATATAGTTCCTTTGGGAAAATAACGAAAACTACTGAAAAGTAAAAGGCTTGCTTCTTTCACCCCCTGGGGAATAATCTGGTGAGAGATATCCACAAACTCTACAGCCCTGGTTATATTCAGAATAACCGCCTTCATCACTGCTACAAAGTGGTCCTGTAAACCAAAGTCGGTCAAAAGGGCAATGATTCTTCTTTTAGGGGTCATTTCAGATTTGTCTTGCAATAACACCGGGATAAATAAGTATAAAATCTCAAACTTAAAAACCTTTTGTTCCGGCGGGGGTCTCGGGCTTATTTAAATTGATTAATCTTTTTCCTAAAAGTATCCTTTTTGTAAGCGCTGATATTCTTCTGCACACTTAATGATTTTATTCATCATCTCCACTACCTTTTCTGGATGCTTACCCACCGCGGTTTCAGCAGAAAGCATCACAAAATCCGCTCCGTCTAAAACAGCGGTAGTCACATCGCTCACCTCCGCACGCAGAGGTAAAAGCTCTTCCTTCATGCTCTCTAACATCTGTGTGGCCACAATTACCGGCTTTTTAACTAAACGGCATTTCTTTATTAATTCCTTTTGAATAATACCCACCTTATAAATGGGAAGGCAAATCCCTAAATCTCCCCGGGCAATCATTATTCCGTCAGCTACCCTGATGATTTCATCTATATTCTCTAAAGCCTCTTTACTTTCAATCTTAGCAAAAACCTTAGCTTGGGGGTGCCTTTTTTCTAATAATATCTTTTTTAACAAAATAATATCCTGAGATCTCCGCACAAAGGATTGTGCAATATAATCAAGCTTATAGCGAATAGCAAACCCTATATCTTCCTTATCCTTTTCGCTAAGACTGCCAAAATCCAAACGGGCTTGAGGTATATTTATGCCTTTACGTTCCTTTAAAACTCCTCCCCGAACTACCCGACAGGCTAATCTTTTCCTTTCCCGGGCTACAACTTTTAAGACAATGCGCGCGTCATCAATATAGATAAAATAACCCCTCTTTATCGCTTTTAGGGAACCAGTGTAATCCCAGGGGATTTCCCTTTCTGGATTAACAGGCTCGTTTTGTGTTAAATATAAAATCTCCCCTTTCTTTAGTTCTCTCTCCTTTGAGAATCTACCAATACGGATACGATAACCTTCTAAGTCCTGCATTATCTTGATTGCCCGTCCATATTTTTTGTTTATCTCTCTTACTAGACGCAAACGCCAAAGATGGTCTTTTTGCGTGCCGTGGGAAAAATTAAGCCGGACCACATCTAAACCGCAAAATACCATTTTCCTTAAGATAGTCTGGCTATCTGTGGCTGGGCCTAAAGTGGCGATTATCTTTACCCGGGGCATCTTAATCTAGCCTTTGATATTCTACGTCGATAACCTCTTTATCTTTCCAGAAATTCTTTTTAGAAAAGACCTCCTTTTTGGAATTTAAAAGGGGCAAAAAGAAAAACAATCTTAAAAGAAAAAAGAAGAGCTTAAAAAGCAAAAAGAAAAGAAAGAAAATCCAGAATAGCCTAAAAAATAAAAAAATCATCTTTAAAGTCGTTTCTTAAAGAGCGCTAAAACCTTTTCATGGATAATTCCATTGGAGGCAATATAGCCTACATTTTTATAAGTGAGCAAGCCTCCCTTAAGGTCGGTTAATCTTCCTCCAGCCTCTTCAAGTAAACAGACCCCGCCGGCAAAATCCCAGCGTTGGTCGTAAAACTCCACCGCAAAATCAAGCTTTCCTTCCGCAATATAGGAAAGAACCCGGGCGGATGAACCAAACATACGGATATTAAAAACCTCTTTAGCTAAATCACCTAAAACCTCCAGCATCAACTGAGGGGAATAACGGATGCTGGAGTCGAAAGAAATAGAACATTCCTTAAGATTTGCGGTTCTAGATACAGAGATTTTAAGGTTATTTTTATAAGCCCCTCCTCCCTTTTCCGCTACATAGAGTTCATCCTCCTGCGGCATATAAATAATCCCTGCTACAAATTCCTTTTTATAAAGCACGCCAATAGATACGCCAAAAAGGTTAATCTGACGGATAAAGTTATGCGTGCCATCTAAGGGGTCAATAATCCAGAGATATTCTCTATTCAAGTCTTTGGCCCCACCTTCTTCTCCTAAAATACCGTGCTGAGGAAACCTGTTTCTTATCTTTTCCAGGATTATTGCCTCTGCTTTTTTGTCTATATCCGTGACTAAATTACGGTCGCCCTTACACTCAATAGAATTAATCCTTCCAAAATTCTCCAATAAAAACTTACCTGCGGATCTTACTGCTTCTATAGCTGTAGTGATAATCTCACTCATTTGGCCTGCCTACGGGAAAAATATATAATGGCTCCTCCTTCAATCTCAGTACCTGCTTTACCTCTAAATCCCTAAAAGCACCTATACCTACGGTGCCCAAGCCCAAAGAGGTAGCCATTAAATAGATATTTTGACCAGAATGACCCGCCTCCATCTCTACATAACGTCGTCCCCGACTTCCGTAATGACGGGTAGTGATACTATAATCTGCGCAGATAACTATACTTATGGGCGCCTCTTTTACCCAGACCTGCCCCAAACAAGCCGAAGAAAGCTCTGGGCGTTTATCCTGCGCAAGCATCAAAGAAAGTGAATGTTGAAGGTGGTTATAGCGATATACACCGCTGGAAAGACCCTTTACCTTACCCACCACTACATAGATACTCAGAGGATAAAGCGCACCCGCCGAGGGACAAACCAATTTTGCGTATCTATTCTTTCCATAACTAGCCCAAAGCAACTGGGAAAGCTCTTCTAACCTTAAAGGCTCCTCCTTATAGCTTCTTACCGAAATTCGCCCATCCAGCGCCTCCTCCAAGGAAAGCTCACCCTTTTTAAAGGGAGGAGGTAAATTAATTTCCTGACTAAATCCTTTATCTATAAAAGCCATCGAGATAAAAACCAGAACCACAATAAATAAGCTCTTATTTAGGCTATATCTTAACATAAAATATAAAAAAATAAACCCTTAAAAACCAAACCTCTTTAAAACCCGACGGGTCCTTCTCTCCACCATTTCTTCTTTTATCTTCTGACGTTTATCGTAAAGGAAGCGGCCTTTAGCCAAGGCTATCTCTACCTTTGCATTTCCACGAGAATTAAAATAAACCCTTAAGGGGACTATGGTAAAGCCTTTGCGCTGGGTAAACCCCCACAACCGGATAATCTCTTTTTTATGTAAAAGTAGCTTCCTTGGCCTTTTCGGGTCACTGCGAAAATAAGAGCTTTTCCCAAACTCTGGTATATGCATCTGATAAAGAAAAATCTCACTATTCTCTACCCGGGCAAAACTTTCCTCAATAGAACAGCCAACGGTGCGCAAGGATTTCACCTCATCGCCTTTTAATTCAATACCTGCCTCGTATCTTTCTAAAAGCTGATAGTCCCTTTGTGCCTTACGGTTGGTGGCTACTATTCTTTGCCAATCTTTTCCTGACTGATTTTGTTTAGACACTTCCTAAAAAGAAAAATCAGAAATCCTTAAATATAAACTCAACCAAAAGGGAACGCTGAGAATACTAAAAAGGTGGGTAAGAAATACCCCCTGCGAAACAAACACGCTATCGGCTTTTCTCAAATTTACCACAATGGGCAAAGATACTGCCGAAGGCATCGAGGCTTGCAAAATAATAAAGAACCCCAAAAGCGAAGAAACCTTAAAATAACCCAAAAGGATTAAAAAGAACAAAGGTAAAACCACCAGCTTTAAAAAACTAGCCTCCAAAAGGAGGAAGAATCTCTGAAAAAAACCAACCAGCTCAACTCTGGCTAACCATCCTCCTAAAACCAGCATCGAAAGCACAAAGCTTACCTCGCCAATCATCTTTAAGGGAGTAAGTAAAAGTGTCGGGAAAAACCTCTTTAAATTTGTAGACACAAGAAGAAGCCCCAACAAAGTGCCCACTATCGGTGGGGTAAAGAGGGATTTAAAGTTAAACCTTTCTTCTTTGCGCTTAAAAATATAGAAGCTTCCCACAGACCACATAATCATATCAAAACCTAAAATATAAAGAAAGGTATAGATTATCATCCTTTCCTGTAGCTTTCCAGAAAATAAAAATATAGCAATATTTAAAGGAAGATAACCACAATTCTGAAAGCTCACCATGCTGATGAATTCCCTTTTCAACTGTTTCTCTTTACCTAAAGGAAAAGCTAAACCCAAAAAAAGTCCCCCCATAAATATGGCTAAACTTATCAGTAAAAATATCCCTAAAGAGGGGGCTTCTGCTACTTTAAAATTTTCTATAATCCTAGAAAAAGCCAAAAATGGTAAAGAAAAATTTATTAGTAAAAAAGCTAAAAAGTCTAAAACCTTTGCCTCCATTAAGCCCTTTTTATATAAAAAGTAACCCAGCAAGGCAATTAAGGTAAGCTTAATAATTCCTTGCGCCACTACTTGCATAGCCATAATTATAACACAGGATAAGACTTTAATAAAGAAATATGGTATAATTTAGCCTGTGGTGGGACTTAAAAAACATCTTTATCTTATT
>FWPU01006177.1_pt1 | contig 14892 bp, 12 predicted proteins | sample 2228361 | NCBI WGS metagenome assembly FWPU01 (sample SAMEA103939777, study PRJEB20133) | metagenome
GGAGAATCAGGCCCCAGGCAGGGGTTGGCTCCGCAACTCCTAAGCCCAGGAAACTCAAGGAGGCCTCCAGCAGGATAGCCTGTCCCAGGAAGGCAGTAAGCATAATCAGATAAGGTGCCATGACATTGGGGAGCATATGTCGGAATATTATGCGCAGGTGGCTGAAGCCAAGGGCCCTGGCCGCATCCACATAAGGAGATTCCCGGATGGCGAGGGCGCTACTGCGTACCACACGGGCAATCCTGGGCATGAAGGGGATGGCAATCGCCAGTATCAGATTGGTGATCCCAGTGCCCAGTACAGCCACGACTGCCATGGCCAGAACGATTATTGGAAAAGAAAGGATGATATCCATGAACCGCTGGACGAGGAGGTCTGTTCTGCCGCCAAAGTAGGCACTGGCTACACCAATAATAGCCCCTACAGTGGCCCCGAGGAAGGAGGAGGTAAATCCTACCAAGAGGGCCGTCCTGGAGCCATATATAATCCGGGAGAGCACGTCCCTGCCGAAGGCATCGGTCCCCAGCCAGAACTCTGAGCTGGGGCGGTGAAACATAGCGGTATAATTAGTGGACAGGGGGTCGTAAGGGCTAATGACATCGGCAAAGAGGGCCACCATACCCATGAGGAGGATGATGGCTGCCCCCCATGCCCCAAGTGGTTTCTTTCTAGCAAATCGAATAACTGCCTGGAGCCATCCGGGAAGACTTATAACAATCCTTTGTACCCACGGGAGGACTGTGTCAACCTTGAGAGAGTCCCTTGCCATTTCCCTCCTTTTTATCGATAACGGATCCTGGGGTCCAGCCAGGCATAAAGGAGGTCCACGAGGAAATTCACTACAATGAATGTAAAGCCTACAAGGAGGACCAGGGCTTGGGTCATGGTATAGTCCCGCCGGGCAATGGACTCCACAAAGAGCATTCCCAGACCGTTGAGGTTGAAGACCTGCTCCGTAACTACCAGACCCCCAATGAGGAAGGCGAATTCGAGACCTATGACGGTGATAACGGGGAGCATAGCGTTTTTCATGGCGTGGCGGGTGATTACCACCTTTTCCCAGAGTCCCTTGGCCCTGGCAGTGCGGATATAGTCCTCCCTGAGGACCTCCAGGACTGAAGAACGGGTCATCCGGGTGGCGACAGCAGAATACCGGTATCCTACAGCCAGAGCTGGCCAGATGAGCTGAGAGAGGTTCTTCCACGGGTCCACCCATATAGGGGTGTAAAACATGGGTGGAAGCCACTGGAAAAAGATAAGGAGCATCAGGATTATGAGAATCCCCAGCCAGAAAGAAGGGGTCGCAAGGCCGGCTATACTAAAGACCCGGATGGCGTAATCTACCCAGGTGTCCTGCTTGATAGCCGCCAGGGTGCCCAGCGGTATGGAAAGTAAAATGGCAACAATGGTAGCCATTATGGCTACCTGAAGGCTAAGCTCGAGACGGATGGCAATCTCATAGGTAATAGGGCGGCCAGTCCACATAGAGGTCCCGAAATCCAGCCGCACAATGCCCCCCATCCAGTCTATAAACTGCTTCCAAATGGGTTTATCCAGGCCCAGGCGAATCCGTTCCTTCTCCAAGGTTTCTTTGGTGACAAAGGCACCCGTTCCCGCGAACTTTAGCTCTACTATGTCCCCTGGGACTACCCGCATGAGAAAGAAGACAAGGACCGCAACCCCGAGCAAGGTAGGGATCATCATAAGAAGCCTTTTAATAATATAGCGCTGCATATATTAATGCCCGGTTATTCAGTTCCTTCCCTGAAAGGGAACGACCCGCCGCCAATTAAAAGACGACGGGCCGCCCGCTCTCATTAAGGGATACCAATTCCTTACTCCTTGGCCAGCCAGACGTCCCTCAGGTCCTGGTTCAGGTAGTGGCTTGGGGTGATGGTCCAGCCCCTTACTCGGGCCCAATGGGGAATAATTCTATGCCACCAGAGGGTAGGGAACTGGTAGGCCATCTCGTCCAGGACCCGTTTCTCAAACTGCCGGATAAGCCGATAGCGTTCTTTAGGGTCTGCAGCCCGGCTCTGCTTCTCATATAACTCGTCCAGGACCCGGTCATTATACCGGGAATAGTTGGCCGGGCTTTTATCGCTGGAGATATATTTGAAGAGCTGGAGGTCCGGCTCGTCCATGAAGCCGCATTCCCAGTCCATGCTGGTCTCGTAGTTACCCCCCCTGAGGTCGCTCATATAAGGGGCCGTCTCCTGCACTACATGCTTCACATTGAGTCCGACCTTCCGCCACTGGTCTATGAGGAAGATTGCCAGGGGCTCGTAGGGCATTTTTATGTCCCGGTTTTTAAAGGTAAACTCAAAGCCCTCGGGCACCCCTGCCTCCTTGAGAAGGCGGCGGGCCTCCTTTCGGGCAGCCTCTATGTCCTTCCCAAAACCGGCCAGCTTTGTAAGCTCCTCCTCTGACGGAGCGAATGGGGAACCGGGGAGCATGACACCGCCCACACCTTTAACAAAGGTAATCTTAGAGAGGACCTTCGAGGCCTCCCAGCGGTCAATGGCCAGGGTCAGGGCCCGACGGACCCTGGGGTCATTGAAAGGCTTCTTCTCGTTATTAATGGCCACTGTCAGGACACATAGCCATGGGCTTTCCTGGACTACGATTTTATCCCCAAGGGCCTTGACCAGGTCGTCCCGGTTAGCAGGGGAGAAGCCACGGAACTCAATCAATACGCGCCCACCACGGACTGCCGCTACCTGGGCTGCCACGTCCCGGATGAAGATGGCCTGATATCCATCCAAGTAAGGTCGGCCCTTTACGAAGTAGTCCTCGTTTTTCTTGGCCACCCAGTGGGAGCCCGGGACGTGTTCCACGAACTTGAAAGGACCCGTCCCCATGATGTTCTTCTCATACCACCGGGGGTCCTTTGCCAGGATATCCGCCCTGTATATGAAGTTCCAGGGGGAGGCCAGATTGGCCAGGAACGAGGCAGAGGGCCACTTGAGGTGGAAGACCACGGTATGGTCGTCGGGTGCCTCCACGGACTTCACCATGACATAGGAGGCCTTCCGGACACTTGCCACCCCTTCCGGCGGGAAGATAATCTTGTCATAGGTGGCCTTGATGTCCCGGGCTGTCAGAAGGCTCCCATCATGCCACTTTACCCCCTTCCGGATCTTGAATGTATATGTGAAACCATCCTTGGAGATTGTCCAGCTCTCTGCCAGGTCCCCCACTATCTTGGGATAGTCCTCTGGATCAAACTTCAGCAGGAGACTGTAATGGGGCGCAATGGGGTGGATCATGGCGAAGGTAGTCTCCCGGTGGCCATCATAGGATGGCGGCTCCGCGGCCACAGCAAAGGTCAGGATGCCTCCATACTGGGGTTTCTCTGCTGCCATGGCTGATGGTGCCAGGGTCAATGCAATCAAGACACCCAACCCAGCACCAACAATGGGGATAATCCAACCTTTACACCTCTTCATGGTCAAACCTCCTCGTATGATATTTAAACCCACGGAATCTTTTTCCTCATACGAACCCTTACCACCCCCTCTGTTTAATTAACCGGCATATTAGGGTAAATTATCTAAGTTCTAAAAAAATAACAACGTTATTTTATTTTCATTAACCAAGTATGTCAACAAATTTTTAGGTAAAATCCTTATGATTCATGAAGAGATGCCCGAAATTCCTTGACATCAAGACCCCAGTTTGATAAAAATTTAACAAATAATCAGGCTAAAAAATAATATTTGCATTTGGCTCTTATAGGAGGAGGGGAAAATGATTAAAAAGGGATTTATGGTTGTTTTAAGTTTACTCCTTTCATTAATCCTGGTTATATCCTTTGTAACACTTGTAAGTGCTGAAAAATTTCATTTCAAGTTCGGATCCACAAGCGTCCGTTCTGGCCTTTATGCCAACACCGTAGCTTTAGCTGGTGTGATAAATAAGGCCTATCCCGGGGAGATTATTGTTACCGTGGTCGAGACAGGTGGTTATGTAGAGAACCTGGAAAGACTCCGAAGGGGTACCATCCATGCTGGTCCAGCGAGCACGGGTGCGGCTGCCGCCAGCTATTTAGGGATTCTGGACTGGGAAGGCAAACCCGATAAAAACCTGAGAGCGCTATGGGGTGGTTATTTTACCCCTATTCACTTAGTGGCCAGCAAGAAGAGCGGGATTAATACTGTTGAAGGCTTTGCCGGAAGACCGTTTGCCATGAACCCGGGAACTACTTCTGGCTGGCACATGGAGTATTTCTTTAAAGCCCTGGACATCAAGCCCAGTTACAAATTGATGGGGCTTGGGGCCAGTCCCGAGGCCATGAAAGCCGGTGTGGTTGAGGGCTGGTTCAAGGCTGGTTTCAAGGATGCCGCTGTTCTGGATATAGAAGCAGCTATGGATATTACTATCGTCCCCGTCAGACCGGAACATATGGAAAAGGCTGAGAAATTCCAGCCAGGGTTACACCGGAGCATGACCATACCAGCGGGGCTTTTTAAAGCCGTCAAGACTGACCAGCTCAGTTATGCCTATGTTATTGGTGACTTTGTCCATAAGGACGTCCCCGAAGATGTGGTCTATAAAATAGTCAAAGCAGTATGGGAAAACCGGGCTTCCATTGTTGCCCCTCTTGCTACATTGAAAGAGGGGAAGTTTGACGATATGGTGGGCAATGCCTTGAAGTTTGGGTTAAAGGTCCCTTTTCATGCAGGAGCAGTGAAATTTTATCGAGAAATCGGTCAGACAATACCTCCTGAATTAATCCCACCGGAAATAAAAAAATAAAGGAAAAGAGGCTTTAAAAGGAGGGCAATCTCATGTCCGATTTGAAATTTCATATAAATAAAGGGATTTTTCTGATTTGCTGCCTCTTCATCATATCAGTATTAGCCTGTGTCCCAAAAGCACCGCTGGAGAGACCAGCAACCCTCAATGTTGAGCCAGCCAGCGGAAAAGCTGCAGCAGTTATTAAAATTAAGGGCTCTAATTTCCTCCCTGAAGAAGAGGTGGATATCGTCATGACCGTAGGCGATATCTACCATGGTCTGTGGACAACAAAAGCAGATAAAATTATTGCCGATAAAACTGGTGCCTTCGAAGTCAGTTCAGGAATCCCTGTCAAAACACCGCCAGGCACTTATGAAATTAAGGCAACCGGCAATAAAGGGAGCGTGGGTATTTTTAAAATAGAAGTAGTGAAATAGTTCAATTTGGCAAAGTTTTTCATACTGCGGGAACTGAGGGGTATTTTTAATAATACCCCTCTCTAGTTTAAGGGGGTGTAAATGAGGGAACTTACTGGGGTCTGGAAAGGGATTGCCGCAGTCCTGGCTGGTGCCTGGGTTATTTTCATAGGGTATACAGCTCTGACGGTGGCTTTCCATCCTCTCCTTCAAGGCGGCATCTCTTTAGCTTTTGGATTAGCCTTAGTATTTCTCCTCTATCCCCTTGACCAGAAACGATTATCATCAGGAGACCCATCTTGGTGGGATAGAATCATCTACGGAACCAGGAATTCCCCTTCATGGCTGGATATAGTCCTTCTGATGCTGGCTGTCACCCCTTGTATATATATTATGTTTGCCTGGGAAGGGGTAGCTCGGGCAGTGGGCCGCTATGAAACTTATCAACTGGTATTAGGCGCTATCCTGGCAGTCTTGCTTTTAGAGGGGACCAGGCGCGCCTTAGGCAAAGCAATCCCCATTGTTGTCTTGATCTTCCTTGCCTATGCCATGGTGGGTCAGTTTATCCCTGGCATTTTTGGTCACGCTGGTTACAGGCCTTCAGAGATCCTTTATCAACTCTATCTAATGACCGAGGGTATCTGGGGGCTCCTTACGGATTATACCAGTCGCGTCATTGCCTTGTTTATTATCTTCGGACCAGTGTTATTTGCCACCGGCGTTGGCAAAGCCTTTATGGACATAGCTCAGTCTACCGGTGGTCGTGTTACCGGTGGTGCCGGGCAAATCTCTGTGGTTTCCAGTGCCCTCTTTGGTATGATTTCAGGTTCATCAGCAGCTAACGTAGCAGTTGATGGTCCTTTGACTATCCCTACTATGAAGCGGCTGGGCTACAGAGCTGAATTAGCTGGAGCTATAGAAGCTACGGCCTCTTCCGGGGGGCAGATTATGCCACCCATTATGGGGGCTGGTGCCTTCATCATGGCGGAATTCCTCAATATCCCATATACCAATGTCATGATTGCTGCCTTTATTCCCGCCATTATTTACTTTGCTGGCGTTTGGGCCGGGATATACGTGGAAGCTAAGAGATATGGACTGGGCAGATTACCACCAGAACTAATACCTAAAGCCAGGGATGCCTTTTTATCGCGGGAAATGATGACTTTCGTCATTTCCGTAGGTCTTCTTATCTACCTATTAATTTTGTATTTACCCCCTCAACTCGCTGCTGTCTGGGTACTGATAGTATCCATGGGATTATTTATGCTCACCGGTGGTCCGTTATCAGCAAAAGCCCTCTGGGAACGGATTAAGGTAATAGCCGGGGCTTACTACGAAGGAGTGACTACAGCCCTTGCCTGGCTCATGGTAATGATGAGCTGTGTCCAGATGGCAGTGACCATGATTTCTTTAACCGGCTTTGGGGTTAAGATTTCTGAACTTATTTTGGGAGTAGGTAGAGTAGACATAATCCTTGCCCTCGTGGCAACTATGGTGACCGCCCTAATCCTGGGTATGGGGATGCCAACTACCGCCGCTTATGTCATCGCCGCTGCCGTTATCGCCCCAGCCCTGGTTGGAATGGGACTACCACCATTAGCAGCTCACTTGTTCATCTTCTATTTTGCTGCAAAGTCGGCCCTCACCCCCCCGGTGTGCATCGCTGTTTATACAGCAGCAGCCATTTCCGGCGGTAATGCCCTACGCCTGGCCTGGATATCTATGCGCTTAGGAATCGGTGCCTACATTATGCCCTATTTCTTTGTTTTTGAGCCAGCCTTCTTGATGCAGGGTCCACCCTTAGAGATTTTATTCAAGACCCTTTTAGCAATTCTGGCAATGTTCCCTATTGAAGCTGCGGTTATGGGGTGCTGGCTCAAGCCGACAACAATACTAGAGCGCTTACTTTTCATTACTGGCGGCCTCGCTTTAATACACCCATCGTTAGTAACGGATATGGCTGGACTGGTCTTGGTTACTCTTGGCTTGCTCAGCCAAAGATATCTACCGCCAATACCAATTATTGGTATTAGACCAGCCAGTCCCTCAAAAAGTAAGCCTTAAGGTAAATACCCCCCTCCATAGAACGATTAAAGAAGACCGCTGATTCTTCCTAAAAAAGCCATCAAGGTCTTTCCTGGGGAATAAGCCATTGTTTGTGGGAAAATGCGTTGGGCCTATTTTTATACCACGGAAATCAGGACTCTATTTCCCTTGACGGTTTTACCCTTTTTGGATACTATCAATTTGGCCTATTAGTGTGCCTTATAAGCATTAGTATTTCTTGGAAACAAATCGAAGGATGACTGCAACCCATGAAGCCATTAAAGGAGAGGAGCTGGTGGCGGATTGTTAGGATAGTCCTCGCATGGGCCATTATTCTTGCAGGGGTTGTTGGCCTCTTCCTTCCCTTCCTCCAGGGGATACTTCTTATTATTGCAGGCCTGGCCCTCCTGGCCAAAGACAGTCCCTGGGCCAGGGGGGTGCTTGAGCGGGCCAAGGCATGGGCAAAGAAACGCTATAAAGGCTATAAGGAGTGAAATGGTAATGGAATATAAACCCATTGATTTCAGTGGGATCAGGACATATCCATTAAAAGACAGGCCCAGCAAATTCACAATTGATGCTGAAGCCAGGGCCTGGAAGGCCGGGGGCACCTTTCGAGACTTCCTCACTACTCTACCGGATACCCTTGCAGCCAAGGAATTCATGGCCTTAGTGGAGGCTATAGGGGCGGCGGTAAGACAGAAGAAGCCGGTGATTTTCGGGATGGGGGCCCATGTCATAAAGGTAGGTCTTTCCCCAATAATTATTGATTTAATGGAAAGGGGAATCATCACTGCCCTGAGCACCAACGGGGCATCAGCCGTTCATGATTTTGAGATTGCCTTCGCCGGGGCCACTTCTGAGGAAGTGGAGGCCGGCCTTAATAAGGGTGAGTTTGGAATGGCGGAAGAAACAGGTAGAATCCTCAACGAGGCCATAAGGGAAGGGGCTGAGAAGGGATGGGGTCTGGGCCGGGCGGTAGGAGAAAAAGTCCTGGGGCTAAAGCCCAAGTATATACAGAAAAGCGTTTTTGCTACAGGCGCGCGCCTGGGGATTCCTATTACTGTCCACGTGGCGGTGGGAACCGATGTTTTCCACATCCACCCTTCCTGCGATGGGGCTTCATTAGGAGAGGTCTCTTACCGGGACTTCCGTCTTCTGGCAGCTATTGTTGCAAACCTTGGTGGGGGAGGAGTTTACTTGAACGTGGGTTCAGCAGTCCTTTTGCCCGAGGTCTTCCTTAAGGCCCTCACCGTTGCCAGGAATCTCGGCCATGAGGTTAAAGACTTTGTCACTGCTAATATGGACTTTATCCAGCACTACAGGCCTGTCCAGAATGTGGTAAAGAGACCCGTGGCAGCCGGGGGCAGAGGCTATAGCATTACTGGTCACCATGAGCTCCTCGTGCCATTACTTGCTGCTGCAGTAATAGAGGGGTTATCCGCCTGAGGTGGAAATGGCTTATAGGGAAATTGAGTATATCGAGATCTACGCCACCTATGATGAAATCCATGCCGACCTTATCCGCCAGCTCCTTGAGGGGAAGGGGATTCCGTGCCTCTTGCGTTCCATGAAGGTAGGGGGATATCAGGGAATAACCTTTGGTCCCCTGGGCGAGTTCCGCGTCCGGGTCCCTAAGCCCTATGCTCAGAAGGGAAAGAGGCTCATCCAGGATGCTATCAATGATGGAGTTCTCTGGCCTCTGGGAAGCCCTATTGAAGGATAAGAGATTGAAAGCCAATAGATGGGAGCACCGGTGGGAGTCCGACGAGGATATTGCAATAAAATTAAATCATTGGGGGAGCTCCAGGCCATTGTCCGCGACCTGAGGAGTCAGGGCAAAAAGGTGGTATTTACTAACGGTTGCTTTGACCTCCTTCATCGGGGGCACACCCGCTATTTAGAGCAGGCCAGATGCCTGGGGGACATTCTGATTGTGGCCATGAACAGCGATTCCTCTGTAAAGGCCTTAAAGGGAGAAGGGCGTCCTATCCTCCCAGAAGAGGAAAGGGCCGAGGTCCTTGCCGCCCTGGCCTCTGTGGACTACGTGGTCATCTTCGATGAGCTGGACCCGGCAAGGATAATCGCTATTTTAGAACCGGATGTCCTGGTTAAAGGGGGTGACTACCCCTTAGATAGAATTGTAGGGCGGGAAACAGTGGAGGCAAGAGGGGGTAGAGTCTTGAGTCTTCCCTTGATTGAAGGTTCTTCAACTACGGAGATCATCAATCGTATCCTTAATGGACCCCTATCTAGATGAAAGGACATTTATCCCCTGGAGAAATAAAGGTGGATTTAGACTCCTTTTTAGAGAAGATAGCCGAGGCTACAGCCCCGGAAGGAGTCCTTCACGGGTTATCGGGTTCCTCCAAGGCCCTTGCCCTGGTCGAGATACACCGCAGGGTCAAAAGGCCCTTCCTGGTCGTCCTCCCCACCCAACCTGAGGCCGAGGCCTTTGCCCGAGACCTCATTTTTTTTCTTGGCCCGGAAACGGTAACCATATTCCCTGAAAGGGAAGTCCCCCCTTACCAGCCTCGCTCCCCAGAAATAGAGATAAGGGGGGAGCGCTATCTCTGCTGGAAAAGGCTGGCCTTCAAAGAGGCCAGGATGGTGGTTTCCTCTGCTCCTGCCCTCCTGGAGCGCCTTCCACCCCCTGAGGTTATATCCTCTGCTTTTATAACCCTCTACCCGAAGAGAATAATCCACCGGGAGGACCTAATCCGTGCCCTTCTGGAAGGGGGCTACCGGCATGTAAGTCAGGTAGTTGAGAGGGGCGAATATAGCCTCAGGGGCGGGATTCTGGACTTCTTCCCGCCCACGTCCGGGCATCCAGTAAGGATAGAATTCTTCGGGGACGAGATCAGCTCTATGAGGGAGTTTGAGGTCGATTCCCAGCGCTCATTAGGACCCATAGAGAAGGTAACCCTGTTCCCTGTATCCGAGGTCCTTTTAACTGAGGCAAGGTGCAGGCAGGCCCTGGAAAAGCTTGACCGCATGGTCCTTGAAACGGGCTGTCCCATGTCTCCCCCTATTCGGGAGGCCCTGGAAAGAAGAGGGCTATTTCCAGGAATAGAAAATTACCTCCCCCTATTCTATGAAGGCCTTGTCACCCTCTTCGATTATCTAGATTCCGATTCCTGGATAGCAATTATTGACCCTTCCCAGGTGAGGGCAAAAATCCAGGAGTTCTGGATAGAAGTCCTGAGGGAAGAGAAACGGGAGAAGGCCACTGGCACTCTGGTATGCCATCATAGGGACCTCTACTTATCCCCTGAAGAGTTAAACTGCCTTATCCATTCAAGGAAGAAGGTCCTCCTGGAAAGTCTCCCCCTTCCCCCAAGTCCTGAAGACCACCCTCCATCCCTGGCCTTTAATGTCCAGAGCATAGCCCCTTTTCAAGGTAGGATGGAACGTCTGGCGGAGGAGGTCCGGTCCTTTCGCCAAACTGGCTTCCGAGTTAATCTGGTCTGCCTGACAGAGGACCAGGCCAGGCGTCTCGAGGCCCTCCTGGGGGAGTTCGATATAGGGGTGGTTTGGGAAAAGAGGGGAGGCATCCGCCTATCAGTGGGGAGTCTTTCTTCCGGTTTCATTTTTCCCGCCCTCGGGGAGGTCTACATAACCCAGAAAGAGCTCTTTGGCCCTCGCTTCAGGCCTCGGCATCGGAGGAGACCGAAAGAAGCCCTCCCCTTTACATCCTTTGAGGATCTGAAATACGGTGATTATGTGGTTCATGTAGATCACGGAATAGGCCAATATAAGGGTCTGCGCCATCTGAAGAGCGGAGGAATAGCAGGAGACTACCTTTATGTCAAATATGCGGGCAATGATAGGCTTTATGTCCCTGTAGATAAGTTCCATCTGGTTCAGCGCTATATAGGAGGTGGACCGCCACCCCTGAACAGGCTAGGGGGAACCTCCTGGGCAAAGACAAAGGAACGAGTAAGGGCCAGTATCCGAGAGATGGCCAGGGAGCTTCTTGAGCTTTATGCAAGCCGTCAAGTCCTTCCGGGTTATGCCTTTTCCCCGGACACTCCATGGCAGAGGGAATTTGAGGCCGCCTTTCCCTATGAAGAGACCTCGGACCAGCTCCAGGCCATTGAGGAAGTAAAAAAGGACATGGAAACTCCCCGAGTTATGGACCGCCTGGTGTGTGGGGATGTGGGTTATGGGAAGACAGAGGTGGCCTTGAGAGCTGCCTTCAAGGCTGTAATGGATGGAAAGCAGGTAGCAGTGCTGGTGCCTACCACTGTCCTTGCCTTACAACACGGCCAGACCTTCTCGGAGAGATTCTCGAGTTTTCCTGTTGTGGTGGAAGTCCTTTCCCGTTTTCGGTCTAAGAAGGAGCAAAGAAATGTCCTAAAGGGTCTCCGGGAAGGAACGGTGGATATCGTGATAGGGACTCACCGTCTCCTTCAAAGGGACGTTTCTTTTAAGGACCTGGGGCTTTTAGTTATTGATGAGGAGCAACGATTTGGTGTGGCTGCTAAGGAAAAACTAAAGAAGTTGAAAAAGCAGGTAGATGTCCTTACCCTTACCGCTACCCCAATCCCCCGGACCCTCCATATGTCCCTCCTCGGTGTGCGCGATATCACCCTCATAGAAACTCCCCCAGAAGACCGGCTATCCATCCATACCTATGTTTCCACCTTTGATGATCAGATTATTAGAGAGGCAATAGAGAAGGAACTTGAGCGTAATGGCCAGGTCTTCTTTGTTCATAACCGAATTGAATCCATTTATGCCATGGAGGCTCGCCTTAGGCGCCTTTTCCCTCATGCCAGGATAGCTGTCGCCCATGGCCAAATGAAAGAGAAGGACCTGGAGCGGGTTATGTGTGATTTCTATGCAAGGAAATACGACCTTCTCCTCTCTACTGCCATTGTGGAGTCCGGGCTGGACATCCCTAACGCCAATACTATCATTATTGACAGGGCAGACACCCTTGGTCTTGCTCAGCTATATCAGCTCCGCGGGCGAGTGGGGCGGGATAAACACAGGGCTTATGCCTACCTCCTTGTCCCACCAGAAGGGGGTCTTGGGGAGATAGCTAGAAAGCGCCTTCAGGTTATTTCTGAGCTCACTGAGCTGGGTTCGGGATTTAAGATTGCCGCCAGAGACCTGGAGATCCGAGGGGGAGGCAATCTCCTGGGGCCCGAACAGCATGGCCATATAGCCGCAGTAGGTTATGACCTGTACTGCCAGCTTATCGAATCCACTATCAAAGAACTCCGGGGCATCCATGAGGAACCAGAGATAGAGCCCAATATAAAATTAAAGGTAGAGGCATACCTTCCCGAGACCTACATCCCTGATCCCAATATACGACTCAACCTTTATAAACGCCTTTTAACCTTTAGGAGTGTATGGGACCTGGGAGACTTCCATTCCGAATTAGAGGACAGATTTGGTGAGCCCCCTGGACCGGCTCGCATCCTCCTCCAGATGGTGGAGTTAAAAATTATTGCCCGCCAACTCAAGATTCAGAAAATTGTGAGGACTGATAATAAGGTCCGTATCACCTTTGGGGACCCTGCGGTGGTAAAGCCGGAAAAGGTGGTAGCCCTCCTTACCAGGGAGGCGGAAAGATTCCAATACATCCCAGAAAATACTCTAGAATTAAGACTCATGGGGAGAAAAGAAAGGGAAGACCTGGTCTTTATCAAAAATCTCTTGCACCAACTCACCTGACGTGTTAGTTTATCGGTTGTTTTAATTAACTTTTTCTCAAATGGATAAAAAAGGAGAAAAAAGGTGAAAAGGCTCTTATTAGGGGCTTTAGTTCTAGTCCTGGCTTTTTTGGGGTGTAGTAAAGAAAGGGTTCAAGAAGGCCAGGTATTGGCCCAGGTGAATGACGCCAGGATTACCTTCCAGGAGTTCGAAAAGGAGATAACTAATCTCCCCCCTGGACTCAAGCCTCTGGTCTCTGGGCCCGAAGGCCAGAAGAGGTTCTTAGAGGATATGATTAAGCGCGAGCTATTGCTCCAGGAGGCTGGCCGCCGCCAGATAGAAGAGAGAGCTGAAGTTAGAGAGAAGCTCTCTGATTTCAAGAAGAGGCTCCTCCTGGAGGCCTTGATTACCGAAGAGATAGAAAAAAAAGTGGGAATAAACGATGAGGAGGTCCATCAGTATTACGATGCCCACCCTGAAGAGTTTCGTGTCTATCGCATCAGGGCCAGGCACATATTGGTAAATAGCGAGAAAGAGGCAAGAGAAGTTCAAGCCAGGCTCAAGGGCAAAGAGAAGTTTGAGGATTTGGCCCGCAAGCTATCCCGGGATGAGGGAAGCCGAGAGCAGGGAGGTGACCTGGGATACTTTTCTCGCGGCCAGATGGTCCCTGAATTTGAAAAGGCGGCTTTTGGCCTAAAGCCTGGCGAGGTAAGTGGTATTGTCAAAACTCCTTATGGTTACCACCTGATAAAGGTAGTTGACCGCCAAGAATCCGGACCTTATAAGTTCGAAGAGGTTAAGGGACGCCTCAAACAGAGACTCCTGGCCGAGAAACAAAAGAAGAGATTCGAAGAATGGATGACCGAGCTCAGGTCCAAGGCCAATGTAAAGATTGAAGAAGGCCTCCTCCCTATAAAAGAATAAAAATTCTAAATCCTAAATTCGAAATCCTAAATAAGTCCCCAGTCCTCTGTCTTCAGCCTTCAGTTTAGAGACTGAAGACGGAAGGCATGCTAAAAACTATGGGAAATAGCTTATTTAAACCTTTGTTGGGCATAGTCTTAGCGCTAGTATTCCTATTTTGGGGGAACGCTCGGGCTGTAGTTATAGAACGGGTAGTGGCCGTGGTCAATGATGAGGTTATCACCTTGACTGAACTCCAAGAGGAGGGCTTGCCCTTAATCAGGAGGTTTGTCTGGCAGGAGATGGAGGAGGGACCATCGTTAGAGCGGCGATTTCTCGAGGAGCTCATCTCTCGTCGGCTCCAGCTCCAGGAAGCCCAGAAGCAGGGCATTACCGTTACTCCTTCGGAGGTTACTACCGCTCTCGAGGAAATAAAAAAGAGGAACAGAGTCTCCAGTGATGAGGCCTTAAAGGAAGCCCTGGCTCGAGAGAATCTCACATTGGAAAGTTTTCGGAAAAGCCTTGAGAAGCAGCTTATCCTGGATCGCCTGGTGACCAAAGAGGTGAGGGCGAAGGTAGTTGTCACTGAAAAGGAAGTAGAGGCTTATTATAAGGCTCACGAGGGCCAGTACATACTCCCTTCGGAAGTGAAGGTCCGTCATATCCTGATCAAAATTCCCCCCAAGGCTTCAGAGGAAGAGATTGAACGGGCAAAGGCTACAGCGGAGGAGGTCTTATCTCAACTTCGAGCAGGCCTGGATTTTTCTGAGGTTGCCCGGCGATACTCCCAGGGACCTATGGCCGAGGAAGGGGGCGAGCTGGGCTACCTTAAGATGGGGGAAATGGCCCCGGAGTTAGAAAAAGAGGCCTTCACCATGGAAGAAGGGACCATTAGCGGGCTCATCCGAACAAGCTTCGGCTTTAATATCCTCCGAATAGATGACAGGCGGGTTGGCCTGAAGAGACCTCTTGAGGAGGTAAGGGAGGCTGTTAGGGAGGAGCTATTCAAAGAGAAGGCGGAAGTCCGTTTCAAGGAGTGGATTAAGGGGCTTCAGGAAAGGGCCTATATAGAAGTAAAACTATGAGCATGGAGGGCCTTTCTTAACATAGGGCCCTG
>FWPU01009724.1_pt1 | contig 14892 bp, 11 predicted proteins | sample 2228361 | NCBI WGS metagenome assembly FWPU01 (sample SAMEA103939777, study PRJEB20133) | metagenome
ATGGTTGCCAACAGTGTTTGGCATCTGCCGTTGCGTGAAATCTCGCACCTGATGGCGGTGATGACCTGATGCGATTTATGCACACCCCTCATTTATCTGATGGTGAAACGTCTCGCACTATTCCAATGACGGACTTTTAAGAATTCGATTTTGGCAACAATCCGACTGGACATGACCGATTCTGGGCTATGTTCAGACGTGCGCAATCCTCCTCTCGGAGAGAGGTGTAACAACGGCACCCGGAGCGGTGAGGTCGTCAACTACGTCGGCAGCAACGCCGCGATTAACTCCGCGTCGCTCGCCCCCTCCCGCACCAACGCCGCGATGTGACACACCGTCTGCGCGGCGTGCCAGCGTTGATGTGGCGCGATGACTTCGGGCAGGGACCGCAACGTCGCCCGCGGATCCCGCAGCAACGGCTCCCCCCGCCGATCCTGCAGGAAGGCATACGCCCCCAACCCCAACGTGTGCCAGCGCAGGATGGCGTCCAGGCTTTGCAGGCGATCATCCGCCAAGCCCAACCGCTCCTTGAGATACCAGTTGTCGACCTCCGCCTGCCAGCGGTCATCGTAGTAGTTCAGGATGCCGCGGACGCTCAGCGCGCGGTCCGAGCCCAAGAAGTAAGCGGGATGAGAGTCCCGCCGGTCCCGTTTCGAGAGGATCGCTACCACCGCTTGGGGGCAGTGCCGCAAACAGCCCCCCCCATGACGGGTGAGGTAGGTGGGTCTGCGGGAGGGCGTGCGCACCTGAACCTTTTCGAGGCGCTGATGTCCCCGGTGGGTCCACCACTGGGAGAGCGCACGGTCGGCCACCACGCGGTTGGAGCGGGGGGCACAGATAAAATGCCCGCCCTGGGCGCGGATGAATTTCTCTAACTGGTGGGAGTCGTACCAAGCATCGAACAGCCCAGAGACGCGGCAGCCTTTGGGCAAGTGTGCCGCGACCTCGCCCCGCATCTCTTCGACGAGAAGGCGCAGGGGGCGATAGGTCAACAGCGGGAGTTGCTGCTGCTGCCGCTCGCGGTTGAGACGCTTGACCTGGTCGCGTTTGAGAGAGAGCCGCCAGGGGGGGAACTGGAGGGAACCGAGTTGGAGATGGACCGTTACATAGCGGGAGGCATTGGGGCACTGCCCCTTTTGGCGACGGGGGCGGGCATGGTGGTATTGATAAGTGACCGTTTCCGGGGCGTGGGTGGCGGCGTCTTTGGGACAGAGGGCATCGTCCACACTGAGAAACAGCAACCGCCAGCCGGTGCGTTGCTGGATGGTGACCACCGTTTGCAGGGGGAAGAGGGGGAATTTGTGACGGAGGGTGTCCGCTTCCCACGGGCTTTGGCGGAAGAAGTCGGCGAGAGCAAAAAGGTCGGCGTGCTCGCAGGGCAGCAGACCGGTCAGTGCTGCCAGGGTTTTGTGCTTGGCCGGGCAGACGATCAGGGCTTCGAGGACATTGAGGGCGTGACGCTGCTGCTCGAGCGAGAAGTTTGCCAGTAAAGGGATTAAGAAGTTGCATAAGGTATCAGAATGGGCAATAATCCAAGTGAGCATAAGGGCCTCCTACGTCCGGGTTGAACCCGGCTCTGGTCAATCGTAGGATACCCCTTATGCTCACAGTTGACAAACTCCAGTCAATGAGTCAATTGGTCAATTGGTTCATTGACTCATTGACCAATTCACCAATTGTGAGACAACGACCGCTGGTTGTTTTAACATTGGGTTACGTGCTGGGATTGCTCGGTCAGTCGCAGTATCCCATTGCACCACTCTATCTTTTCTCTCTAGGCGCTGTGACCCTTGTCTTGAGCCTCCTGACGTTTCAGCGATTCAAATTGTTCAGTCATGTTTGTTTGCTTGCCTCCGTTGTGTTGGGAGGGATGCTGTGGTGGAACTGGCAGGCGCAGCGCGCGCCGGACGATGTGTCGTGTTTGTTGCCCCGATTGGAGGGGCACTTCGCTTCTGTGGAAGGGATGGTCGCCAGCGAACCAGAAGAGCGCGATGACCGACAGCAGTTCTTCCTCGAAGCCTCCCGTGTCCAAAGTGGTGCTCTGAGCGCGGGAGTGACGGGCAGGCTGATGACCTACACCTCAGCCGACGTGCGCCTTGAGGTGGGCGACCGTGTGAAGATATGGGCGCGTCTGCGCGCCCCGATGGAGGCGGGCAACCCCGGTCAGTTCTCGCTGCGCCGTTATCTGGAGCGGCAGGGATGTTACGCTGTCGCCACTGTCGAGCGCGTTCAAGACGTGCAAAAAATAGACGATGCCTCTCCTTGGAGTCTCGCCGCGTGGAGCGCGCGCGTGCGAAAGAGGATTTTAACGACCTACGAGCAAACCATGCCGCAGCCTTACGCTGAATTAACGGCGCGGCTGTTGTGCGGCATCGTCTACGGCATCCGCGCCAGTCCGCTGCCGCGTGAGGTGGAAGAGCCGTTTCGCCGAGCCGGGGTGTTTCACGTCTTGGTGGCGTCTGGCACGCAGGTCGCCGTGTTAGCGGGGGTTCTCTTCCTGCTGACGCGGCGGTCTTATCGGCTGCGCTGGGGGGTCTTTTTTCTGGTGTTTCCGGTGCTGATAGCCTACACGTTGCTGGCGGGCGCGGCGGCGAGCATCCTGCGCGCGGCGATGGTGGGCGTTCTCGCCGTGGCGGCTTTTGCGTCCGTGCGGGACTTTGACTCTTTCACGGCGTTAGCCGTCGCCGCGCTGGGAGTGTTGATTCCGTGTCCTGCCGCGATTTACGATGTGGGCGCGCAACTGTCGTACGCCGCCGTGTTGGGCATTCTCTTGTGCGCTCGTCCCCTCCACGAACGGTGGCTGGGCTGGCTGCCACGGTGGGCGGGGCTATCGCTGTCGGTGTCTTTGTCGGCGCAGTTGGCGACGATACCGCTGATTGCGCACTACTTTGGGAAAGTCTATTGGGCGGGTATTGTGTCCAACGTCGTCATTGTCCCTCTGGCGGGCATTTTGGTCTGCACGGGGCTGACCAGTTGCGTGCTGGGTTTTGTGTGGACGCCGCTGGCGCAGATGGTGAACTTCTTCAACTATCATCTGACGCTGTGGCTGTTGAGCCTCACGCGCCTCTTTGCGCAACTTCCTCACGCCGACGTCACCTTCTATCAGCCGCCGGGGTGGATGCTCGTCATTTATTTCGGCGTCGTCATCGGCGCGGTGACGGTGCCTTTGCAAAAACTGCGCGAGAGACTGACGCGAGAGTGGCTGTTGGTCGGGCTATTGGTCGCGGCAACCTGCGCGAGTGTGTTCTGCACCGTCCGTTGGGCGCATCGCACGTTGAGCGTGACGGTGCTGGACGTGGGCGAAGGCGATTGTATCTTCGTGCGCGCACCCAACGGGCGGACGATGCTCATTGACGGAGGCACGCACAAGAGCCGCGAGCCGCTGGCAGGTGTTCCCCATCGCGATGTGGGCGAGCGCGTCATTCTGCCGTTCCTGTTGACGCAGGGCGTTCGGCGTCTGGACGTCATCGTGCTGACCCATCCGCACGATGACCACGTCAACGGATTAGCGACCGTCGTGCGCACGCTGTCGGTGGGAAGAATTTTAGACGGAGCGCAGGAACGTTCCGAACCGTCTTACGAACGATTTCTGCACGAAGCGCAGCAGAAACAAATCCCTGTCGTGCGAGCGCGACGCGGGCAAATCTTGGATCTGGGCAGCGGTGTCAAAGTTTATGTCCTCGCGCCGGTGGAGCCGCTGATGCAGGGGACGCGCTCTGACTTGAATAATAACTCCGTGGCCATTAAAATAATCTATCGCCGAGTTGGTTTTCTGCTGGCGGGGGACGTGGAGGAGGAGGCAGAAAGGCGGCTCCTTTTGCGGGGGGGCAATTTGCGCAGCGACGTGTTGAAGGTCGCGCATCACGGCGGCGAAACATCCAGCACGCCGGAGTTTCTGAAAGCAGTGCGCCCGCATATTGCCATCATCTCTTGCGGCGAGCGCAATCCGTTCCAACACCCCAGCCGCGAGACGCTTCAACGCCTGCGACAGGTCGGCGCTCAGGTCTATCGCACAGACGTTCACGGGGCGGTGACCGTGCAGACGGACGGGCGGACGTGCTGGGTGGAAACGTTTAGAAAATAGGGTCAATGAGTCAATGGGTTCATGCCGCTATTGATTCATTGACCCATTGACCTATTAACCGTCAATATGAACTCTGAAGACGCCGCACGGTTCGTGCAGCAAAAAGCCACTCGCGTCATCGAGGAAGTCGAGAAGGTCATCGTCGGCAAACGCTCCGTCGTCGAATTGGTCGTGATGGCTCTGATCGCCAAGGGGCACGTGCTTATCGAGGACATCCCCGGTATCGGCAAGACGACGTTAGCCAAAGCCGTGGCGCGCTCGTTGGGCTGTTCGTTCAAGCGCATCCAGTTTACGCCGGACCTGTTGCCCGGCGACGTGACGGGCGTGACGGTCTACAATCAAAAATCGGGCGAGTTTTCGTTCGTGCCGGGTCCGGTGTTCGCCAACGTCGTGCTGGCGGACGAAATCAACCGCGCCACCCCCAAAACGCAGTCGTCGTTGTTAGAGTGCATGGGCGAGGCATCGGTGACAACCGATGGCGTCACGCGCCTGATGCCGCAGCCGTTTTTCGTGATTGCCACGGAGAACCCAATTGAGTATCGTGGCACCTACCCGCTGCCGGAGGCGCAACTCGACCGTTTCCTGATGCGCGTGCGGCTGGGCTACACGACGCCAGAAGAAGAAGTGGCGGTCCTTGACCGTCAGATGCAGCGGCATCCGCTGGAGGAAACGCAGGAGGTTTTGACGGCTCAAGAAGTGGTCGAATTGCAGGAAGCCGTCAAAGAGATTCACGTGAAGGACGTGGTCAAGGAATACATCGTTGAACTTGTGACCGCCAGCCGCCGCCATCCACAGATTGCTCTTGGCTCCAGCCCGCGCGGTTCGCTGGGGCTGCTGCGGGCGGCGCAGGCGGCAGCGGCTCTGTCCGGGCGCGATTACGTCACGCCCGACGACGTGAAGCGTCTCGCCGTTCCCGTGCTGGCGCACCGCCTCATCGTGCAGCCGGAGATCGCCTTGAAAACCAACCCGTCCGAGAGAATCGTGCAGGAGATTCTGGACACGGTGGCAGTGCCGACGGTCTAACGGCAAAGTCAATGAGTCAATGGCTCCATGGGTCAATGCACTAATGCCCCCATTGACTCATTGACCCATTCACTCATCATGTCTCGCCTCTACCAACGCTTCGACCAAAAGATGACTGCCTTCTTCTCCAACAAGGTTCACATCGCCTTGTTGTTCGCGTTTCTGTTCACCTACATTGTCGCGTCGGTCATTGGCACGCCGCTGCTGTGGTTCATCTCGGCGACGATTGTGAGCGTGGTGGTGGTCGAACTCATGCTGTCTCGCGCCGCGCTGCGCCCGATTGCGTGCGAACGCGAGGTGACGCCCGTCGGCACGGAGGACGGACTGGCGCGCTGGGTGACGCGGGTGACCAATCGCGGACGATTTCCGCGCCTCTTCATTATCGTCAGCGACACGTTGCCGGAGTGGGTCAACCCCATCGGCAGCCCTGCCCAACAACTCGTTCAGTTGATTTGGGGCGGACAGACCATCGAACTGCAAACGACGCTGGAACTGCGTAAGCGCGGCAAATATCGCTTGGGACCGCTGGTGCTGCGAGCCGCCGACCCGCTGGGGCTGTTCAACAGTTCGGCGACTCATGCGGCGGACGCGGAACTCACCGTGTTTCCCCGGCGTTTGAAGGTGGAGGGGCTGGGATTCGCGGGCGGGGGGGAGTTGGGCACCCACCACCTGCAAAGGGCGGCGATCGCGTCGGACGCGCTGGAGTTTCACGGCGTGCGCGACTACCGCCCCGGCGACCCGCTGCGTCATATTCACTGGAAAGCGACAGCGCATCTGGGGGAGTTTCGTGTCATCGAATTTGAGGAAACATTGTCTACGGATATGACGCTCCTGTTGGATTTGCAGGAGGGCAGCGACGTCGGCGAAGGCAAAGAAACGACGCTGGAGTACGGCGTCGTGATTGCGGCGTCGCTCGCCGAGTATCTCATTCACCGGGGCAATACGGTTCAGTTGGTCTTACATAATGGCGAGAAGGTGCAGGCGGTCTCGGCGCACAGCGATAAAACCTTCTACGGATTTCTGGACTTGTTGGCTGGAGCCGAAGCGCGGTCGCCGTTGAATGTGGGCGAGTTGGCGGAGGCGGCGGAACCCTGGATTCGCAACGAAAGTTCCGTCATCATGATTTCATCCGCCCCGCCGGAAAGCCTCTGCGCGGCGGCGAAGACTTTGATGCGGCGTCACCGCGCGCGGGTGGGCTGCTTCGCGCTGGACCGAGAGTCGTTCGAGGACGGGAGCCAGCCATTGCAACATGCCTTGTCATACGACGCGCTGCTGTCCGTCGGCGCGGCGGTGCGCGTCATCCGCCGTGGGGACGACCTGCGCAAGGTGCTGGAAGCGGGATGAACGGTGGGGGACAGCAGGAAACGACAGGAAACGACGGGAAACGACAGGAAACGATAGGAAACGACAGGAAACGATAGGAAACGACAGGAAACGATAGGAAACGACAGGAAACGACGGGAAACGACAGGAAACGACGGGAAGCGATGGGAAGGGTGGTGCCTGTCGTTCCCCGTCGTTCCCCGCTGTTCCCTGTCGTTCCTCCTCTGACGAGGTGTTTCATGCAACGCACCAACGTCTGGACGTACGTTCCCGGATACGTTGCCTCTTTGCTCGCCGTCGGGTCGGGCGTGGCCGCGGTGACGCTGACCGCTGACGTGCCACAGTTGACCACAGCGATGTTTGGCTTCCTGGCGCTGGGGCACGTCGCCAGTTTTTGCGCCCGTTTGGGGGCGCGGTGGCTGCGCGTCGCCCGCATCATCGTGGTCACGGCAGCGTGGATTTTGACACCGCTTTTGTTTCTGTCTCCTGCTCAATTTTTCGTGCCTGCCGAGGTGAGCGGCGACCCGGACTTGCAGGTCGCCATCTTCATGGGATGGGTCGCCGTCGCCAGCACCTACCTCGTCGGCAGTTACGTCATGGAGCGTCCCCTGCCGCTCATGTTTCCGCTGGTGCCGACCTTCTCCGTGTTTGGTCTCATTGCCGGACTCAACATTAACACGGAAATCACCGGAGCGTTTATCACGTTTCTGTTTGCGACGTTGTTCCTCATCAGTTACGAGCATCTCCTGGAACGGGCGCAGACGAACTTAGAGCCTTTGGGCGGCGTTCAACCTGTCATCTCGCGGCAGTTCGCCGCGTGCGCGATACTGTTCGTCCCCATCGTCGGCGTCGCCCTCCTGTTGGGTATTGCCTTTCAACAACTGATTGCGCCCCTCATGCCCTTCAACATGTCGCAGATGCGCGACCGTATGGCATCTTACATGATGCCGGTGGATACCTACTCCAACTCGTTTACGACCCTACAACTGCGCGGGGGAAATATCATGTTGAGCGACCGCCCCGTTTTGCGGGTGCGCTCCGCTGAACCGTTCGCCTTTCTGCGCGGGCGAGTGTATACCCGCTACACGGGGCGCGGATGGCAAAGCGACGACCGCGACTCTTTTACTTACACGCCCGTGTCGCCCGATGCCGCCGGTTACTTCTGGACGCAAACCGGTCTCCTGCGCCCCGGTCATCGCTTCATCACGCAGCAGATTGTGCCCATCACGCGCGGAGCGTATACGATTTACGGCAGCGGCACGATTTACCGTTTTCGGGGCAACACCCCGGAGGTGCGCGTCACCAAAACGGGGGTTGTTTATACCCGCATCGGACTGCCCATGAACCAGCCTTACGAGGTCGTCTCCGCCGTGTTCGAAGGGACAGTGCCGCAACTCACCTCGTTGCCGGGCGTCCGTTCCAAAAGCGCCTGGTCGGAGTACCTTGACGTGCCGCCGGAAACCGCTCAGATCGCCCGACTGGCGCAGCAAGTTGCGGGCAAGGAGCCGACCCCCTGGAAGAAAGCCGAAGCCATCGCCAACTTCCTCGCGGCGGAGTGCACCTACTCGCTGCAAACGAATCTCTATCCGTTCCACGAAGAACCCGTCACCTATTTTGTGCTGCGCGAAAAGCGGGGAGCCTGCGATATGTTCGCCTCAGCGATGACGTTGATGCTGCGCGCCGTCGGCGTGCCCAGCCGCGTGGCGACGGGGTATCTGGTGACCGACCAGGAGATGGAGGAGGACGGCTGGATGACCATGCGCGAGAAAGACGCGCACGCCTGGGTGGAGTTCTACCTGCCGCCCTACGGCTGGATTCCCTACGACCCCACGGCGGGCACGCGGACGGACGAAAACTCCCTATCGCAACAACTGTCTCGCGTGCTGGCTTCGATGGGCGACCAGCGCGCGGTGCGCACCTACGGGCTGCCCGTGATAGGCGTGACGCTCATGTGTCTGGTGTGGGGCATGCCTTTGCTCAAAATGCTTCAGCAATCGCAGCGCAATCGTCGCCGCCCCCTGCGTGCCGACGATTACCGGGGATGGCTGGTGGAAGTCTACCGCGCCATGAACAGCCGCCTGCGCCGCTGGGGACTGCCCCGCGCCGTTCATCAGACCCCGTGGGAATACGTGGGCGCGCTGTGTCAGGAAAAAGAACTTCCCGATGAAACGGTCTCGTCAGTCGCATCCATCACCGACAAATTCGTAGAAGCCCGTTACAGCGAACGTCCCATCACACGCGAAGACGTCATCGAGGCGCGGAAAAAGTTGAAACGACTCAAAAAGAAAACCTAATGGTCAATAGTGAATGGTTGATCGTTCATCATTGCATTGACCATTGACCATTAACCATTAACCATCCGCTATTGCGTTCCCGTTACTCTGAGTTCATCCAGCGCAAACAAGCCTTACTGCCGGTTTACATCGTTTACGGGGAAGACGCGCTGCTGATGCGCCGCGTCGTGGACACGCTGCTGAACGCCGCGCTGCCCGAAGCGGAGCGCGAGTTTAACCTCGACGTGCTGGACGGCTCGAACACCACCGTCGCGCATGTCATCGCGTTGGCGGCGAACCTGCCCTTCCTGTCCTCACGCCGCGTGGTGTGGGTGCGCGAAGCTGAGAAGTTGAAGGAACTGGACAAATTAGCCGACGCGCTGAACAAAGGACGACTGCCCGCGACAACGCACCTGATTTTGCAGCGTTCGCCCAACGCCGAACGGCAGGGCGAACGAGGCATCCTGCAAGCCGCCCTTGACCGCGCCGTGGACAAACTTGGCGCCCTCGTGGAGTGCAGCCTCAACCCGCGCACCGAGCGCGCGCAACTCATGAAGTTCGTCACCGATGAAGCGCAGCGGTGGGGCAAGAAAATCGCCCCGACGGCTATCGCACTGCTGATGACCCGCGCCGGGCACGACCTCTTTCGTCTGACGAACGAAATCCACAAACTCGCCCACTTTGTCGGCGATACCCCCATGATTACCAACACCCACGTCGAGCAGATGGTCGCCAAGACCGTGGAGGAGAAAATTTTTGCCCTGACGGACGCCATCGGCAAGCGCGCCGTCGGCGACGCGCTGCACGTCCTGCACGATTTGCTCGACCACGGTCACGCGCCCGAGGTCGTCATCGGTCAAATCACCCGCCACCTGCGCATGTTGTTTCAGGCGCGATTCCTGCACGACAAGGGGTATCGGCTGCGCGCTCACCTGTCCGCCGAACTTCCCGAAGAGGTCGCCGCCACGCTGCCGCAGTCCAATAACCTGCTGACGTTTCTTCAGTCGCAATCGTGGGCAGCCGCCCGCTATGAAGAGCAGGTGCGCCACTTCACCCAGACGCAACTGTCCGCCGCGTTCGAGCGGACGCTGTTGACCGACCTGCAACTCAAAGGCATCGAAGGCAACGTCGAGAACCCGCGCCTGGCGCTGGAACTTCTCATCATAGATTTATGCTGGGATGACAAACGCGCTGCCCTGCCAGCGCGGAGGAGGTAGCCGAAAGTTTATGTTGCGATACGTTATCATTGCTATCGTCATCGTCGTGTTGCTCATCGCCTTTAACCAATTAGGTAGACAACTCTCTTTCCCCGGACGCATCTACGGCACGGGAGAGCAAGTCGACAACTTAACCACCACCGACGTTGACGGCAAGCCCGTGCGTCTCTCAGACTATCAGGGCAAAGTCATCTTGCTGAACTTCTTTGCCAGCTGGTGCGCCCCCTGCAACGACGAAGCGCCGCATCTCGAAAAGGATTTATACCAGAAATACAAAGACCGCGGCTTTCAGGTCATCGGGATTGTCCACGAAGACACCCCCGAAAATGCCAAGTTCTTCCGCCAGCAACACCAGTTGACTTATCCCCTGTGGGTCAAGCCCAAGGGCGAAATGAAAAAGAGACTGAACCCGTCGCACATTCCTTGGAACATTCTTATCAACCGCAGGGGCATCGTCGTCTACTCCGGACCCGCGCTCGAGCCGGAGGCGATAAGCAAGCACGTGCGAAAATTGCTGGACATGCCGTCGTAAAACCATGCACTCTCACGTTGATCACTTCATTACCTCCCTCCAGCAAGCCCGCAACGTCTCAGCGCACACGGTCCGAGGCTACGCGCGGGACATCGCGCAGTTCGTGGATTTTCTGGAAAGCCAAAAACTGCTGCGCGACGAGTTCGACTGGAACCAGGTGGATTACCTCGTTCTGCGGAAATATCTGGGGCAGTTGGGGCGCGAAGGCTACCACCGCCGCAGCATCGCCCGCAAACTCTCCTCGCTGCGAGCGTTCTTCAAGTTCCTCTTAAAGCAGAAGGTGGTCGCAGCGAATCCCGCAGCGCAGGTCACCTCTCCGAAACTGGAGAAGCGTCTGCCCCGCGTGCTGGAACTCAAAGAGGTCGAACGTTTGCTGAACGCCCCGGACAATTCCACCCCCAAAGGCTTGCGCGATAGAGCCGTGCTGGAAACGCTTTATGCGACGGGCGTGCGCGCCGCCGAGTTGGTGGGCATCAACCTGCCTGACGTGAACTGGGAGGCGGGCGAAATCCGTGTGCGCGGCAAGCGCAACCGCGAGCGCATTGCGTTGCTGGGTCCACCAGCGATGGAAGCCTTGCAGGACTACCTCTCGTTGGCGCGGGAGGTTTTCTTAGAGGAAAACAACAAAGAAAGCGACGCTCTCTTCCTCAATCAAAGGGGCACGCGCCTCACCACGCGCAGCGTTTATCGTATCGTTGTAGAATACGCGAATCATATCGGTCTCGGCGATGAGGTCACGCCCCACACCCTGCGCCACAGTTTCGCCACGCACCTGCTCGAAGCCGGAGCCGACCTGCGCATCGTGCAGGAACTCATGGGGCACGTGAGTTTGTCCAGCACGCAAGTCTACACCCGCGTCAGCCGCGAACACTTGCAGCGAGTGTACGAAAAAGCGCATCCGAGGGCGTGGATGACGGTGGAGTGATGGAGTGATGGAGTGATGGAGTGATGGAGTGTTGGAGTGTTAGAGTGATGGAATGATAGAGTTGGACTATCCCAACACTTCAACACTCCAACACTCCAACACTCCAACACTCCATCACTCCATCACTCCATCGTCGTCACCACACCAATGCTCAGGTGATGCTCCTTCGTCTCGCCCGCCTTGAGCACCGGCAACCGCTTCCGCCGCCGCTCTTCGGCGCGACCCAACACGCTGCAATTGGCTGGCTCCAAACCCATCACGTAAGTGCCCTCGCCCACCATGCGCCACTGCCAGAAGTGCGGCAGTTCGTCGGGGCGATAGCGGATTTGCAGACCGATGCCCTGTCCGTTGTTGAACGCGCGGTTGACCAGCGCGACGGTGGCCCAGCCGTCTTCGTCGGGGATGACTTTGTGGTGATGCACCTGCTCCTGAAAACCGGGCGTGGGCGGCGCGCCGCGTTGGGCGACTTTGAGACCTTTGCGCGCCTGCGCGTCGCGGGGCGTGATTTTGGAGTTGATGAGCAGTTCCGACGTTTCGTCCAGCACGGGGAAGCCTGCGTTGATGTGATATAAAATCATAAACGGCGTGTCCTGAAAACCGCAGTTTTCAATCACGTCTTCAATCTCAATCGTGGGGCTGCCCAACTTCGTCGTGATAGTGCGCGTCAGCAACACGTTCTCGCCGAACACGCGCGTCTCGCGGACTTTGCCCTTCGCCCACAGCACGTAATCATCACCGCGCCACTCGGCGTCGTAGCGCACGTTTTTGGCGGGAATGTTTGCCGCGCGTCCGTGAATGCCGAAGTATTCGCCGCTGTCTTCCGCCGCAACGCCGACGTTCATCAAGCCGCACGTCACCAGCAACCCGCCGTAAAACGTTCGCAGCCAACCCAACCCTTGGGCTTCGTAAAACGCGGGATGCGTGATGCCCGTCGGCGAACACCACGCCAGCGGCACGCCGTTGAACTCCGCGTCCGCGATGTCCATGCCTCTGTCCGGCAGCACAGTGAACCGCAGCCCACTGCCCGTCTTAAACTCCAAAACCCTCACGCCCGCTTCGTTGCCGTCGTTCAACATCGCCGAACGCACTCCCGCGATTTGCGACATATCTCCCACGCGCCGCCGCAAGGCGTCCGGGGAGTGGTGGTTGCCGTAAAGGTGGGGCATGTCGCTCTCGTAAAAAGAAGCTGGGAAACTGGGAAATCAGGAAAATTGAAAAACAGTCGTATTCGTCATTTCCTAATTTCCTAATTTCCCAATTTCCCAATTTCCCAATTTCCTCATTTCCTGACCAGCCGTTGTTCCGGCAGCGCAATGCGAATCTGCGTGCCCGGAAACGGCGCGACGTGGAACTTGTGTCCGCGTCGGTCCTCGCCTTTGATGTAAACGTGCCCCGCGCCGGAGCGGATGTCCAGCCGTCCCGTGTAGCGCAGCACGATTTGCAGCACCCGCGTCAACCCGCCGCCGTGTCCCGTCTCTTCCAACCGCGACACGCCCGGCTGCAAGGCGCGGAAAATGGCGAGCGTATCGGACTCCAACGCCTTGCTGTGACGCGGGTTCATCGCCAGCGATTGGCGGATGCCGATACCCACGTCGCCAATCGCCAGCACGACGAAACGTTCGCCGCTGCGCCGCTGATACGTTTGAATCACCACCAAACCGTCCCGCTCCGCCTGGCTGTGCAAAACAATGTTGCTGCACAGTTCCGAGATCACCTCACAGAACTGCGTCGCGCCGACAGCGGAGTAACCGATGTCCTCCAGGATGCTCGCCGTTTTGTCCATCACGGCGTTGATGTCCTCCCCCGTGCGCACGCGGGTCATCTCCAACAACAGGTTGCGGTCCCAACGTTGATACGATTTCAGGTATTCCCACTCGCCTTCGAACGTCGCGGCGTCTTGCACGGCATCGAAGAATCCCATGCGGTAGAGATAAGGCAAAGGGTTGTAATCGCTTTGTTTCGCCGTCGGCAGCACGATGCGGGCGGGCAACTGGTCGGGAGGAAGATTCCAGAGGAGAAGCGTCGTGCCAATGAGACCGAAGGGGTCAACGAACGTGACGCTGCTCAAATCCAGCGTGAACGGACGCGCCGCGCTCTGTTGCGCTATCTGCCCTACCAAGTCATCGAAGCACGCGGGGGTGAGAATGTGATGCCGTGCCTTAATCCTCATCGTGTTCCCCTTCCCAACCGTTGGGACGACCTGGAGGGTATTTTATCATCGAGAGGGGAATTTGTCGAGAATCAGAGCCGCGACAGTTAGGGAGCAGGCTCTCCAGGCGTCAGCCGCATCAGTTTCCAGAGGTTGTGCAAGTGCTTTATATGGTCCGCCCCCGTGTCGCCCGCAAAGCCGTAAACGTGAAGCCCCTTCTGCTGGAAACGCGACGTGCACTGCCAGCCTTCCGCCCACGTTTCCTGAACGGACTCCCCCTTGCCGCCGATTTGCGTGAGAAGGTAGTGCGCGGTTTCCGCTGTCGAAGCGTAATCCGTTTTGACCTGCGAATACGTGACGATGAAAGTCTTCTTTCCCTCCGCCGCGTCGCGGGCAAAACGTAGAAAACCGGACATCGCGTTGGGGTCAACCTGACGCTGCGCCGGGTCGCCGACGATGCCCGCGTAAATCGAGTCCGCCATGATGAGAACGTCAATCCGCCTGTAAAACTCCTCCTCCTTCAACAGTTCGCGCACGCCGCCGAACCCCGCGCTGAACGACGTAACGCATAATCGCCCGATGGTCGGGTTCTCGGCGACCTTGAGTTGCTTGAGTTGGTTCAACGTCTCATCCAATATCGTGCGGAACGATTCGGGCTTGGAAAACAAGTCCGTGTAAACTTTCGACAGCCCTTTCAGCGCCACTGTCACCAGCACCGCCTGCTCGCCAGAGCGCATGAGATTTTGCTCGGCAACTTGCGCTGTGCCGTGCAGGTGAATAACGAGGTTGATGCGCCCATTTTTAGGTTTATATCCTTGCGGCACGAAGAGTTGTCCGACCGTCAATTTCACCCGCGTTCCGTCTGGCGGTTGTGGTTGTGTCTGTGCCATCATGCTTCCAACGGATGCGAAAAGTAAGAAGAGCATGGTTCCCTCCCGCGTCATGTGCGCCTTGTTTTTAGCGCACAGCAGAAGAAAAGTCAAGCCATACTCTTGACAATCTCCGCACCCCCCGCTATAATGACCCACAACTGAGGCGATTATGATGACAACGCTGGAGTCACGGGCAACAATGATTGAGACAAACCGCGCTGGTTGGTGGTGGCGTGAATGGCTTGCCCGTGACTCGGTGAGGGGCGCGTAGTCGCGCACATCCTCGACGCCATCAGAATTGACCGAGCCACAGGTGAGCCATACCGTCGCCTGTGGCTTTTTGTTTTGCGGGGGGATAGTTTAACGGTAAAACAGCGATCTCCAAAATCGTCGTCGTGGGTTCGATTAGGGTGCATTACGCAAAACTCGCCGCCCTGTTGCCACCGCATCGAATTCGGTGTCTAAGAGCCTATCCGAAAAGTAGCGCCGATATT
>FWPU01009725.1_pt1 | contig 14891 bp, 8 predicted proteins | sample 2228361 | NCBI WGS metagenome assembly FWPU01 (sample SAMEA103939777, study PRJEB20133) | metagenome
GAACCGCACCTCCGAGCCAAGCCTCCGAACCGGAACTCCGGGCCAGACCCACGAGCCAGACCCACGAGCCAGACCCAAGAGCCGGGCCCAAGAGCCGGGCGCAAGAGCCGGGCCCGTAAGGGCCCGGTGAAGAAGCTGCGCACAAGCCGAGCCGCGCTTCCAAACCGCACCTCCGAGCCGCGCTTCCGAACCGGCCTCCGGGCCGGGCCCAAGAGCCGGGCCCGTAAGGGCCCGGGTGAACGAGACGCCACCCGGGGGCTTGCGTCCCCGGCTCACCTCACCCGGGGGCTTGCGTCCCCGGCTCACCTCCGCGCCAAGTCAATCCAGTTCCGGCGGGACGTTGCCGTATGACCACGGTGCGCGGAAGGGCGGCGCCTTGGGCGGGCGAGGAATTTCGCCGGGGCGGAACTGGCAGGCCAGGCGCAGGCACGCCTCGACGATCTTGCGCCCGGCGGCTGGCTCGAGATTGCTGTAGGAGGTCAGTCGCGTCTCGTATCCGCCGCCGTGGGGGCCCAAGGCCTCCTCGGTGGGCACGTAGCCCACGCAATCGTTAGCGAGTTCCACCACGAAGGTAATGGGAAACGGACTTTTGGCGCGGAGGTCCAGTCCGAGCTGGCAGAAGAACTCGGCCGGGTTGGCCAAAATGCCTACGGGTCCGATTTGGATGGCCTGCACCTCGAAGGTTCGCGTAGGCTCCTTTTGCAGCAGGGCGTCCAGGAGCACGATTTCCTTGGCGAAGGTCCATTCGGTGTGTCCCACCGTCTCGGGCGATTGTTGGACCAGGTCCAGGCATTTGCGGACGCGCTCGGGGCGGGGCTTGCGCCGGGCCATGGTAAGCGTTTCGGTTCGCGCGTCCAAGGGGGCCAGCGTGCCGCGGTGCATGCTGACCAGGACCTTGACGGCCTCGGCGCCCACCCGGCCGCCCACGATCTCGGCCCAGCGGTCCTGCCCGGGTTGGATGTACGGGTTGAGGTTATCAACCTGGGTCACATCCCCCGAGGCCCCCTGGAGGAAGACGACCACGGTATCGGGGCTGAACATGCCGCGGATCGTCCGCTCGAGATGGTAAATCCAATTGGCCGATACGCCGGTGGGCCCGGTGGTGGCATGGCAGCAGTAGTTGACCACGCATCCCAGGAGTTTGCCGTCCTTGTTCCAGGCGCCAATCACGCCGACATTGGGGTCGATGGGGCCGGCCGGCTCGATGATGTCGGGATTTCCCTGGCCGGGATGGGTGTAGCACAGTCCGTTTTTCATGCGGAAGCGGCGGTTGAAGGCCGCTTTGTCCTCGATGCCGTTTCCCGCGCCGCAGAGGACCTCGGTGCGGGAGTCGTTGGCGGCCACGACCGCCTCGACGATTTGGCGCTCGACCAGGGCCAGATACTTTGCGTTGGCGCAGGAGGATTTTTCGTAGGCCAACTGGCGGACCAGGGGGGAGGCGTGATCGTACTCGCCGGGAAGAATCATGCCCGTCGGCCCGGAGGAATGCGAGTGCGAGGCGGCGATGAGCACCGCGTGGGGCGGGATGCCGGTTTTGTGTTGAATCTGCTTGCGGGCCGCCTCGACGGTGGGGCGGCGGATCAGTAAAGCGTCGAGGCCCACCAGGGCGACCCGCATGTGGCCGTCGTCGAACACGGCCGCCCGCACCTTGCACGGATCGTGGATCACCCGGGCGTAAGCCTTCCCGTAGCCGCCGGGCACTTCCATCCCGATTTCGGGCGTAATATCGCGCTCGGCGAAGCCGGCCCGCAGGGGCGGGGCGGCCATCTCGGCATAGACGATATCCCCACCAAGGTCCAAGGCACACATAAAAGCGACACACGCTGCCGCGATCCAAAGCCTGCCGGCCATGCGAGGTCTCCTGCTGGAAGTCTGCTCGCGTTGTACGCCGGACATGGTATGCGGCTGGGCCGGGCCCAGCAAGTACCTTGTCACGCCCGAGCGGCGCGGAGCAGCGGCAGGGGTGCGAAGGGCCGGCCCAGCACCCCCTGGCTATCAAACCCCAGCCAGTTTTCCAGCACGGTGGCATACACGCGGCGGAAATCGGTGTGATGCTTCTGGCCACCGTTTTCCCGCTCGGTGAGATTGGGATGGGGGCCGACCAGGCCCCCATGCACCTTGCCCCCTGCGACGAACACGGGCGCTGCCGAGCCATGGTCCGTACCGCGCCGGCCGTTCTCTTCCACGGTCCGGCCGAACTCGGAGAAGGTCATCACCACCACGCGGTCGGCCAGGCCGTCGCGTTTGAGGTCGTCGAGAAAAGCGGCCAGCGATTCGGCCAGTTGTTCCAACAAAGCCCCATGGTTGGCGGCCTGGCCGGCATGGGTGTCGAACCCTCCCGGCTCTTCACCCCCCAGTTCCGTGTAATAGACCCGCACCGGCAGTTCCGCGCGGAGCAACTGGGCGATCATGAAGAGCTGCCGGGCCAACTGAAAGGGCGGATAGCGGCCTGGGGGCTCTTGTGTCAATACCGTTTGGACGCGGGCACTTTGCTCGGCGGCGGCCAGCGTGGTCCGGCGCACGAACGCCAGCAGCTTGTTGTCCTCCGGAGCCGGTGCGGGATCGGGCTCCTTTTCCCCGAGCCATGCCGAGGCGGCCGGGGGACTGCTCGGTTCGGCAAGCTGCAAGGTGGCGTCGGCCAGGGCGCGCAGGGTGGGAATCACGGCCTGTTGGGCATTGAGGGCAAACGGCTTCTGGATATGGCCCACAAACACCGCGGGCATGGCACCCTGGTGGTGGGCCAGCAGGGCATCGACGGCCCGGCCGATCCAGCCGGTCTGCACCCCGCGATAATCGGTATCGCCCGCCTGCCAGACCCGCATCGACTCGAAGTGCCCCTGCTGGGGATTGGGATACCCGACCCCCTGGACGATGGCCAAGAGCCCCTCCTCGTACAGCCGTGCAAAGGCCCGAAGTTTGGGATGGAAACCCAATTCGTCGCTGATTCGGTGCACGTCGGGGCGTCTCAGGCGGAGCGTGGGCCGGGCCTTGGCGTATTCCTCGTCCCGAAAAGGCACGACCGTGTTCAGGCCATCGTTGCCGCCGGCAAGTTGGATCACGACCAGGGCCGTCGGGCTCGACGCACGGTGGGGCGAAGCGGCTGCCGCCGTGTGCAACAAGAACGTGGGCACGGCCGGGGCGAAGGCGGCGAGCGTGGAGAGTTCCAACGAAGCCTTGAGGAAATCGCGGCGAGGCAGTGGCATCGTGAGATTCTCCGCAAGGGGGAAAAAAGCATTCCTGGCGGTCTTCAAGCCAATTGAAACTCGGGAAGCGCCGTGATGGCACACACCAGGTGGCGCAGCGCGGCGCGGGGGGGGGTTTCGTTTGCAAGTGGGGCGGGTTGCCCGGCGAGCTTTTGCCGGACTGCGGCTGGCACATCTCCATCGACCAGCAGTTCCAGGAAGAACGCGGCGGCCTGGGCTGGTTCCTTTTTCCCGTGGCGCCTGGCCAGCGCCAGCGGGTCCACCCGCCCGCCGTAAGGCTCGGCACCCGTCACGATCCGGCACGTGAGGTTCTGGCGTCGGGTGAGGGTCAACGGGTTGAGCCATGCCGGGCCGGCCGGCCAGCCCTTACTGGTGGGCGGAACGCCCAAGGCCTGCCCCAATTCCGCCAAGTCGCGGGCCAGAGGTTGCGTCGGTACGACCGCCTCCAGGGCTTTGGCCAAACCCAGAACCAGCTCCACCGGGCTCTTGATTCGCTGGCGATACGCATGTTGGGAGAAGAACCAGTTGGAGGCGAGGATGGTGCGGACGAGTCGGCCGATGTCGTAATCGGCGGCGAACTGGCGGGCTAGCGGCTCGACCAGGGCAGGGGGCGGCTCTTCGGTGTCGGCGATAAGCCAGCGATAGAGCCGGCGGACGACTGCGCGCGGGGCGGCCTGCTGGGCCAGCAGGATTCGCACCGCATCCGGGCCTTTCCAGGGCCCTTCTTGCCCGAAGATCCGCTTGGGGCCCGGATCGTGCTCGTGCTCCAGATAGCGGAGACGCTGGCGGATCACAAACCAGCCTGTAAACGAGCGGGCCAGATCGCGGAGGTCCCGGGCCGAGTACTGGTCCGGTCCGAAGCCCAAAAGCTCCATCAGCCGCCGGGCATAAGTCTCGCTGGGTTGCGAGCGCCGGTTGGCTTCGCCCCGGTAGGAAACCAGCAATGCGGCGTCTTGGATCACGGTTTCCAGCAGCGGCTGCAACCGGCCCAACGCATGGCGGCGGAGGCTGGCCAGGTGCGCCAGCATCAGCCGGGCACTGCCCACCGTGGCCCCGCTGACCCCGAAAAAGTCGTGCCAGAACAGGGTCATCTTCTCTTGGAGCGGATGGGGCGTTTCCAGCATCCGCCGCAACCACCAGGCGGCCAGTGTTTCCATCGAGCCGCCGGCCGGGTCGATCGAAGCCTCCTCGTGGGCATCGAAGCTGCGGTCGAAGGAGGCTATGTCGGCTCGGGGGGCCACAAGCCGGTCCAAAGTCCGCTCCGGCCCCTCGGAGACCGCCTGCTGCAACGCGTCCCATCCCGCGCCGAACCCGGCACGCCGGTACAAGTGCGCCGCCAGGGGAAGGCCCCAGGGCCGCTGTGCGTCCGGGCGATAGGGAGCCCACGCCCATGTGGGATCGGGACCGCTGTGTTCGATTCGCGCCATGGCCAGGCTACTCCTCGATCGTGGCTAAAGACGCCGTCTCTGGCTCCTGTTCCTTTGGGGTGCCATGCCGAAAGACCGGCGGACGAGGGCCGGCGGCCGGCCCCTCGCCCGCAGTTGCACGGCAAGGCCACCCCCGCTTGGGATACCGGCAACGAGCTGCCGCAGTCCCTACGGTCGTTTCACCGTTTCAGGAATCCCGGCACCCAGGGTTCTCTACCCGAAGCAAGGCGCGGGACTTCCTGTGGTCGCTTAGCCGGCCGGCTAAGGGAGCTTCCATTCCAGTTCTAGGCTGGCGTGCGCCCGACCTTGTCGGCTGTCCATCATCAGCCGGGCCTGTCCCAGGTAGCTGAGGACCTTCAGGAACAGGTCGGTTTCCAGCTCGGCTTGGGCCTTGGAGTGTCCTTTTTCCAACATGTTCTGGCGGACCAGGTGTTCGCGATTGGCCTTCAGGATGTCCCCCACAGCGTGGAGGTCCACGCTGGCCAGGGTATGCGCACCGGCCAGGGGGGGCACCCGGTCGACCGCCTCTTTGTAGAGGGCATCCATCAGGTCCCGCGCCAGGCCCTCGGTCGAGCTGAGGATCAGCCGGTCGCCCGCCAGGGCAAGCGCCGGCCGGAAGTTATAAAAGCTGGGCACCTGCTTCTTGTCTTCGATGCCGGCGGGCGAAAAGTACGCCACGCTGTACTTTTGGCCGCGATATTCGGCCCGGTCGATGACCAGGCCCGGCTGCCCCTTCTGGCCGCGGGTGATGTTCACCAGCCCCACCGCTTTTTGCCAGGCTTCTTCCGCGACCTCGCGGAACTTGGTGGGGTGCTTGAGGCGGAATATGGCCGCAAACGCAGGGATCTGCACGTGCGGGGTGCCTAGGGCCGGGTCATACTGTTGGGCGGCCATGACAAAGCGGATTTCCGGCAGCGTCTCGCCCAGCACCTCTTCGGTCAGGTCCCGGCCGCTGAAAAAGATGCCCATCATGTTCTCGAAGAAGATCAGGCCGCTGGTCCGCTCGGGAAACAGCGTGTCCTTGGCAGCGTAGAACCCGTGCAGGTCGCGATAGAAACTCAGGCACGCCAACTGCCGCGGAACGGTCAGAAGCGGCATAGCCCCTTGGGAAGGGTCCTGCGGCCAGGCAAACGCCGAGGCCCCCTGGGCGGGCGGGACCTTGGCATCGGCCGTGGCCTCCAGCACCAGGCGCTGCTCGTGGAGATCCAGGCTGAGGGCCAGCCACTGCGATTGGCGCAGGACGTCGGCCAGGCCGCCGAACAGCAGCGCCCCCATAGGGTTTTCCTCTTGGCGGAGGGCCTTGCCCAACGGCGTCTTCTGGCGGAGGACCGCCAGGTCCAGGAACATCCGGATGGGGGCCTTGCTGCCGGCTGCCGCCTGCGCCTGTTGATACGCAGCCGATTGGGCAAGGCTTCCTTTCCCGCCCCCCGAACGCCGCATCAAGGCGGCCACCAGCGTTTCGCGGCGATTCGAGGCGACCAGCCGAGGGCCCACGAGTGCATGAAAATCGTTCGGTCCGAACGACCAGATGGTCACCCCCTGGTATTGGCTGGATTGGACGCCCTGCAATGCCCTCTTTGTTCCCGTCTTGCCCGCCTCGGTCTGGGCAAATTGCCGCACGATTTCGTGCAACCGGGCGAGCATTTTGGCATCGCGGCTATCAACGATGAGCAGGCTGGCACCGGTTGGGGTGGCGGCCAGCGTCACCCCGCCGCCTGTGAGCTTCTCCACGGCCGACTGCCAATCGCAATCCAGCCGGCTCTCCAGGTAGTCGATTCCCTGCCGCAATTGCTGGAACTGGGGGGTAAACGCCGCCAGCTTCCAGAGCGGATGCGAAGTAACTGCTTGGACCGTCTTGGGGCCGAGGGCAAGCTCCAGGACCGGTTTGGGGTTGACCACTTCCAGTGTGACCGCCGCCTCTTGGGGGATCCACTGGGCCGCCGGAGCGAGGTCCTCGGCCGCGGAGAGTCGGCCGCCGAGAAGGCCGAAAACCAATAGCGAAGCGAGAAACTTTATGCGAAACATGCGGATTCTCCTGACAGATTGCCGCCGCGCTGAGCGAAGCCCATAGCAAGCCGCCAAACGCCCCTGTCGTGGTTTGCCGGACCACCCCCCGCCACCCGCACGTTGCCGGAACCTTGCCGCCTTCATAGGGTCCGCCGGGAGCTGGGCCGCCCAGCCAGGCACGAACGACAGGCATCCCCTTTCCCGCGGCCGGGAGAGCCTCGGGCCGGCTCATCCGTTATACACCAGTCGGCGGGCGAGGGTTGCAGAATCGCTCCGGGATTTCCCATGCCTGCCAACCCATTAAGGGGGGTGCGGAGCCAACGAGCAGTTTATTCTAATTCCGGCCGAATGGCCTGCCGGCCGGCTCCTGCCGAACACCCGTTTTTCCGGTGTCCAGCAGAATCTCATCCCCGGAGAATGGCCCGGGCCGCGTTGCGTCCGCAGGCCCCAATGACCCCACCACCAGGATGCGTCGCCGCGCCGCACAGGTACAGTCCCCGGATGGGGGTGCGGTAGTCCAGCCGCATTGGCCCAAGTTGGTCCAAACCCATCGCTCCCTGCATGATGTTGCCCCCGGTCAGGCCGTAAATCCGCTCCAAATCGACGGGGGTGAGCACCTGGCGCCCCACGATCAGGCTTTTCACGTTGGGGGCATACCGCGCCACCAGGTCGATGCACCGATCGCCAAACGGCTCGCGAAGCTCGTCCCAGCTCCCGCCAGCCAATTGGTACGGCGCATACTGGACGAAGATCGAGGCCACGTGCTTTCCCGGCGGCGCCAGCGTGGGGTCGACAATCGACGGAATGGTGATTTCCAGCACGGGCTCGCGGCTTGGCTGGCCCCACTTGGCATCGTCGAACGCGCGTTCGATGAACGCCAGGTCCGGCACCAGATGGATCGTGCCGCGCAAGGCCACGGTCGGATCGACGTCGCCGGTGTTGAAGTTCGGCAAGCCATCCAGGGCCAGGTTCACTTTGGCGCTGGCCGACGTGTAGTCGATGTGCCGAATCATCTGGGCAAACTCGGCGGGGAGGTGCTCGGCGCCGACCAGTTTCAAAAAGGTCACCTGGGCATCGACGCTGGAAGCGACGACAGCGGCGGCGATCTCGCGGCCATCGTCCAGCACCACACCGGTTGCACGGCCGTGGCGCAGGAGGATCCGCTGCACTGGCGATTGCCGCCAGATTTCCACGCCTCGGGCCAGGCAGGCCTTTTCCAGGGCATTGGCCAGGCCCCCCATCCCCCCGCGGACATACCCCCAGACGCCGCGCTTGCCCCCTGCCTCGCCCATCACGTGGTGCAAGAGCACATAGCCGGTTCCCGGCGTCGAGGGGGCGGCCATGGCCCCGATGATGGCATCGGTGGCCAGCGTGGCCTTCAGCGGCTCCGACTCGAAGAAGCGGTCCAGGATGCGGCTCGCCGGGGCGGCCAGCAGTTCCACCAAGCCCCGAACATCGTCCCCCAGCCGGTGGACCGCCCGGGCATATTGCCACCAACGCCCCAGATCGCACCAGCGGAATGGCAGCCGGGGGGCCGGCTCCTCCAGCAGCGGTCCCACGGCGGTTGCAATTCGGTCCAGGAATGCCTCGTATCGCGGATAGTTCTCGGCATCGCGGGCCGAAAACCGGGCAATCTGCTGCCGGTTGGCTGCCTCGTCATGCCCCAGCAACAGGAACCGGCCGTCCTCCAGGGGCGTGAACGACGAGGGGTCGCGGCGCAGGATTTCCAGCCCGCAGGCCCGCAGGTCCAACTCCCGGACGATCCTCGGTAGAAACAGGCTGATGACATAGGCGGCGGGCGAGGCTTTAAAGCCGGGCCACAATTCCTCGGTCGATGCGCATCCGCCCAGCACCGGGCGCCGCTCCACGACCAGCACCCGCCTGCCCGCCCGGGCAAGATAGGCGGCGGTCACCAACCCGTTATGCCCAGCACCAATCACGATGCAATCGTACCTGTCCATGGCTGCCTTCTGCCGGGTACAAGTCGCAAGGAGGAAATTTCGGGACGGTTTGAAGCTGGTGGGCAAGGGCCGCGCAGGCTTCTGCGACCGGCATGGCCCGGGCAGAGTCCCAGCCCGGGCCAGGCCGCACCCTTCTCGGCTGCCCAGGACGTGCCGCCGGTTTGAGCGGGGCCCCTGGCCGGGTCGTCAGCCATCACGCCGCACGCGCAGCGCGATGTCCTCCACATACGGGGGCGAGACAAGTTTGCGACTGCCCCCCTGGTGCTCGAAGGTTTCGCGATGCCGGGTGCTGCCCGTGCGGGTGTCGATCCATTCGGCCCGGTACCGGCCTGCGGGCAAGCGCAGGGTCAGCTCGGCGTGCGTGCTGCCGTGGACATAGATGGCATACTGTTGCCCCTCCTCGACCAGGGCCCGGACCGTGCCGGCCGCCGACTGCACCTCGTCCCGGGCCGGCCGCATGTGGATGAAGTCAAAGCTTTCCATGAACCGCTTGAGCACAGCCAGTTGCTTGCGGAGTTCCACCCCCCCGCCGCCAGGCGATGTGGTCACCACGAAGGTGCCGTCCGTCCGGCTGGCCGTGAACGAATAATCCAGATTGCTGTAGATCGCCCCGCCAGAAAGCAAAAACTCCCACCCCTCGCGACGATACCAGAAGTCGCCTTTGCCCTTGAAGCCCGTCTCGTCGTCGGCCAGCACTTTGTTGAGGTGGTAGTTCAGCGGCACGGTCTCTGGCGGGCTGGCATAGTGGAAGTTGAAGATGGATACCCCCGGCAGGGGATCGACGATCCTGGCCGACCGGTTGGCGATGTTCTGGGCCACGAGGTGCCGGGCAGGCAGGTCGGCTTCGACCTCGGCGATGACCCGCAGGATCCTTTCGTTCCAGGGCCGCTCGGGGCCGTCGAAATACGGTTCGTTGCACAATTCGTAATACAGGTTATCAAACCCTTTCAGCTCGCCGACCACTTTCCGCACGAACGCCTCTTGCACTTCCTGGAGCTTGGGGTCTTTCAGGCGATACACCTCTTTGCGCGACACCTTGCCGATCCCCTGCACGTTATTGGCGGCGTTCATGGGATTGACGTTCCACAGGGCGTCGTCATACAGGACGCAGAACAGCACCAGTTCCACGACGATCCCGCGCTTGCCCGCTTCGGCCAGAAAGTCCTTGAGCCGCTGGAAGTACTCGGGGTTCCACCGGGACAGATCGAACTTGTTGCCGCCGTCGCCCGCCCCGGGGATGGTACTGCGGGCCCAGGGACAGACGTAACGGTCCGGGGCCACGGGGGCCAGCGTGTTTTCCACGATCTTGAACGAGCCGACTACCTCGCGGTACGTGCCCGAAAAGGTCCGCGTAAGGTTCAAGCCGTGGCGCTGGAGTTCGTCGAGATAGCGGCGGTAATCGAAGTCGCGGTTGAGGACCGCGCCGTAGTGTTCCCCCGAGGTCACCAGCACGGCCGGCTTGCCGCGAAAAAGCAGATAGTGGGGATTTTGGGGGTGCAGGGCCAGGGGCTGCATCGATTGGGCCGCACCCGGAGCCTCCCCCCAACACAGCATCGACCCGAGCGCGAACACGAGCAAACGGAGCATGGCAGCACCAACAGGGGGTAAAACACGGTCTCAAGACCTGCGGCCGGGCCGCCCAGCCGCTCGACGGAAACACGCTTCAGTCGCTGGCCGCCAGTTGCACCCGAGCCCCTTCCAAGCGGTGGGCCAAGAGGCGGGCCACCTGCGACATCAGCCGGTAACCCAACAAGGGCTCCTTCTCGCACAACTCGCGGAGCTTCTTGGCCTGGATGGCAATCAGGTGGGTATCCTTGCTGGCGGTGCCGACGGCGGTGTACTTGTACGGCTCGAGGATGGCCGAGAACCCCAGGATATCGCCATCGACCAGGGTATCCACGGTCCGCTTCTCGCCGCTGCCCAGGATGTACTGGATGTTGACTTCGCCCTTGACGATGATGTTGAGCCAATCGGCCGGGTCCCCCTCGCTGAAGAGGTGGGTGCCAGCCGGCACGGTCTTCTCCTCAGCGATCATGGCCACCTCTTTGAGGCACTCCTCGTCGATGCCGGCGAAGTAAGGGTAACGGCGGAGCAGTTCCGGGGAGATCATCGTGGTCCTCCGATCGCGCAAGTTGCCGGAAAATGGGCCTTCAAGCGGCAGCGGACCCGCCGGCGGGCTGGCGACACCCAACGCTTCCAACACGCATTGCACCGCCGGCCCAATGGCGGCCTCCACCGCCGGAGTACACCGTTCGCCGAAGGTCAGTATATCTTCTGCCTCCACGGCCACAAGGAGGATGGCCTCGTCGGCCGGCAGGCGATAGCCGGCCAGGCGCCCCAGTTCCAACGCCGTGGGCAGATTGACATCATGGGCCGACGCGCTCCGCTGCGTGGGAATCGCATCCACCCGCAACCGATGCACGGTGCCCGGCGGGGCGCCTGTCTGGATGGCATCGATCACCACCACCCGATCATACCCCACCATGCGTTCCATCAGGCGCAGGCCCCCCCAGTAGTCCTCCTCCACATCCACGTCGGGGCGGCCGGCCAACAGGCGCCGCAACTCGGCAGCGACGCACAACCCGACGCGGTCGTCGGTCACCAGCGGATTGCCCAGGCCCAGCACCAGGGTCTTGCCCATGATCGAATACATCCAGACCGAAACGCCGTTGGCCGCGATATTAACACGCCATACCGCGGCGGGCCAGGCGCCGCCGTTCCGCCGCCGAGAGCACCACCTTGCGCAGCCGGATCTTCGTCGGCGTCACCTCGACCAGCTCGTCCTCCTCGATGTATTCCAGGGCCGCTTCCAGCGACAGGACACGCGGCGGCTTGAGGATGATGTTCTTGTCGGCATGGGCCGCACGGATGTTCGTCAGCTTCTTCTCCTTGGTGGGGTTGACCGGCATGTCCCCGCTGCGGCTGTTCTCGCCGACAATCATCCCCTCGTACACCTCGTCGCCCGGCCAGATGAACAGCTCGCCACGCTGCTGGAGACCGTCGAGGCTGAAGGCCACCGCCCGCCCCGCGCACACCGAAACCAACACCCCGTTCGGCCGGCCCGGAAGCTCGCCCTCGGCCGGCTTGTAGCGGTCGAAACGGTGGTGCATCACCGCCGTGCCCTGGGTGGCATGGAGCAGCCGCGTCCGCAGCCCGATCAAACCCCGCGACGAAATCGAGAACACCAGGTACGTACAGTCGCCGTGGCCGCTCATCTCCAAAAGTTGGCCCCGACGCGAGCCGACCAGCTCCATCACCGGGCCAATGCGGTCCGGCGGAACCTCGACGACCAGCGTCTCGAACGGCTCGCACAGCACCCCGTCCTCTTCGCGGAAAATCACCTTGGGCTTGCCAATCGAAAGCTCGAAACCCTCCCGGCGCATCGTCTCGATGAGCACCGAAAGGTGCAAAAGCCCCCGGCCCGAGACACAGAACGACTCGGCCCCTTCAATAAACTCCACCCGCAAGGCCACGTTCCGCTCCAGTTCCTTCCGCAGACGCTGGCGGAGGTGGCGGCTGGTCAGAAACCGCCCCTCGCGCCCCGCCAGCGGCGAAGTGTTGACCCCAAACGTCATTTGCAACGTCGGCTCGTCCACACGCAGCCGGGGCAAAGCCCGCCGCCGGTCCGGGTCGCTGATGGTATCGCCGATCGCCACGCCCTCCAGCCCCACCACGGCCGCGATGTCGCCGGCGGTCGCCTCGGCCACCTCGCGCCGCCCCAACTTGTCGAAGGTGTACACCAGCGCCACCCGGCCCACAGTCACCACCCCCCCAGCCTGCATCAACGCCACCGCCTGCCCCTGGTACAGCCGCCCCGAAGAGATCCGCCCCACCCCGATCCGCCCTACGTAGTCGGACCAGTCCAGCGTCGTCACAAGCATCTGCAAGGGTGCACCCGGCTCGACCTCGGGCCCAGGAATCTCCGAAAGCACCATGTCGAGCAACGGATGGATCGAGCCGGTCCGCACCCCAGGATCGTGCGTCGCATACCCCAGCCGCGCCGACGTGTATATATACGGAAAATCGGCCAGCTCCTCGGTAGCCCCCAGGTGCAGAAACAGGTCGAAGACCTCGTTGAGCACCTCTTGCGGCCGGGCGTCGGGCCGATCGATCTTGTTGATCACCACAATCGGCCGCAACCGGCACTCGAACGCCTTTTGCAGCACGAACCGGGTCTGCGGCAACGGCCCCTCGGCCGCATCCACCAGAACCAGCGCCCCATCGGCCATGCGAAGCACCCGCTCCACCTCCCCGCCGAAATCGGCATGGCCAGGCGTATCGATAATGTTGATCTTCACCCCCTTGTACGGCAGCGCGATGTTCTTGGCCAGGATGGTGATCCCCCGCTCGCGCTCCAGCTCGTTGGAGTCGAGAATTTGCTCGCCGACTAGCTGCGAAGCCCGAAACTCGCCGCTTTGGCGCAAAAAACAGTCTACCAGCGTGGTCTTGCCGTGGTCCACGTGGGCGATGATCACGATGTTACGGATGTCTTGGCGTCGCATGGCAAGCGAAAGCGAAAAAGCGCAGAACTACTATCGTACCGCGCCCAGCCGCATTAGGCGACGCGTCGCGGCCTGTCCGCCCGGCCAATCCTCCAGCCGCACGACGCAAGCCCCTGGGTGTACGAGCCACCGGGCCCTTACGTGCCCGGCTCCAAGGCACGCTCCGTAGGCCAACCCAGTAGGGTCGGCACCTCCAACCATGCGCAAAAACCCCCAGCGCCGGCCGCGGCGCCCCGCCGCACTGATTAGAACTTGATGACCCCTCGCCGCCCGATCAGAACTTGATGACCCCCCCGCCGCACTGATTAGAACGTGATAATCCCCGCCGCACTGATTAGAACGTGATATTCCCCGCCGCACTGATTAGAACTTGATGACCCCTCGCCGCCGAAGCTCTAAAGCCACCTTGACCATCTCGATCATCTCCGGCGTGTACCGGCAGCCGATGTCCCCCCCGTCCGAGGCCTTGCCAATGCACGGGCTGCCCGCCCGAAGCCGATAATCAAGATTCTCTGGGTCGCGAAACATCGGGTCATCCCGAAAACTCTCCTCGCTTCCCCGCGGCGGCATGCCCTCACCGAAAACCACGCAGTGGCGGACGCTTTGTCGAGGAGCCGCAGGATGAATCGTCACGTCACGCACAATACAATCCACAAGCTGATGAGAGTCGTGTTTTAAGACAATCCCGAAAGTAATCGTAGATTTCAAAAAAGTGCATGGATTAACTAAATCAAAACTCCCAAGCGAAAAAAGGCAATTCTCGAAAGACGCCGGAACGTTGTTACCATTAAAATGCCCAAGTATAAAGCTATTACGAATCCTGAGAATGCGCGTGCTCCCCGAAATAGCCGGTCCGTATAGCAGCAGCGAGTCTCCCAGGACCGACGCGGGGTCAAAGGCGGCCAGGCACACGCCCGGGCGCCCATCCACCTTCAACAAGCATAGCCGTTGCAGCCTTGTTTGGGGTGCATGGACAGTAAGCAGGACAATCGGTTCGCTCCGCGTTTGGGGGCCCGTAAACGTGATAATTGGCCATACACCCCTGTGACCTCGCAAGGTAACGCCTGTCTTGGGAACCGGGATAGTGACTGTCTCTTGATACGGCCCCGGGTCCAGGATCTCGATCAATTCTCCCCCGCGGGCCGCGTCAATCGCCGCCTGGATCGACCGAAAGTCCGCCTTCCCCTTTTGCGCCACCGTCAGCCGGCGACCTAGCGAAGCCACCGCCTTTTCCAACTCCGCAAGCGGCGGCTTGCGGGCCCCGTCGGTCACCGGCTGCGTCGTCGCGTACTTGCTCTTCAGCTCCTCCACCAGCGGCTTCAGCTCGTAAAACTCCCCCTGCTCGAACAACTCCACCGCCTCCGCATACAACCGTTCCGCCGTCGCCTCGGCCAGGCCCCGTCTGGCCGCCTCCCACGCACCCTGCACCGCCCCCCGGTGCAACCCAAACCACTCGCTCGCCCCGTATCGCCTCTCCAATCCCTCCAACTCCACCACCACCTGCTGAAACTTCCGCTCCAGCTTCGCATAAGCCGCCTTCCTCTGCCCCCCCTGCAAACCCCCATCCCCCTGCCGACCCGCACCCAACTCCCCCTCCGCCTCCCGCAACATCGCCGCCGCCCGCCCAAACGCCCCCTCCACCACCGGAACCAGATAACCCCCCACCTCCACCCCCAATCCCTTGGCTCGCTCAAAACACCGCTCCGCCAAACCCGTCGCCCCCGTCCCTAACGCCACCAAACCCCCCCCCCCCCCCCCCCCCCCCCCCTCCCGCACCCCCCCCACCCATAA
>FWPU01009726.1_pt1 | contig 14889 bp, 8 predicted proteins | sample 2228361 | NCBI WGS metagenome assembly FWPU01 (sample SAMEA103939777, study PRJEB20133) | metagenome
AAATCCGGGCAACCGGGCGGGAAGTAGATCAGGTCAAGACGGGGATGGTTTTCGATAAACTGACGCGCTTTGCCTTTGTGCCAGGGGGCGCGATCCATGAGCAACAAAAGTGGACGCCCAGGAAAGCAGCTTAACACGTGCTGCAAGAAATGGATGGTATGTTCCCCGTCCAGTTTGGGCAGTGACAAGGCCACTTCTCGTCCACTACTCACGTCAAGCGCCCCATAGAAATGCAGCAGGTCTCGTTGCGGGGTGACCCGTACGCGGGGCGTCTGCCCCCGTGGCGCCCAGACCCGCTTGAGTGTCGCTTGCAGATAGACGCTCATTTGATCGACAGCCAGGATGACGCCATCGGGATGTTCTTGGCGAAAATCGGTCACTTTTTTTCTAGCTCGGCCTCAAAGTCGGCCAACGCAGCCTGACTTGGACGCGATTTGTACACCCGCTCGGCACGGCGATAGCTGAACCCGCAGCGCTTCAACAGATTGCGATAGGAGCCCGCATCTTGATAGACCACCCCGTACCATCGCTCAACCACCTGCTTCAGGTCGCTCACCGTCCAAAAAGGGCCGCTGCTTGCCCGTACCCCGGCGGGCAGCACTTGATCCGGACGATACTGCTGCAAACGGGCGCGCAGGTCGGCCAGTTGCTCACTCGTCAGTTTGCTGGCGTTCTGCGTACTCCAGTGCGAACACAAGCCCGGCAAGCCCTGCTGCTGGTACTTGCGCACCCATTCGCGAATGCTGCTTTCCCCGCACTGGTGAATGTCCTTGATTTGCGCAATGGCCATACCTGTGCCATACAGCCGCACCGCTTGCAGCCGTCTCAACTCGTGCACATCGCGCGTTTGTTGTTCCGCTCGCCGGAACTGGTTGATTTCCTGTGGGGTGAGTTGAAAGTGTCGTTTCGCCATGCCCTGATTATAGCATCCTCTGAGCTCGTTTTCATTTCACCATTAGGAAAAATCCTCTGCCGGATCGTCAACTGGGCCAGAAAGCTGATGGCACTGGTGAAACGCACCAGCGTTGAGTCTTCCTACTTTGTTCCAGCCTGGGAATCTGAGCACAAAGTGAGCGCACTAGCCGGCCCGACAGAACAACATTCTGGCGAGCGTAGTTCTCTGCAGGTGGAGAGGAGTGACGACGACGGGCGAGATAGCGAGGAGTCGGAGAGACTACAGCCAACCGATGTGCCCGCAGAATGGTCTTCGAATGACTTCTTCGTTCCACGCGCTCGCATCTCGCCGTCCCTCGAACAGATCACGCCGGGCAGCGATCTTGCTACCGAAGCAGAGGAACCGCGACCAGCAGCTGACTCCGTGGTTTTACCTCCCGGATACAGTCCTTCGCCCACGTTCAGCGGAACACCGATTGCAAGCGAAAAACTGTCACAAACGGGTCCACCTGATACCGCTTCTCCTACCCAGGCGGACGTTGAGGTCTCCCCACTATCGGCGGAACATGATCTCCCCGAAATCGAATCAGCCGAGATAGCTCCTATTGATGAAGAGGAACTCAGGATACTACCTGCCCCCGAGGAAACCGGACAGGCAAAGACTGAAGAGGAAGCAGCACTCTCTCCACCTTCGCTACCTGGACGGGCCTATGCAGCGCTCTCTTCTCTTCGCCCCTTTGCTGGAAGCCGTGTAAAACCAGCTCCGGCACCGCGGTTCGACTTCACCCAGCATCCTCACATTTCGCGCGAGGAACTCGACGAGTTTCTGCGGAAGGCAGATCGGGGCGAATTGAGCAGCATGGGTCTTACGGCGCGGCGCCTTGACGCCCTCTTGATGGATGCCTTTAGGGAAGTAGACCAGATCGGCGAATTGCCGATCAGCGAACAAGCTTTTACTCAGATTGCGAGGCTGATGCGTGACACCTTTGTCTATAGCAACAACGTGCGAATTTCCGAGATATGGCCCGCACTGTTTGTCACCTCGATGGTCTTCTGCGCTCGTTACTCCAGAGAAGATACTCGCGACTTCTGGATCCCCTACGCACGTTTGGTGTGGCATTTACCCGAAGCCTCGCAATCCTTTCAGAATCGGTGCCGGTCGCATTTTGCACACTGTCGCAAGTACTTGGAACAACAATACGGGTTCAAGTTTCCCCTCATCCCTGATCGTGAGGGGAGTGTGGTCAAACCTATTTTCTATCACGCAGTGATTCCGTTCCATCTGCAAGATAATTTTGCTCGCTGGTTGACAACCCATATAGACGAGCTGTGCGATTACCAGGCAAGTATCTTGCCGCATCTGTTACGCGACGATCCAAGCTTGAGTCAGGTGCCGCCTTCACTACAGCGCTTCATCCTTGAAGAAGATACGGCAGAATCCGCAGCAGAGCTGATCGCACATTTGGTTGAAGCCGCGAAGCTGTATCAGGAAGGGGAAGATGTAACGCCCCTGATGGTCAATCCAATTCAGCGCGCTTTGTGGGCAGAAATTCAAAAGGCACTGGAAGAGAAGGTCGAGAAAGAACAGATACGCCGGGTTCCGCGCCCCCGACTGACGTGGATTTGGTCGCTCCCAGAGGCTGAGCTGAAACTTCGCCTGACAAGTCTGTACATTGACCCACGACGCCACGCGCCCAACTTGTGTGTGTGGACCGATAAGGCCGAGGTGAGCCTGTCCAGGAGCAAAATTGCTCTTCCGCTGAATCCGTTCAGAAGTCACGGCAAGGGATGGTTGATAGACGAGGTTTTCCTGGCAGGAGGACCCCTGGATGGTCAGATAGTGGTGTTATTGGAAGAACACGAGGATGAGAAGGACCCTGACATTCTCTACCGGGCAGATGTTCCCTCTCTGCCGCAGGGAGTGATACTGTTTTTCCGGCTGCAGCAAAGTGAAATGGGAGTCCTGCTTGAGGACAGCAGGCGGATTGTTGATGGAGAATGGCTGATCAGCATGGCCGAAGGTGTGGAGCTGCAGGGGGCAGACGGACAGGTACTGGCACCGATTGAGACGCACTATGTCCCGGACGTGCTGCGCCAGTGCTGCGCTCACACTAAGGCGGGACTGTATCGTTTGCGCTTGCCTGTGACTGTTCTGCAAGACGGGGGCGAAATCCTGCGCCTGGAAAGAAACCAGGATGAGATTGGGCAACCCAGGCTGGAGGGTCCACATCTGGAAGCGGAGCTATCTTCACATATTCCGCCAGTCTTTACCGGGCTGCCTGTTAGGTTGCATATTCCAGCTATGGAGGCCGAGCGTCTGCGACACATGACCCTCGCCATAAGATCCAATCAGCCGCATTCTGTAAACACTCTGTACGAATTGCAGGCGAACGGCAACCTGACCAAAACAGATGACGGCCAATATGTCATTCAGTTGGACGGTCTTTTTCCTCACAAGCCTGGCCTGTATTCGATCATTCTGCGGCGCAACTTGAAGGCGCTGCTGGATGAGCCACTACAGTTCATCTTTCTCCCAGGGGTCATCTTGGTGCCGCCGGACCAAAACCAGCGTTACTCACCAACGAATCTTCCTCAGGCATATATTGAGGGGGTTTTAGCACAGCAAGTTTCTGTGGAGCGACATCGCGCTGTCTGCAAGCCCCAGGAGCGTGGCGTTTCAATCACTTGGCGTGATCTCAGGGACTCCGACTGCTCACTGCGTCTTGAGATAGAGGGACAGTCAATTCCCCTGGCTTGGCCTATTACGCGCATCTATGCCTGGGTCGAGGGTCTGAGCGCCGATGGCAAACTTCGCTCGCGAAACCGTGACGAAGCCTTTATCTCCATCCGTGGCCAACCGAACCAGCTCGTTAGCTGGCGAATCGCCAACGATGGTCAGGAACGCAGCTTTCGGCTCAACGCCAGAGGGCAGTTTGACTGCAAATTAAGCCAAGATCCACTCATTGATATGATCGAGCAATGTCCTCATACCTATGTTGCTGTTAACATCAAGGCTTGGGACAGCGAGTGGAAACTCTTCGACTATGTACGCAAACCCGATTTCACGCTTCAGCGTATCACCTTTGACTCTCAACACAAGCTTTTGGTCCTCGAATCTCAGGTAGGCCATGTGCGCGAAGGGGATTTCCGACTGCAGTTGCTCGACCTAGAGGCAACCACAGAAATTCCCTGGGTTATTGGCGATTTCCAGAGGCTTGAACCCCGTCTCTCCTTTGAAATCGGGGAAATCGGCCTGCTCCCTGGCCATTACTGCGTTCAAATTCTGAGCAGCGGAGAGCCTCTCGACATTGATCCGGCTGTATCCGGCCTAAGGGTTGTGGAGAGCCCTGTGCTAGTGGGAGGTGGCACACCTGATGACCCTCTAAACGTCCTTGTCTGGCCTGGGCCAGATATTCAGCGGCTACTGTCAGAAAAAGTGACCGCAGTGCCAAACCTGGTTCAGCGACTGGCTGCGATCAATCGCCCGGATGAGTGGGTTAGGGCATATGGCATGCTGCCGGCATGGGCTGTAGTGGGCAATCCGCTGATCCTGACTACCCGCGAACACCGCGTGCGGCTAAAAGTCTATCCAGAAAAGGCTTCTCATAAAGGCGGTGCGGGCATAGGGTATGTGGACTTAGACCTCGAGGGCGATACCCCGATCCGCGCCCATGCCGCCTGGGAACTACGATCCGGAGCGGGAAATGCTTTGTTCTCGTCCCTGTTGAAAATCAGGATTCCCACGCATGAGGTGTTGAAACCTTTCTCCAGCCTCGACGAGCTTGACCTATGGCCCGCCTATCAGTGTTCGGTTTGTGGGAGAATCGTGGGTAGCCGGTCAGGAACCTATCTCAAACTCAGTCCCAGTATCCTCAATGCGCACGGGCATCGCAGAAAATACCGTGATAAAAGAGAGAGGTTTCGCGATATCGTCTACGGCTATAAACTACATGTTTCCGTTACGGTCATGGGAGAAGAGACTTTGAGCTACGTCTTCTCTCCCTGTCAGTCGCTGGACTCAGACTACTTGCTGCACAGACTGCAGAATCCAGCCGTAGAGAGTCAATCACAAGAAGCCTCCAGTCCCCTTGGTGTCAATGCCTACCACCTTGCAGTTGACGAATGGCTGCGCAATTACCGTTCCGGACATCGCGAGTCTGTGGAGAGACTCGTGGGCGATAGGAAATGGCGCGAAAGTTTTGAACGTTTGGACGAATTGCGGCGCGCGATTGACACCGAACCAATGCTAGCCGCCACTAACCGCCTGCTGGATGCCATCAAGGCGGAGCGCCCGTTCAACAACCCTTACGTTTTGCTCGACCGCAACATGCTCATGTTGGCACTACTCTTGCGTTCCCGCGCGTCTGCGCGCAGAACCTACCAAGAACTTCTCCTCGGCTCTGGATTAGGAGAGAGTGATCTTCGGTCAATACTTGCACTGGCCCTTGAGACTTGTCCCCTATTGCTGGAGTGGGCGCTCACCTGGGTCGAGCTATTCCGTGTGCACGCAGTGTCGTAACCGATGCCGAGCTAGGAAACAGGCATGAATCCGATTCGGCTTTCCCAACAGATTCAATCCATTCTGGTACACTACCTGCTCACCATCTTCGATGTCAACCGTGATGGCCAGGAAGCTGAGCTGGCAGCAGCGCTCAAAGAGCGCCTGAGCCGCCCCCAGGCCTTGACCAATGGGCCATTCCTGGAATTGACCCCTCCTTATCGAACTGGGTGCTCGCTGCGCGACCTATGTGACGAAGGTGTGCTTACTCCGGACTTGTTGGATCTGCCGTGCTTTAGGAACGGACAGCCGATTTCGCCGGATGTGCCATTGTATGTGCACCAGGAACGCGCCATTCGCAGACTATGTGCCGAAAAACGCGGGGTCGTGATTTCGTCAGGTACGGGGAGCGGCAAGACCGAAGCATTCTTAATCCCTATTCTGGACGATTTGCTCCGCGATCCTGCGCCAGGAGTGCGCGCACTGTTGATCTATCCGATGAACGCCCTGGTCAACGATCAGTTGGATCGCCTGCGTTGCGTGCTTAAAGACACCGACATCACTTTCGGTCGCTACACCAGTGAACTGCGCTCGACCCAGAAAGAGGCGTTGCAGCAATTGCGCGATCCGTTGCCCAACGAAGTCATCAGCCGCGAAGAGATCCGCTCGGGGCGCAAACTCCCGCAGATTCTGATCACCAACTACGCCATGCTGGAATACCTGCTGCTGCGCCCCCAGGACTCCCCGTTGTTTCAGTCAGGGCGGTGGCATTTCGTCGTACTCGACGAAGCTCATACCTATGCCGGGGCACAGGGCATTGAGGTCGCGATGTTGCTTCGCCGCCTTAAGCAGCGTCTGGGGAAGAAACGAGGTGAGATGCGCTGCATTGCCACCAGCGCCACACTTACCGACGACGACCCTGGAGCCGCTGTCGCCTTCGCGCAAAATCTGTTTGGCGAGGAATTCGTTCAGGATGACATCATACTTGGTGAGATCGTGCATGAGTTTGTCCCGGCGCAACCCTATCTACATGTCGTTGAGCCCTCGACGTACTGTGACGAGCGGTTGGCAGGATTGTTGGACACCCTACGAGATGAGAGCTACGCCGAATTGGGGTCTGTGGCGCAGGAATTACACGCACTTGGTCTGATCCCGGCACATGTTGCCAGCCAAGGGGATCGGTACAGCAGTGCCGCGGCGTTTCTATACGACGCGCTCAAGAGTAATGCTGATCTCACGCGGCTGCGCCAGTGGATGCTTGAGCGAATGGATGAACCCGTTCCAGTTGAGGAGGCCGCAGCGTATGTCTTTGGGAGCCTGGACGGCGAGAAGCGTCTGGACGCTCTCTATCGCCTGATTGAGTTGGGGTCAATGGCGCGACCCGCGCCGGACAAAACGTCTCTCTTGCCTGCTCGCTATCACCTGTTCGCACGTTCTCCACAGGGCATTTGGGTATGTCTCAATCCCCATTGCCCTGGCAGAGATTCCTCAGAAGAAGCCAGTTGGTCGCGGTTGTTTAGCGAGCGCCGGGAACGATGCGATGTTTGTGGCTGCCTGGTCTACCCACTCTATGTGTGTCGTGAGTGTGGGCAGGTATATATCCGCACCCAGGAAGATGAACTTGGGCGTTTTGTACCGGAGACAAAGGAGCTGTTCGTCGATTCCCCGGTGCACTACTTCACCTGGAGATCCATCGTTGAAAACCGTGCGCTTGCCAGTACGGGAGAAGCCGAAGAGGAAGAGCTTCCTGAGCGGAGAACGTTTCCCTCTGCTTTTGCTTTCCCGCCGAAAGAAATATGTCTTGGTTGTGGCAGCAGTCGGCCCTGTTCCTGCCAAAACCGTGTGCCATTCACATTGTATGGAGTTCACCTGGTGAGAAACGACAGGCGCGGCCAGAGAACAGAGCCAGTAAACAGAATGAACGAATGTCCGCGTTGTCGCTCGCAAGCAGTGCCCGAAACCGAGATCGCGACAGCGATCGCTGTGAGTGGCCTGACCCCGCCATCCATCCTGGCCTATGAACTTTATCGAGCACTACCCTCCGCCTCAAAGGAGGAAATCAGACAAAAGCCTGGTGAGGGACGCAAACTGCTGACCTTTTACGACAGTCGCCAGGGCGCAGCGCGTTTCGCGGCTTTCATGCAGGATGTGGTCAACCAACAGAGCTATCGCCATATTATCCCATTGGCGGTGACCCAGCTGAGTGAGGAGAACGGCTGGTGGCCTGATCTGGAAGCGGTCAGCCAGCGCAGCACTGAACTGGCCTGGGAATATCAGATCTTTCACAACGACCCCGATACGGAAGAATGGCGGAAGACTCAGAAGTACTTGAGTCGTGACCAAAGAGCTCGGCTGACGCAAAAGGTCCAGACGCAGATCATCGCTGAGTTCAGCACTCGGCGTGTAGACCGCCAATCTCTCGAGGCCTTGGGATTGGTAGGCATATCCTACTTTGAGGCAGGAAGCGAGCCTGACTTTACGCCTCTCGCTCGTGAGATTGGACTTTCTACTGAGCAGGCACAGACATTGGTCGAGTACCTGCTGGATGACCTGCGCAGCAAGAAGCTGATAGTCATGCCCAGAGGAGTTCAATACGACGATCCGGTCTTTGGGCGCAATAAGTTCTGTCCTCACCTGATCCGTGAAGGAAAACCGGGCTTGCATGAGCAGCCCTGGATCGGGGCAACGCCCCGGCAGCGCCGTCGTCAATATGTGCAGTTGGTGCTGCAAGCCAACCGGCTACCGGCAGACGATGAGACGGTTAGGGCTACCCTGAACACTCTCTGGCAGTGGCTTCAGGAGAATGATCTCCTGGAAGGTAAACCAAGTGATGGTTATCAACTGCGTAACGACCGGTTATTCTTCCGCACCGATTGCATCTGGTATCGCTGTGAACGATGCCAGCGTTTGCACTACCGTGGCGATTCGCTGCCCTGTCCGCAGCCTAACTGTGGCGGCACACTGCGTGTTGTCGCTGAGCCAACCGCGTTACGTGACAATTTCTTCTTCTGGACATTCGATCGTCCGCTCGTGCCGATGCGGATAGAAGAGCACACTGCACAGCTCGACTCGGAAAAGGGGCGAGAGTACCAGGACAAGTTCCGCGACGGGGATATCAACGTTCTAAGCTGCTCCACCACCTTCGAAATGGGCATTGATCTGGGCGATCTGCAGGCAGTGGTGATGAACAACGTGCCTCCCACTGTTGCCAACTATCGTCAGCGCGCCGGGCGAGCAGGGCGACGCACCAGTGGGACTGCTTTCATCCTGACCTGGGCGGGAGATCGTCCTCACGACCAGGCATATTTCAGAGCGCCAGATGAGATCATCCGGGGAAGGGTGCGAATCCCGTATCTCGCTCTGAACAATCCCATTATTCGACAGAGACATGTTAATGCGATCCTGCTCAGCCTGTTCCTGCGCCATCGTATGAAGGAAGGATTCCAGAACCTGGATAGTGTTGGAGCATTCTTTGATAGCGACGTAATGAATGGTAATGCTCACTTCCAGGCACTGGCCAGGTGGCTCGATCGGGATCATGACGAAATCTACACCCAGTTAGCTGTATTTGGCGAAGCGCTTGGCGTAAACGCCCCGGTGGTGATTGAAGGCTGGATTGAAGCTTACCGGACAGCCCTGGAGGAAACCTACACTGGACACTACCGAGTTGCTGCAGATTACTACCTGCAGCAAATCGAGAGCGCACAACTGGATCGACGGGCGCGTAAGGAGGCTCGCAACCGGGAGGAACGCTACGAAAAGCTGTTGGATCGTCTGCGAAAAGAAGAGCTGATCGACTATTTGAGTAATCGGGGAGTGTTACCCAGTTACTCTTTCCCATTACATACGGTGGAGTTGATGCTGCCATATGAAAGCCGTACCGAGCACTTGCGCCTGCAGCGTGACTTGAGCGACGCGATTCGCGAATATGCTCCAGGGTCTGAGGTTGTGGCAGACAAGCGTATCTGGCGTAGCGGGAGCGTGGTCTTCTTCCGCGACACGGTGCGCGATCGCGAGTATCGTATCTGCGAAGTATGCAACTACCTGCAAATCAGTCCAGAGGCTGGTATCCCTCTGACCGATCAGACCAATGAATGCCCAGTATGCCATTCCGCCCCCTCGAAACGCCGACGTGAGGTGTCGAGATTCGTTATTCCAGATGGTTTCCGCGCGGATCCTAAAAAAAGTGGTCAACCTGCCAAACAATATGTGCGCGTCGAGTCGAATCTTATGCGTTCTGCCCTGATTCCGGGGCGTGCGCTTACAGAGGAAGTACTTGGCCCTCATGTCTATTATGCGTATGAGCGGGATGGAGAATTGTTGTATGTCAACGAGGGCGTTTTTGGTCGCGGGTTTGAAATCCCTCTGGTTGGTGGACTGGCGGAAAACGTAACGGATGTACGCCCGGTGCGTGTTTCTCTCGGCCACATCCAGAGGACAGACACCCTGCACCTGCGATTCGTGGGAGCGTCTTCTCTGAACGTACCGCGCCCCGACGACTTCTCTTTCTGGCTGTCCCTGATGTACGCGCTTATTCAAGGCGCGAGCCATGCCCTACAAATCGAACGGCGTGATATTAGTGGGGTGCTCTATCCTCGTTCAGAGGGCCAGGGATGGGGACAGAGCATAGTTCTGTATGATGATGTACCAGGTGGAGCAGGGCACGTTCAGCAGATACGGGACAACTTCTACCTGGTGCTGCACGAGGCAAACCGTACGGTACACTGCCAGGATTGCGGCCCAGAGACAAGCTGCTATCACTGCCTGCGCGACTATAGCAACCAGACCTATCACCCGCTCCTTAAGCGGGGACCGGTAGCGGATTTTCTAGACAACCTGCTAGCAGTGTGGAAAGAAGTTCGCTGAGGCACTCGACGGAGACCATGGCCGTGTTGACAACGGCTTTGTTGAGTGAATGGGGCTGACAGGCATATTGGTCTTCGACCAGGCTGAAAGCAGGCTACTTTGTAACTGTCAGGTGTACCAAGTTGTATCATGCGATTGAGGACTGCGATCTGATCCAGACTATCCCCGAACCGCGCTGGACCAGGCTGTCATTGTGCGCGGCCCAATGGCTCACGCGATAACTCGTCTTGCGTGCGCATCTGTCAGCCTGTCAGGTTCTTGTTGCGTCTCGTTGGTTCTTGACCAGGTCAAGTCCGGAATTTTCTGTAAAAAGGGAGACGTGACATCGGGCTAGACCACCTTTTGGTACAGAGAAGAGGTTTCCGACACGGCAGGGTCCAGCCCCAGTATCTGCCGCAAGCGACGCAGCATGGTGAGCTCCAGGTCAGTCATGCGTACCTGCTGCCAGCGCTTCCTGGGCGATCAACCGGACTGCCAGCTTCACAAACTCACTGACCGGTTGTTCGCTCTGCTCATACCCCCTTGCAGATAGCCTTCCAGCAGTTGGCGGATCCGCTCACTTGGCGCTATTCTCATGCTCATGGCGTGGGCTCCTTTCACCTTGCGGGAACTCGTTCTTCCACAATCGAATGGTAGCTCACGCCTCCTCATTTTTACAGAAGTATACGGACATTACTATGCGCTCTGGACGGAAATATGTCCAGGCGCATCTACTTACAGGTCAAGATCGTGGTATGCAACATCCAGCGCCGGACTGGATGCCTCGTTCAATCGGGGCTGCCATTGCTCCGCCGGATGCTCAACTGCCCATTCCCCCGCCTTCAGTTTCTCCAGCGACTCTCTGTCCATCGTCTGCCAGCCGCCGCCCATGCCCAGGTCATTCGCGACCGCCTCGGCGAAAGCCGGCCCGGAGAGGTGAGTCGACTCATCTGCGTTCGCCAGCGACATGAAGTCTTCGCGGAACTGGTTGGCCCGTTCTTCCGTTGTAAACTGCGCCACTTCGAGCCACTGGCCGCGCTCCGATGAGTCGGGCGAGAGCGTCCCGGCCAGATCGCTGAAGTCCACCACGCACACGGCAGAATAACCCAACGGCGCGCCTTCGGGATCGCGCGCGGGCACGATGTCCAGCCGCCAGGTGGGGGCGAGCGCGGTCGGCAGGGCGACGACCTCCGGCGCGAAGTCCTCCGGCGTGCGGTAGGGCAGGGCAGGCTGCTCGCTGCCCGCGACCAACCGTTCGTCGGCGAAGCGGGGGACGGCGGTGGGCAGCGTGCCGTAGGCAGGCGCGATTTCCGGGTCCGCGTCCCGGATCATCTGCACAAAGTCGCGGTAAGCCTCCCATTCCTTCGAGGTAAGCGGCTCCCACTGCGGCTCGTGGTCGCCATCGTAGTCGGGCGGCAGGTGCCCGTCGTGCTGCTCCAGCAGGTCGGCCAGCGCGGCATCGGCCTCAGCGCGCGCGATACGCTCGTAGATGGCCGGTTCGTCGCGGAACCGCGCGGGAGACAGCGCCAGCCGTTCCTCGCTGCGCATGCGCATCATCATCAGTTCGCCGTCCAATGCCTCATCGAGCGTGTCAAACTCGCCCATCGGCAGATAGCGCGCCGCCCATGCCTGGCGCTGGTGGTTGCGGTAGACATCGACCGCGCCCACGCTGTAACTGTCGTCCACTCCCTGCGGCGTCGCCAAAACCAGGGCGGTGTCGTAGTGGTACCAGCCGCCCTCCGGCTGAGGCTCTTGCCCTAACGGGGGCAGTGTATCCGGGAACGGCAGGTCGTGCAGGTGGGCCAGTTCCCCGGCCAGCGACTGCACGTCCTCCAGCCGGTCGTCTTCCAGCAGGCTGCTGAAGAGCGGAATCGGCCAGGGAGAGCCGGGGGCGGACACCGGCATCACCGGCAGCGAGTCGTGGAGCACCTGTCCTTCGGCAGTCTTCTGTGCCCGGAAGTAGCGAAACTCGCGCGGGGCGTCTCCCGGCATGAGGTTCTCCGGGGGGCGGTCTACCACGGCGAAGAAATGGACCGTGCCCGTCTCATCAAGGTGGTGTGCCACATACCGCCCCTGGGCATCATACGGGGTCATGTCTTCTGCCAGCGTCACCGGCAGACCCGGCACCGCGAGCACAGGCCCTTCGGGCCGGTCTTCCACCGTCAGCGGCCTGTTCGCTCCCCAGTCTCCCCCGGCTGGGGCAAACAACGGCGTGTCGGGCGGCAGAATGCCTGCCTGTACCGCTTCGGCGGTTGCCACTTCAAGCAGCCGGGCGGGACCACCTTCGGCCAGGGCCTGCTCCAGGCGTTGGTCCACGGCTGCCAGCCTGTCCACCGGGCCGTATGCCACCGGCGCAACTTCTATCCGCTCCCCCTCCAGGCGGATGACGCTGAGTGTGACCCGCCCGGAACTCCATTCCGGCGGGTAGATACCGGTCAGGTAGGTGGCCGTGTCCGGCTCAAATGGCATGGTCTCGACCCGCTTCATTTCATCGAGCAGTCCGTCACGCCCTCGCTCCAACAGCGCCCGCTCCACCTGGTGGACATGTTCTTCTGCCGCCATCTGGGAACGGTATTCTGCCAGGGTCAGGCGCTGCGCCCGTTCCAGGCCGTGCTGGCTGCGGGTGGTGCGCACCAGGTCCACCCCATACGAATCCTCGCCGGGCGACGGCGGGGGGACCAGCTCCACCGTGTAACGGGCGTCCGGCGTGTGGTAGACCAGGCCGTTCCCCTCGTCTACGGCCACGTCGCCGTTGGGAAATTCCTTGCGGACGATAGTGTGCTGCTCTGTCATTCTCCATGCTCCCTCATACCCAACTTGACTGGAAACACACGACCGTTGACCGTGAACTGACCATGTGCGCCGGATGTGAGCTTCACGTTGGCCTGCCGGATGAAGCGGCGCAGCGCTGCGCCCCGGTCACAGCCCAGGCGCTGGGCCAAAGTGCCCAACGCGGCTTTGTCCTCGTCGGTCAGCCGGAAGGTGAAAGACGCGCTCAAATCCTTCACAGGTCAAGCTCCCATGTCCGGGCGGCGTATTCGCCAATGCTTTGCGCCGATTCCGGTTCCAGCGAGACGCCGCGCCCGTGCTGCCAGCCTTCACGCTGGTTGGCGGCGATGGCCATCCCCTCGGCGGCCTCGAAGACGCGCTCGATGTCCTCGCTGCGTTCCGCGATGCCGATGAGGTGCTCGCTGGCGGCGTAGGCCTGGTCCCAGTCACCGACCATGCACGGCGCGAGCTGCGCCTCGTAGGCTCCCGACGCCGGGTCGCGCGTCAGGGAGAGGATGCTGGCGAAGCACACTTCGCGGTCCTCGGCCTGCGGCTGATAGATGCCGACCCAGTAGGCGGTGTGAGTCGTCTCGTCGTAGAAAGGCGGCATGTCGCGGTCGGGGTCGAAGCCCTCGGCGGACAGGCCGATCTTGTGCAGGGCTTGCGCGGCGGGGTCCGGCTGCTCGACTTCCACGCCGCCCAGTTCATAGGCCGTGCGCAGCAGCTCGTCATGGGCGTATTCGGGCGGGATGTCCGGTTCTGCCTCTTGTCCCAGCCCAAACTCGCGCGCGAACAGGCCGTATTCGTCGGTCGTGAGTTCGCGCCACTGCGGCGGCGCGTAACCCTCGCGCCCGGCGATCTTGCGCGCGGCCTTCTCGGCCAGATCGGGCAGTTCATACGCCGCCAGGTTTTTCTCGCTGGCGTAGCCGTTCAGCCGGTTGAGCAGGTCCTCGGCCTGGTCAAATTCATCCGGGCCAAACGCCTGCACGCGCAGAAACGTGCCGCCCAGGTCGCCCGACACGGTGTCGGCGTAGAGGTCCACACAGCCGACCTCATAGCCGGTCAGGTTGCCGCGGTCATCGACCTGTTCCAGCCCGACGAAGCGCGCATCCAGCCAGGCCCAGTGATCCGGCGGCTCATCCGGCGGCTCCATGCCGGGCAGTGCCTGCTGACCCGGCGCGACCATGAACGGCTCCGGCTCATAGTCGTATTCTTCGGGCGGCTCTTCCAGGAAGCGCAGCTCGTCCGGCGGCAGATAGTCCGGTGCGGTGGTCATGGCTTACCCCTGACTCCCGCGCCGTGCAGCGTGACCGGCTTGTGTTCCAGGCCGCGCGTGTAGCCGCAGTCGGGGTAATTGGCGCAGCCGGTGAATTTGCCGTGTTTGCCGGAGCGCTCGACCAGGTCGCCGCCGCAGACGGGACAGGTTTCGCCGGTCAGGGCAGGCGGCTGAGACTTCGCCGGTGGGATGGCTTTCCCTGCGGCCTGCAACTGCGGGGTGAAGTCGGCCCAGAAGGCGCGCAGCACCTCCAATCGCGCCATCTGGCCACCGGCAACCGCGTCCAGCGTGTTTTCGAGATGGGCGGTGTACCCGGCGGCGAACAGGTCGGGGAAGTGGGCGGTCAGGTAGTCGCAGAGCGTCACACCGCTCTCGCTGGGTACCAGGCGCTTGCTCTTGAGCGTCACGTAGCCGCGCTGCTTGAGCGTCTGGGCCATGCTGGCGTAGGTAGACGGACGGCCAATGCCCAGCTTCTCCAACTCACGCACCAGCGAGGCCTCGGTGAAGCGCGGCGGGGCCTGGGTCTGGCGCTCGACCGGCAGCCAGCCCATCAGTCGCAGCGCCGCGCCTTCCGACAGCGGCGGCAGGAGCGGGTTTTATTCGGGTT
>FWPU01009729.1_pt1 | contig 14887 bp, 9 predicted proteins | sample 2228361 | NCBI WGS metagenome assembly FWPU01 (sample SAMEA103939777, study PRJEB20133) | metagenome
ATCCTGATCCCGCTCACCTTCCCGTACCTGGGCGTCGAGGGGATCAAGGTGACGCTGCGCATGGCGTGGAAGGCGCTCACCGGCAAGCGCCCGGCGCCGACGGTGGCGCCGGCCGCCGAGTCACCACCGGCGCAGGCGGCGTAGGCGCGTCGAAAGCGACTGCGACGGCAAGCCGGCATCACCCGCGCCAGCGCGCTCGGGAACCGCACACCAGCAGACCGCGCCGCGAGCATCGGACCAGCAGAATAGCTGGCCGAATCTGGGGGGCGGGTCAGCTGCGTTGAAGCGAGTCTTCGTCGTGAACCGAGAGTGCGGTACCGAACGGGCCGCGCGGGCGAGCCGGCCGCTACCTTTCAGGCTCGCCCATCCGGTAGAGCTGCAGCCGCAGCGCACGCTCGCCGAGCGCCTCGGGACGGCGATCGACGCTGCTCTCGAGGAAGCTTGCGTGCCAGTCGAACGTCGCGACCGGCTCGAGCGCAAAGCGTGCGGGCAGCGGCGGGAGGAACGCCCCCGGATGGACGCCCACCTCGTCGGGCGACACGACGGCGCCCGACAGGACGTACAGCGGGCGCTCGTGCTCGAGCGCGAGGAAGCGCGCGAGCGCGGGCGGGAACCAGGGCTGGGCGCGCGCGACGAGGGTCATCCGCCCTTCCCCGAGCCACAGCGCCGGGCCCAAGTGCACCCAGTCGAGCGGCTGCGCGACGATCACGTAGGCCGACTCCGGCAGGGCGGCCGCGATCCGCGCCGCGAGCGCCCCGGCGCCGCTTTGCAGGCTCCTCCCCGCGACCGGTGCGAGCCGCGCGCTCGCGAGCAGCAGCGCGAGCCCGACCACCGCGCCGGCGACCCGCCGCTCGACCACCGGCCGCACGCGCGCGCTGACGCCGCCGGGTGACCGATCCGCCGCGAGCGCCCGCACCGCGGCGAGCACGACGACCGGCAGCACGACCGTCACGATCCGCCGCGACGCCCACGGCTGAAGGTCGGTCACGCGCGCGTTCACGAGCTGGTCGATCGCCTGCAGGACGAGCGCGATCTCGAGGCCCGACCACACCGGCTGGCGGAGCACCCCGAAGCCGACCGCGACGACGAGCGGCCAGGGCACGTAGAGGAGCAGCGAGCGGAGCGCCGGGAACTCTTCGGGCAGGCCGTTGCGGTAGAGGAGCGCGAGCCACGGCAGCGCGACCACCGCGGCCGAAGCGCGCGCGAGGAAGCCCGGACGCTTGCGGTCGATGCGCCAGCCGACGAAGAGCGTGAGCGCCACGACCAGCGGCACGACGACCGGCAGGAGGTGGCCGAGGATGAAGCCGGTGACGTAGCCGTCGTGCCCGGTGAGCGTGCTCACGAAGACGACGAACAGCGCGTAGGCCTGGATGAGCGCCTTGAAGATCCGGTTCGCGTAGTCGGTCGGGACGACGAAGATGTGCAGCGACGCGTGCGCCGCGACCAGCACGAAGGGCACGAGCGCGCCGCGCGGGAAGAGCCGGCGCGCGCGCGGCAGGAGGGCTCGCGTCAAGAGCAGAAGCGGCACGAAAACCCAGAACTGCTCGAGCCGGGCGAACGCGGCGAGGCCGAGCGAGAAGCCGCAGAGCAGCGCCGCCGTCGTGCGTGTGCGCGCCGCGGAAGTCACCGTCTCCGCGAGGCGGGCCGCCGCGACGCCCGACCAGACGAGCGCCTGGCCGAGGAGCTCCGGCATCAGGAAGCGCGCGAACCAGTGCTCCGGGAAGAACGAAGCGAGGAGCAGCGGCGCGGCGAGCGCCGCGAGCCACCCCGCGTCGAGCAGGGCGAGAAGGCCGACCGCCCACCACGCGGTCGCCGCGAAGAGCGGCCCGAGGAGCGCGATCGCCGCCTGGCCGCCGATCCCGTCCGCGATCGCGACCCACACGGCGAGGAGGTGCGAGAAGCTCGGGTAGGCGACCGTCCCCTTCGTGTCGGGAAGCACGATGCCGCCCGGCAGCCGGGTCAGCGAGACGCGCTGGGGGCTCACGCTCGCGCCGCCGAAAAGCTTCAAGCGGTCGTCCTCGCCGAGCGCGGCGAAGGTCTCGTCCGGCACGCCGAGGCTGCCGCTCCGCGCGAGCCAGCGGCCGCTCGCCCGGTGCAGGCTCGCGTCCTGGCTCAAGAGCGTCGTGTCGACCGCGGGGACGAGCGACGCGGTGAGCGCCACGGCGAGCGCCGGGAGCAGCACCGCCCTCGGGCCGAGGGACCAGCCGTCGCGCGCGGTCGCGGCGAGGCACGCGACGAACGCCGCGGCCCCGGCGGCGAGCGCCGCCCAGGCAGCGAACGCATCGAGCTCCGCGAGCACGATCCCGCACCACGAGGCCGCGCCCAGCGCCGCGAGCCAGGCGAGGAACAGGCGCGGCATCACCGCTCGAGCCGCCGCGCGCACGGCTGCACAGGACGCCGGCGCACGCCGTCAGCCGCGGCGCTGCGCCGCGGCGACGAAGACGTTGCCGCGGTCGGGCACCGGGAAGGCCGCGCGCCCGAGCGGCGAGCGCGACAGCGCGCGGCTCGCCTCGCCCACGAGCCCCGGGCCGAGCGCGCGTCCGAGCTGGTGGAAGAAGTTCCGCACCGAGACCACGCGTCCCGGGTGCGCGACGGCGTGCGGCGCGACGAAGCCGCAGCGCTCGAGGACGAAGCCGAGGCTCGCGACGCTGAAGTACGTGAGGTGCTGCGGCGGGTCGTAGTAGTACCAGCGCGAGCCGCAGACGCGCGCGAGCAGCCCGCCGAGGTCGCCGGTCTCGACGACCAGCGTGCCGCCCGGCGCGAGCAGCGCGTGGATGCGGCGCAGCGCGAGCGCCGGGTCCGCGAGGTGCTCGATCACGTCGAACAGCGTCACCACGTCGAAGGCGCACGCCGGCAGCGGCGCGTCCTCGATCCGACCGGTCACGAGCTCGACGCCGAGCTCCGCGCGCGCGAGCTCCGCGCACACCGGGACCGGCTCGAGGCCGAGCGCGTCGAACCCTTCGTGGCGCGCCGCCGCGACGAAGAAGCCGTACGCCGCGCCGACGTCGAGCACGCGCCTCCCGGTCGCGACGCGGCGGATCCAGCGCGCGCGCCGCGCGAAGTTGGCGAGGATCGCGTCGCGGTCGTCGAGGTAGCCGCCGCAGCCGCACGCGCCCTGCCCCGCGAAGTACGCCTCGTCGTAGGTCGCAGGCTCGGGGAGCGGGTCGGGGACGAAGCGGCAGCCGCAGCACGCGCAGTCCGCGACGACGAATCCGCGCTTGACAAACGACGGTCGGCCGGGCGCGCCGCAGGCACGGCAGGCGGCGGCCCGTCCGCTCGACGGCCGCGCCTCGTCGGCTCCGCCGGCGGGCGTGGGGGCGATGCGGACGACGCGCGCCGCGCCTCGCACGCTCAGCTCGCGGCGGCGGCCGCCACCGGATGCTCCTCGCGCCGAGCGATCGCGATGACCGACAGCCCGAAGGGCAGGTTGAGGCGCCGCTCGAGACGGTAGAGCGGCACCAGACGGTTGGCGATGCGCGCCTGCATCCCGGGGACGCTGCGCCGCTTCAGGATACGGCCGTTCAGCAGCCAGCCGGGGATGGAGGTCGCGTTGACGTGCTTCTTCTCCTCGACCTGGAAGCCCACCTCCTCGAGGAGGCGGACCAGGGCGTCGCGCTCGTAGCGCCGGTAGTGGCCGATCGCCCGATCGATCGTGCCGTAGAGCGCCGGGTGCGCCGGAACCAGGAGGATGAGGCGGCCGCCCGGCTCGAGGAGCTCGCGCAGCCGGGCGAGCGCCGCACGGTCGTCCTCGATGTGCTCGAGGACGTTCAGGCAGATCACCGTGTCGAACTTTTGCCGAGCGAGCCGCTCGGGCAACGGGGCCGCGAGGTCGAAGACCGCGACGTCGACGTTCGAGTGGTGCTCGAAGCGGCGGCGCAGGAGCTCGACGTACTGCGGGTCGACGTCGGTCGCGAGCACGGAGTCGCTGGTGCGGAGGAACTGCGTCAGGTTGCCGGTCCCCGCCCCGACCTCGAGGACGCGCTGGCCGATCGCCGGCTTGATCTGCTCGAAGAGGAACGCGTTGTAGCGATCGAGCGCGGCCATGCGGCGGAGCGTCGCGTGCAGCGGATCGATCGCGCCGCGGTCGTCGGTGACCGCGCAGCGCAGCATCGTCCAGACGGCCGACACCGCGTCCTTCCAGCCGATCTTCTTGCCCTCGCTGTACGAGCGGCCGCTGTACGAGATCGGCACCTCGTAGATCCGCGCCCGCATGCGCGCGAGCTTGGCCGTGATCTCGGGCTCGATGCCGAAGCGGTTCGAGCGCAACACCATCGCCTGCACCATGTCCCGGCGGATCGCCTTGTAGCCGGTCTCCATGTCGGTGAGGTTGATGTTGCAGAGCATGTTCGACAGCGTCGTCAGCAGCTTGTTGCCGAGCGAGTGCCAGAAGAAGAGCACGCGGCGCGGGTAGCCTGCGAAGCGGCTGCCGTAGACCGCGTCGGCGCGGCCGTCGTAGATCGGCAGCATCAGCTTCTCGTAGTCGGCCGGGTCGTACTCGAGGTCCGCGTCCTGCGTGAGGAAGACGTCGCAGCTCGCGTGCTGGAAGCCGGTGCGGAGCGCCGCGCCCTTGCCCTGGTTCACCTCGTGGCGGAAGAGCTTGATGCGCGGCAGGGGTCGGTTCGGCGCGCGCAGCGACGGCCAGCCGGCCGCCTCCTCGTCCTTCAGGACCTGGCTCGTCCCGTCCGTCGAGCAGTCGTCGACGATGATGATCTCGTCGACCTCCGGTCGCGCCGCGACCCGGCGCAAAATCTCGCGGATCGTCGCGCGCTCGTTGTACACCGGCACGACGACGCTGAGCGTCGGCCGGCGGGGCGAGTTCGTCCCTTCGATGGATCTCATGCGGCTCGCGCCGGCCCGCCGCGCCGTCCCGAGGACGGCGCGGCGGGCCGTCCGCTCATCAGGTCAGCTTGTACAGCTTGGCAGCGTTGCCCGCACAGATCCGGTAGCGCTCGTCCTCCGGAACGCCCGCGAACATCTCGTTCACGATCTTGCGCGAGTACGGCCAGTCCGAGATGTGGTGCGGATAGTCGGTGGACCACATCATGTTGTCGATGCCGATGTCGTGGCGGTTGCGCACGCCGTAGAAGTCCTGCACGAACGTGAGCCGCCAGTTGCGGCGGAAGTACTCGCTCGGCAGCATCTCGAGCTCGATCTTCGCCCAGTGGCGGTTGCGCCACCAGCGGTCGTCCATCTGCTCGAGCAGCCACGGCACCCAGCCCGCTCCCGCCTCGACCGAGACGAAGATCAGCTTCGGGAAGCGGTCAAAGAGGCCGGACATGATGGTGTCGGCGATGATCGGCGGCATCGAGTCGATGCCCGCGATCGAGTACTTCGCGACCGTCTGCTGGCCCGCGGTGAGGAGACCCGTCGGCTCGAACTTGCCCGTCGTGGTCGTCGCCTTCGCGGCCGCCGCCTTCGACACCGTGCCGAGGTGGATGCTCACCGGCATGTCGAGCTCGCACGCGACCTTCCAGAACTCGTCGTCCTCCTTCGAGAGCTGCGGCGCCCCCGACGGCCACGCCGAGAGGATCACGCCGCGCATGCCGAGATCCTTCGCGCGGCGCATCTCCTTGACCGCCGCCTCGACGCCGAGGTTCGGGATCTGCGCGAGCCCGACCAGGCGCTTCGAGTCCGGCTTCATGAACTCCTTGGCCATCCAGTTGTTGTAGGCCTGGATGCCGGCGAGGTGGAACTCGTCGTCGTCGTCGAGCATGTAGTGGCGCATCGTGCGCTGCGACGGATAGAGGACCTCCGCCGAGACGCCGTCCTCGTCTTGCTCCTTGAGCCGCGCGGCGCCGTCGAACGCCCCCGGGTTTACCTGGTCGTAGCGCGCACCCTCCCAGCGGAACGACTCGTAGGTCCGGCCGCGGTAGGTGGTCACCAGCCCGAGCGGCACGGGCGGGGTTCCGGGGCGGTACTGCCAGGCGTCGCCGCCCGCGGAGTCTTTGACGAGCTTCGGAGCGCGGTCGAGGAACTCGGGCTCGAGCCACTTCTTCCAGAGGTCGGGTGGCTCGACGACGTGCGAATCCGCGGAAATGAGCTGATGGGCGTCCATTCTCTTCGTCTCCCTCGATGCGGCCTTCGGTCGCCGCGTCCGCCGGCTATAGCGCCGTCGGAAATTTCCAGCGAACCCCGCGACGCGGCGCACCGGCCTTGGCGCGACGCGAGACCAACAAACGTATGTTGCCCAGCGACCCCGGCCGGTCAACCCCGACGCGCGAGCGCGAGCAGGTCGAGCCACTGCGGCGGCTCGGCGTCGGTGATCCGGAAGTCGTCGGGCGTGAGCTGGACGAGCGCCGCGTCCTGCGCCGCGACGCGCGACCGGACGAACAGCGCGAGCCGGGCGAACGCGAAGCGGACCAGACGCTGCGGCAGGAGCTTTCGCAGGCCCAGCGGATCGAGCCGCAGGATGCGCTGCGCCTGCGCGCCGCGCGCCCGCTCGAAGGCGTAGACCCGCTCGCTGCCGGCGATGCCGCGGACCTCGACGTGGGCGAAGAAGCGCTCGAGGAGCGCCCGCAGCTCGTCCGCGACGTACTCGTGCACGTGGTAGGGGTTCTCCGAGACGCTCGCGAGCCGGTTCGGCGTGGTGAGGATCAGCGTGCCGCCCGGCTTGAGGCACGCGGCCGCCGCGGAGAGGAACGGCGCGGGATCCTCGAGGTGCTCGAGCACCTGGAAGTTGGTCACCGCGTCGAACTCGCCGGGCCGCTCGCGCGCGAGGTCGAGCAGGTTCACCACGCGGTACTCGAGGTTCGGCAGCCGGTGGCGGCCCTTCGCGAGCGCGATCGCCGCCGCGTCGTAGTCGACGCCGGTCACGTGCGCCGCGTGGCGCGCGAGCAGCGCCGCCCCGTAGCCCTCGCCGCAGCCCGCCTCCATGATCCGCTTGCCCGCGACGAGCGGCGCGACCAGGTGGTAGGCCGCCAGGTGGCGCGCCATGTCGGGTGCGAAGCGCGCATCCTCCGCGGCGAGCCGCTCGCCGGTGTACGCCTCGGGCGCCCGCCAGGCGGACGCGCGCGCTGCCTCCGCCGCCGTCGTCTCGTCGCTTCTCACGGTCCCTCCGCCGGTGGCGCGGCCGCCGCTCGCCCGTCAGCCGCTCGCTTCGCGAGCGCCCAGCGGGCCGCCTTGCGCACGCGCGGGTCGGAGTCGTCGGCCACCGCCTCGACCGCCGGCCAGGCCTCGTCCGAGCCGACGAACGGCACCATCCACGCCGCCGTCTCGCGCTCTTCCGGGCTGCCGTTCGCGATCCGGTCGACGATCGTCGCGACCGCGTCGGCGGGCGGCACGAGCTCCGGATCGAGGACGATCGAGGGCACGAACTGCCCCGGGAGCGTGCCCTCGTTCATCAGCTCGAACATCGTGCGGAGCCGCTCGCGCTCGCCGAGCTCGTAGAGCGCGTAGGCGGCGAGCATCTTCCACCACGTCGTCTCGCGCCGTCCCCAGTAGCCTTCGATCTGCGGCTTCAGGTCCTGCCGCCCCTGGTCCGCCACGGCGAGCGCGGCGAGCGGCCCGATGCGCTGGCGCTCGACGAACTCGTCGATCGGCGCGACCAGCCGCTCGCTGTCGAGCGTCGCGGGCAGCGTCACGAGCGGCCCGGTCGGCGGCGCGAGCAGGTTGAAGCGGTCCGAGAGCACGCGCGCGAGGAGGAAGTTGATCGAGCGAGCCGCCTCCCAGCGAATCCGCCCGCTCGACTCGAGGAACACCGAGTGCAGGTAGCCGATCGCCGCGGGCGAGGCGTACTCGCCGAGCGTGCGCAGGTAGAGGAGACGCGTGCTCTCGTTGGTCGCGATCGCTCGCTCCACGGCGGCGTAGCCGTCGGGCTCGCGCGCCGCGACCGCGTCGATCGCCGCGGCGACCGCCTGCCGCACCCGGCGGTCGACGTCGGCGAGCTTGGGCGCGAACCCGACGAGGTCCATCGCCGATCCCTCGCGCGCGATGCGCGCCGCCTGCGCGAGCTCGCGCGCGTACTGGCCGTGCGCGAAGGTCGGGTCGAACGGGTCGCGCGTCGGAACGGCGCGCTGCCACCCGGAGCGCGTCCCGACCAGCTCGCGGCGCACGAGCAGGTCGTAGCGCCCGATGCGCCGCACGAGCTCGTAGTGCTCCTGCACGTAGTCGCGCAGGATGAAGTAGTAGGCGGGCGACGACGAGAAGTAGCCGAGCCGGTCGTTCAGCGTGACGAGCAGCGGCGGCCGGCTCGCCTCGATCGCGTCGACCATGTCCGCCGTGTCGGCGTGCGACGGCCGCCCGGTGAAGAAGTAGTCGTGCGGGATCGGCGTCCGCCGGTCGGTAAGGAAGGTCACCATCGCGAGCGCCGGGAAGACGACGATGGGCTCTTCGGGACGCGTCGTCTGAACGACGAAATCGGCGACCGCCTTGAGCTCGAGCAGGTCGCGGTCGCGGTCGGCCTCGAGCACGACCGGCATCGCCGCGTGGCCGAGCGACGTGGTCTCGCGCAGCGCGAGCTCCGGCGTGAGGCGCACGTGCGCGTCGACGAAGGCGAGCGCCCGGACCACGAGCGCGGCGACCACCGGGGCGCACGCGGCGAGCCGCGTCCAGCGCGCCCTGCGGCGCGCGTGCTCGCCGTCCCAGCCGAGCGCTCCCCCGAGCCTCTCCACCCACCAGCGCTCGAAGCGGGCGAGCGCCCCGGCCCCGATCACCAGCACCGACGGCAGGCTGATCACGACGTGCATGAAGTCGATGCGCGGATAGAGCTGCAGGAAGAGCAGCAGGGCGAAGACCAGGCAGGCGAGCGGCACGGAGAACGAGAGCGGCAGCGCGCCGTCGGCCTCGCGCTCGAGCGTCCGGAGACGCCAGAGCGCGAGCAGCACCGCCGTCCCGAGCAGCAGCGGGATCAGGTGGAAGCTCAGCACCTCGAGCTGCATCACGATCGAGACGACGAGCCCCTCGGGCGCGAGCCCGAAGAGGCCGAGCGCGATCGTGCCGCCGAGCGCCGCGAGCGCGGCGAGGATCCACAGCCCGCGCACCGTGAGCACGCCGCGCTCGACGAGGAGCGGCAGCGCAGCGAGCGCGACGAGCCCGATCAGCACCGCCACGCCCCAGACGCTCGGCCGCGGGTAGTAGAGGAGGTAGATGCGCTCGACGCCCGCGCCGAGCAGCAGCACCTCCTCGGCGAAGCCGGCGAGCCCGAGGCGCGGCAGGAAGTAGGCGAGCCACGTGAGGCTCACGCCGAGGAACCCGGCAAGGATGACCAGCGCGTCGGCGAGTCCCGCGGCGACGGATCGCTCGGGCCCGGCCGGGCGGCGCGCGATGCGCATCCAGAGGCCGCCGCCGATCAGCGCGAGCAGCGGCCCGCCGAGCAGCGCGAACTGCGGCGTGATCACGTCGAAGGTGAGCACCGCAGCGACCGCGACCGCCGCGATCGCGAGCACCGTCACCTCGAGCGCGCGGCCGAGACGGCCGGCGAGCGCCGGGCTCGCGAGGAGCTGCGCGAGCACGACCGCGCCGAGCGCGAGGACGCCGGTGTTCGGCTTGAACGAGAACGCGACGCCCGCCATGGCGCCCGCGACGGCGAGCCAGCCGCGGCTGCCCTTCTCGAGCGCCTTCACCGAGCCGAGCTGCGCGCCGAGCCAGGCGGTGCCGGCGTACCAGGCCGGATAGGGGATGTTGAACGACGCGAACTGCCCCTGGAAGAAGGGCATGAACACCGCGTAGCAGAGCGCCGCGAGCCCGGACTCGAGCGGAGGTGCGAGGCGCAGCGAGAGCCGGAAGATCAGCATCACCGCGACCGCGTTCACCACCGCGAGGAGCACGCGGATCGGCAGCACCGAGACGCCGAACAGCTCGAACAGCCAGGCGTTCAGGTAGAAGACCGCGGGCGTGTAGCCGGTGTGGAAGTCGAGGTACGGCCGCTCGCCGCGGTGGGTGCGGAGGATCTGGTACAGGAGCGTCCCCTCGTCCTCGAGGTTGAAGCCGTAGCCGGCGAAGAACAGGAAGAGCGCCGCCGACGCGACGCCGAGCGCGAGCGTCGCGGGCCACGCCGCGAGCTGCGTGCCGGCGAGCGTGCCAGCGCCGGCGCCCGCGCGCGGCATCCAGCGACGCTCCGGTGCCGCGACCGCCGCGCCGCCGCTCACCCGCGAGTCCCCAGGTCGGGCGGCAGGCCGCTCGTCGCGAGCCCGGCCGGCGCCGCGGCCGGCGTGAGCGGAGCCGCGCTCGTCGCGTCGTCCGCCGAGGCGAGGAAGTCCGGAACCTCGGGCAGCGGGCGGCGCGCCGCGGCGGCGCACACCAGGTCCGCGAAGACCTCGGTCACGCGGTCCCAGGTGAAGCGCTGCGCCCAGAGCCGCGCCTCGCGCGCGAGCCGGGCGCGCAGCGCCTGATCCGCGAGCACGGTGACGATGGCCTCGGCGAGCGGCCGCGCCGCGGGCTGCGCGAGGAGCCCCGTCCTCCCGTGGCGCACGGAGTCGCGGAGCCCCGGGACGTCGGTTGCGACCACCGGCACGCCGCAGGCGTTCGCCTCGACCACCGTCAGGCCCCACCCCTCCTTGCGCGACGGCTGGACGACGAGCGTCGCCCGCTGCAGCCAGCGCACCTTCTCGTCCTCGGGGACGAAGCCTGCAAAGCTCACGCTGCCGCGGGGCACGGCGCTCGCCGCGCGGCGGCGCATCTCCTCGCCCGCCGAGCCGTCGCCGACGATCGCGAGGCGCGCCGCGGGCCGCGCCTCGAGGACGTGCGGCCAGGCGTCGAGCAGCAGGTCGATCCCCTTGTAGTGCTCGATCCGCCCGAGGAAGACGACCAGATCCGGCTCGGGCGCGTCGGGTCCGGGGCGGTAGCGCTCGTGGTCGAGCCCGTTCGGCACGACGCGGATCTGCGATGCTGTAATTCCTCTCTTGACGAGGTCGTCGCGCGTGCTCGGCGAGACGACGACGAAGGGCCACCTGCGGTAGACGAGCGGCAGGGTCGCCTCGGTCGCGACCACGTAGCTCGCGATCGGCACCGAGACCTGGCGGAACGCGCTCAGCCCGAACAGGTGGTGCACGAGGGCGAGCTTCGGCACGCCCGGGAGGTAGAAGCTCGAGAAGAACAGCAGCTTGCAGAGGTTCTCGATGACCAGGTCGTACCCGCCGCGCGCGAGCTCCGCGCGGGCGCGGCGCGGCATCATCGCGTAGTAGCTGAAGCCGCGGTCGCCGAAGCGCACGTAGCGGATGCCCCGCCGGACCTCCTCCGCGGCGCCGCCCGGAAAGCCCGCGCACAGGACGGTCATCTCGATGCCGTGCCGCGCCGCGAGCCGGCTCGCGATCTCCTCGAGGTGCACCTCGACGCCGCCCGCCATCGGGTGGCTCAGGTCGCGTTCGTTGAGCATCAGGAGGCGCACGGCGAGTCAACCCCGCGGGTGAGCGGTCAGAGACGGCCGAGGGCGCGGCGCAGCTTGAGCTCCCAGACGATCCACAGCGCCTCGAGGCCGATCTTCTTCGACATCTTCGACGTCCCGACCTCGCGGTCCATGAAGATGATCGGCACCTCGAGGATGCGCATCCCCTTGCACCACGCGCGATAGGTCATCTCGATCTGGAACGAGTAGCCGTTCGAGCGGACCTGATCGAGGCCGATCGCGGCGAGCGCCGAGCGCCGCCAGCACTTGAAGCCGCCTGTCGTGTCGCGCACCGGGAGGCCGGTCAGGCGCCGCACGTAGTAGTTGCCGAAGTAGCTGATCAGCAGGCGCTCGATCGGCCAGCGCACGACGGTGATGCCGTCCAGGTAGCGCGATCCGAGGACCAGGTCGTACTCCCGACGAGCGTTCTCGAACAGGTCGGGAAGCGAGGCAATGGGGTGCGAGAAGTCCGCGTCCATCTGGACGATGAGCTCGGCGCCGAGCTCGAGGGCGCGCTTGAAGCCCGCGCGGTAGGCCGGTCCGATGCCCTGCTTCGGGCCGCGGCGCAGGAGGTGGACGCGCTTGTCCTCCCGGGCGAGCGCCTCGACCGCGTCCGCCGTGCCGTCCGGCGACTGGTCGTCGACCACCAGGACCTCGAGCCCGCCGTCGAAGCGCAGCAGCTCGGGGACGAGGCGCTCGATGTTGCCGCGCTCGTTGTAGGTCGGGATGACGACGAGTTTCTCGGGCACGGGATGATCGTTGTCGGCGGGTCGACCGCGTCGTGAAGGATGGCCCGGCGCGGCGCGACGCCCCGCTCGGACCCGGAGGATTTCGGACCCTCACTCCTAGCAGAGCACTACCCCGCAACCCAAGGGGCGAAAACCCGGGGACTTTTCCGGTCAGGGCTCGGCGAGCCCGACGCCCGCCGGCGCGGCCGAGGCGCGCTCGCGCAGCACGGTCCGCAGACGCTGCGCGTCGGCCGGGCCGAGCTGGCGGGTCGCGAGGAGGGCTGCGAGGAACACGGCGAGCAGCACTGCCGCACGCGCGTACGGCGGCAGCGGCAGGAGCGGCGCCGCGGCGATCGCGGCGCCGGCGAGCAGCACCGCCGGAGCGACGGCCCGCACGCACGGGCGCACCCAGGTCCGGGTCTCCACGAGGAGGTAGAGCGCCGTGTGGGTCGCGACGGAGGTCAGCACCACCGCGAGCGCCGCACCCCACACGCCGAGCCGCGCGATCAGCACCGCCTGCAGCACGACCTGCAGCACCGCGCCCGCGGCGTTCACCCGGAAGAGCACGTTCTGCCGCCCGACGGCGACCAGCAGGTGGCCGTACACGCTGCCCAGCGCCGCGAGCAGCGCCGACCACGAGAGCTGCGCGAGCGCCGGCCCCGCGACCGCGAACTCCGGCCGGAAGAGCCCGCCCATCACCTGGTCGGCGAGCTGGCTCACGAGCAGAACCACGACCAGCAGCGCGACGGCGAGGAGCTTCGCCATGAGCTCGGCGAGCGCCCGCAGCTCGTCCGGGCGCGTCGTCGCGAAGCGCACGAAGAGCGGGTAGACGCTCAGCATCACGGCGTCGGGCAGCAGGTTGAGCGCGTCGGTGAGCCGCGACGCCGAGACGAAGTGCCCGACCTCGACCGGACCGCGCAGCCGCATGAGGAGGAGCGCGCCGATCCGCGCCCCGATGGTGAAGACCAGCAGGTTCGCGCCGATCGGCCACGCCTCGCGCAGGAGCCCGCGCCACAGCGCCAGGTCGACCGTGACGCGGAGCGGGGCCGAGCGCCTGCCGAGCAGGGCGGCAAAGGCGAAGCCCGACAGGTTCGCCGCGGCGATCGCGAGAAAGACGCCGTCGAGGCCGGCGCCCGCGACGACCGCGGCGACCACCAGCGCGAGCAGCAGCACGTTGGTCGCCGACGCGACGACGAGCACCTCGCGGAGCCGGAGCTCGGCGCGGAACAGCGCGCGGTAGCCGGGCTGCGCGGTGAACAGCAGCGCGAGCGCCGCGAGCGCGGTCCGCCGGAGCACGCCGGGCTCGCCCGTCGCGAGCCAGGGGGCGAGCAGCACGGCCGTCATGCCCGCCGTGACCGCGAGCGCGAGGCGGAGCCCGAGCGCCGCCGCGAGCGTGTGAGGCCGCGCCGTCGGGTCGGCCGCGAGCCGACGCACGAGGATCGTCTCCGTGCCGAAGTCGGCCAGCACCTGGAACAGCGTCAAGTATGCGACGAGGAAGCTGTAGACGCCGTAGTCGTCCGGGCTCAGCGCCCGGGCGAGCCCGATCACGAGGAGGAGCGCGACACCCTTCTCGACGACCAGCGTCGCGAGGCCGTAGAGGCCGCCGCGGGCGAAGGTGCGAAGCTCCATCGCGCGCGGCCCGTCAGTCGTCGAGCCCGAGCCGCGCGCGTGGAATCGGCCGGCCGGTGAGCGCGTCGGCGATGCCGCGCAGCTTGAGCACGACGCCCTCCTGCTCGCCGCTCGCGAGCCGGCGAAGGTACGACGCGGGCAGCGTCGCCGCGAGCCACAGCGCGAAGCGCAGGCGCTCGGCGCGCGAGCCGTGCCGGCGGACGAAGCGCACCATGTTGCGCGCCGTCAGGTACTGGCGGCGGCTCACGTACGTGGCGCCGCCCGAGCTCGCCTGGCCGCGGTGCGTGACCACGGCGCGCGGCGCGAAGACCACCCGGAAGCCGCGCTCGCGCGCCCGCGCGCACCAGTCGACCTCCTCGTGGTAGGCGAAGAACTCCTCGTCGAAGGCGCCGATCGCCTCGATCGCGCGCCGGGAGAGCAGCATCGCGCAGCCCGAGACCCAGTCGACGTCGCGCTCGGTCGCGAACGCGGGACCGTCGGGCTCGTCCTGCCCGACCAGGCGCACGAGGCTCTGGCGGTAGTTCACCTCGCCCCAGGCCATCCACAGGCGCGACGGATCGTCGAGGCGCAGCACCTTCGCGCCCACCGCGGCGATGCGCGGATCCGACGTCGCGACCGCGACGAGCTCGTCCACCGTGTCGGGGCGCAGGCGTGCGTCGTTGTTCAGCACGAGCACCCACTCGGCGCCCTCGGCGAGCGCCGCGCGGATGCCGACGTTGTTGCCGCCGGCATAGCCGAGGTTCGCCGGGTTGGCGATCGTCCGCACCTCCGGATGGCGGCGGCGCACCTCGTCGATCGCCGGCGCACGCGAGGCGTTGTCGACCAGCCAGACGTCGAGCGGCCGGTAGCGCGAGGCGAGCACGCTGGCGATGCACTCGAGCGTGTCCTCGGCGCCGTTCCAGTCGAGCACGACGACGCCGACCCGCGGCCGGGCCTCGCGCTCCGCCTCCGATGCCACGCTCGGGCGATACGGGTTCGGGAGGACGAACGTCAAGCGCGGCCGAAGCACGCCGGGATGCGCACGCCGCGGGCACCGCAAGCGCTCGACCCGCACGACCCCGGGTTGCGACCCCGGAGGAAAATTGCGACAGCTCCCGCGATGATCCGGTTTCTTCACCGCACGGGCGGCGCGCGCCCGAGGTGCGCCGCCGTCGCGGCCGCCCGCGCCTGCGCCGTCGTCGCGGCCGTGGCCGCCGTCGTGGGCGTCGTT
>FWPU01009730.1_pt1 | contig 14886 bp, 14 predicted proteins | sample 2228361 | NCBI WGS metagenome assembly FWPU01 (sample SAMEA103939777, study PRJEB20133) | metagenome
TGAAAGTAATGACATTATAAAATTTAGAGGCACATCATGGGAAAACTTCGGAACCTGGAACCCTAATACAGGTAAAGTAGAGTGGTATTCCACAGGGGGAACTTTTCCTGATTTGATTTCAGCTGATGGGAGTAATGATTTTTATGATTTAGAATTTAAAAATTCTACTACGACATACACCTTTAGCGGGACGACATTAAGGATAGGTGGGACTTTGACACTTTCTAACACGGGAGCGACAACACTTACAATGTCAAATACTTCTTTGGCGGTAGTAAACCTTGTGAATTCAAGTGCAACTTTTACATTCACAAAGGCTTCTCTACCCGGTTTTTCATTTAGCGTTACAGGTAATGTAAATTTAACAGGTGGTTCAACTACAATAAATAATACTGATGCGAACGGATTTAATGTAACGGGGACAGTAACAAGTTTGGTAGGTGTAAATTTTACAAAATCTGCGGGGGGTTTAGGGTGTCATTTTACCTTTAATGCGGCAAGTATAAATACTGCTGGTATTTTAGATGTGGAAACGACAGCTCCTATTTTTGATTCCAATGCACCTACACTTGTTTGTGCAACAGATGCAGATGCAACTGGTGATAATGTCATCCTGAACTTTTGTGTAAGTGCCTGTCCCGGCGGTATAATTAGTAATTGCACTAAAAGTGAAACCGGAGGTGCGATTGTGAATTTTTTGAGGAAAACCTCTATAATAGTATCAGATGGAGGAGCAACCTCAAAGCCTGGTGTTCAAGGATATCCAACTACCTTTGCAGGTTATTATGCTGTAAGTCGTTCTAATGGTAATGGTCTTTTAGTAGGTTATGATAGTAATTTAAATAAGAAATCATATTCGTATACAATAACGCAAAGTTCCTATGGAGATCCTGTTGGTGGAATATGGGATGATTACATAGGTGCTGATACGGTATTATTTTTTGGTTCTAATACGGGGTATGTTTTTGCAGTGAAAGATAGTGGCACAGCCTTTTCTGATTGCATTTCGCCATTTCAACCTGCAATTGGTGGTAAAACCTGTGCAGAAGTTACTACACAGGTATTATTTGATGGAACGAAATTATATATTCCATGCAGAACGACAGGTGGAGCACCGGACCCTGATTATGGGATAATGGAGGTAACAATGCCTGTTAGTTGTCCGGGCTCACCAACTGTAAATAAATTTATACCTACGGAAAATCCAATATTAACACCTCTTTCGTGGGTTTCAACTGGTTCTGTTGAATATTTATATAGTGGAACGCAGAAAGGACCTAAAACGCCTGCAAATTCATACATTGAAAGAATAGATGTTGGTGCAGGAAGTGTGGTAAACTCTGATACATTAGATTTTGATATAGTAGCAGCAACAACCGCACTATTTGGTGAACTATTTACAGGTTCACAGGATGACCCTGGAACACCCGCTACAAATGAAGCGAAAGTAATAACACGAAAAACTGTGGATACTAATTTTTGTAAGGCGTATTGTAATACAGCTGGAGGCAGTTGTGGAACAGGCTGTTCAAGCACTGAAAGTAATGATGGTCCTTTTAATGACCGGTCTCGCTCGGGAATAGGTTCAATACAATTTCTATGGATAAGAACCTTTTTATTCGGTCCAGTAAAAGAAATATATACCTTTGGTAAAGACGGAGTGTGTTGGGGATATGATGTTAATACCGGTAAAAATGGCTCAGGTTATGATGCATATAGGAAATGGGGAGCAAACATTGATACAAGTAATATAACAGTTACATCCTGCGCAGATGGATTTTCAGCAGCACCAATAATGGTTGATGCTAATTTATATATAGCAGATGCTTGTGGTAAGGTATTTAGAATAAATACAGACACACAAACAGTAACGGAAATTGCAAATTTAGGCAATCAGAAGATATATGATTTATCTTATGACTTTAGTAATTTATATGTAGGAACCTCGCGTGGCAGAATGTATGCTATTACTCCACCATAATAAAATGAAAATTTAAAATTCATTAACATATGGTATATTAGATTAGAAAGAAATAAAAATGAGAAGAATAAGAAAAAATTTTAGTGGAGATGGAGAAGGTAATATTGAAAATTAAGGGAAGAGAATATTTTATTAAACAATGGAGTAAGAGTTTATTTGAAAAAGAAGATATTACAGGAATACACCAGTTGTATATTGAAGGATTAAAAGTAAAAAAGGGAAATTATCAAAGGTAAATGGATGTAATTTTTAAAGAAATAGAGATAAAAGGTAGTAAAGGAGATATAAAACTAAAAGCGCTTTTTGATAGAAAGTTAGCGGAACCTATTCAATTTTCTACTGTAAATAAAGAAGATATTTCCATTGTGGCACAATATAGAACAGCGATAAATTTCTATATGGATAGATTAAGTTTTTCGGATGAATTTTTTGTTTAAGTGAAAAAGTTATAATTGGTGTAAGCATTATGCAAAAGAGGGATAAAAAATTAGATTTGAAAAATCATAGACATATTACTAATCCTGATGTTACAAAAGTCTATGCAATCTGTGCAAAAACTAAAAATAAATAGTTACTAACAAAATGTTTAAATGGCAAAAATTCGGATAATTAGAAGCAATAAAATGAAGAGGATAATGAAAAAGTTTAAAGTTATAGTTGACATTACAAACTGTGAATCAAAAGCTGTTTTTGATAGGAATGCTAAGGTAAAAGAAGATATATTGGAGAAAGTAAATAGTATAATTCCTCTTTTATCTGGAGCAAAAGGATATATAAGTAGCGAAGGAGAAAAACAATTATTTTTATACGAGAAACAAAGAAGTTTTACCCAAGAGGAGTTATGACTTATCAACAATCATTAACAATAGCAGTTAGTATTTGTGGTAAGGAAGGAAAGGCAGGCATAGGAGGAAGTAAAAAAGATTTCTTATTGAAAGTTGCAATATATTTAAAAAGGCAAGTAAAAGGCGATATTATTTAATGTTCTATGGATTTTAAATTCAGGATTAAGTATTTTAAGTATTTAACATTTATAATTTGGGCGTCAGCTATTCTTTTACTTTCAGGGATTGATTGGGAAAGCAAGGACTATGATACTCAAGGTAGCAGAAATTCACAAGAGCAAGGATTTAATCAGTCTATTAGTTTAAAATGGGCATTCTTTGCTACGAATCAGGTTCCTGTTTATGCTACGCCAATTGTTTCAAATGGTGCTGTCTTACTTGTTTTACAAAATGGAATGATTTATCTTTTAAGAGAAGATAATGGTTCAATGATATGGGAGAAGAATATTTTTGAGGAGATTGTGGCAACGCCTTTAGTTTACAACGGGACAATATATCTTTTAACCAAATCGTGTAATCTTTATATGTTGGATTTTGCTACGGGCAATGTAAGATATAAAAAACTATTCGATGGAACCTGTATGGAGTCAGTTATTAAGGAAGGAAATATATTATATATACCAATAGGTTTTGCGAAAAACAAAGTAGTAAAGTTTAATATTGACACGAAGACAGAAGTTGGAGAGTTAATTGATATACAAGGTCAACCCTTTTATGCAATAGGAAGATTGGATGGTAATCAACTTTACTTTACTTCTACATCAGGTTATTTATATAAATTGGATAAAAGTAATCTGAGCACATTATGGAATAAGTTATATAGTTCAATAATCACTTTCTGGAATGTTGTAATAGATGAGAGTAATTTTTATTTTTATCCTTCTGGCAATGATTTGAGGGTGTATAAATACAACAAAGAGACTAATGAAGAATTATGGGCGAAAGCATTGAGTATTTCTAAGCCATCTTTTAAAGTAGAGGTAAGAAACAGTACTTTAAGGCGGATGGGCATTCCATCATTTTCAAGGGATATTGGAGAAGGTGGAAGTCAAAAACCTTCATCTGGAGATAATTTTTTATATGCACCTGGAACATCAGAAGCGACCGCATCATCTTCTAACTTTGCAACTGATTCGTCCAGTTTATGCTTTATAACAGGGTGGCCTGCATATTATTTTGTATGTTTGGATAAAACAACGGGTAATTTTCTGGCTACCAAATTTTTAAATGTTAATACAGGTATATTACCTATTGGTGCTCCTGTAATAAAGGATAACTTAGTATACTATGCTCTACCAGTCCAAAATCAATTTTATGTGAGTAATAAATCTGGAGACACATTAAGCTCGTATGAACTAAATGGAGGAGTGTATGCAAGTATAGTAGCAGCGAATGCAAAATTGTTTGTTGCTACAACGAAAGGATCTCTTTATGTATTTGAAACAACTGGCAATAAAGCACCTGAAAAACCTGAAATTACCAGTCCTGGTAATTTTTCAGATATTTTTACTGATAATGTTACGATAGCATGGAATGCAACAGATGGAGATGGTGACCCTTTAAATTACATTTTAAGAATTACTGATGGTAGCACTACACAGACATTTAATAATCTAACGGAAACAAGTTTTACTCTAAATAATTTAAAAGTGAATACCCAGTATAGTGTAGAAATTAGGGCTTTTGAAACTAACTCTAAAAAAGCATATTCTGTTTGGTCGGACAAAATAACTTTTTTTTATAAAAGATTTCAAGGGGTAAATCCTCAACCACCGGCAAATCTGATGATAACAGCAACAGAAATTGAAGGTGGATATAATTTTCTGGTTTCTTGGGATGTATCTCCATCTATTGGTGTAAGAGGATATAAAATTACATACAGGAAGGAAGGGGATGATTTCATTGATGAACAGGAAATTACTACAACCTCATATACTTTCACAACGGTATGTAATGATATAGCACAGTTTGGTTGTTTAGAAGAAAACGAATATTATGAAGTGCAGGTGAAAGCGGTTAACATTGAGAATTTATTAAGTGATGCTGTTACAAGAATGTTTTTTTCAGGTGCCTTGCTGACTTTAAACGATGCTCCTCAAGTCGGTGCTACCTTGCAGGAAGTTATAAATAATGCAAATGCAAATGATACAATCAAAATAGCACCCATAACTTTACAACTTACACAGCCGGTGATTATAACTAAACCAATAAAAATAGAAGGAAACTCACCTTTGCACACCTTTTTAGTCTTTGATGGATTTGAAAAAGGTATAGTAGTAGAAAATATTTTAGGGAAAAAAAGCTTTAAGCCCGACATTCAAGTTGAAATTTCCAATCTAACTATCATTGGAGCAAAAGTGGGTATTGAGATAAATGCTCCAACTAAGCTAACACATTGTGTAATTGCAAAAGGAGAGAGTGGTATCATAGCCAATAATGATAGCGAGATAATAAATAATACAATTGCGCTAAATAGTGCTAATGCAATATCAATAAATAATGGAATACATGTTGTAAAAAATAACATTATAGTTGAAAATGGAGGAGTAGGAATAAATTTAACAGGGGGAAGTATAACGATACTCAAATATAACTTATTTTTCGGTAACCAGCAAAATAATACATCAAGTAATATATCTGTTGATAGCACAAATTTAGTGGGTTTTGCAGTTCCATTTGTAGATAGAGATAACAATGACTTTAGAGAATTAGATGGTGTATCACCGTCAATAGATACTGGAGACCCTGCAGATGATTTTTCACAAGAACCTTTACCTAATGGTGGAAGAATAAACATAGGTGCTTTTGGTAATACACAATTTGCAGGAAAATCAATAGTTTCTGACAAAGCAGGTTCCCAAGGTGGCGGTGGTTGTTATGTAAATCCTGAAAATAATTTACATACCGATGGTGGTATGTTATTATTATTTGGAACATTACTAATATTTATTATTATCTTAAGTTATTTAACTTTGAAAAGTATCATTATAGGTTCCAGGAAAAACATTTAACTTTACAATAAAAATAATTTAAACTGAAAAAACTGCAAAATTAAAAGAGTAGAAAAGTATCATTAATTCTTAAGTAGTTTACAAAAGAAAATTATGATAGAATGCCTTGATAATTGTTTAGAAATTTTGGATTATTGGATATTTCTTTCTTGTTTCAAGTTTTTTCATATGTAAGTTGTAATTGTTTTTTGTAAAGCAGGAGAGGAAAAAAATAAAAAATCATTTTTTTACAATGGTTTAAGGTAATTTTTGTAATGTTTGTAAAGATGGAGATACCGATAGTTATACCGCAAAGAAAGAAAATCTCACACAAGAATGACTATGGAAAATTTCTTGTATGGGCAACATCAGCTGGTATTGTTGGCTGTGGTTATTTTGTAGCAAGAGCTATATATCTGACAGGCGGAGGATATGTAAGATTGATGATACCAAGGGAAAATTATCTTGCTCTTTCAATGTTAACCCCGGAGTCAATATTTTTGATATATAATAATTTCAAAGAGAAAGGAAATATTTTAAGAAAGGAGCTTTTAAACAGTGATTATTTAATTTGTGGACCGGGAATAGGAATTTGTAAAGAAAATGAAAATTTAATTAAGTATATACTACATAACTATACAAAACCAATAGTGTTTGATGCTGATGCTATAAAACTTTTACAAGGTTTAAAAGACGATTTAAAAGTTTCAAACAAAAAAATAATTTTAACACCGCACGAAGGTGAATTTTCATATCTTACAGGAATAAGTATTGATAGAGTAAAAAAAGAACGTAAGAAATTAGCGATTGAATTTGCAGAAGAATATAATATTATTTGTATTTTGAAAGGATATGACAGCATTATTACAGATGGAAGGCAAGTATATGTAAATAAAAGTGGAGGTCCTCAACTTGCAAAAGCAGGAACTGGTGATGTTTTAACAGGTATAATAGGTGGTCTTTTAGGTTTAGGTTTAAAACTGTTCGAGGCAGCATCTGTGGGTGTATATATTCACGGTGTAGCATCTGAGATTGTAAAAAAAGATTTTGGGGAACACTCGCTTATTCCAGAATATTTACTTAATGCGATACCTTCCGCAATAAAAAAGATAGGAAATATTCTCTCTCTTTCTCCGTATACAAAACTCAAAGCGCAAAAATCAGTTGTAAATTAAAACAGAAAACCAGTTAGTTATTTCTTAAAGTGTTAACTTTTTATTATTTGAAAACCTTTAATTTATCGGATACTTTAAAAAAGTTTAGAAATCTTTTTCACATACAGGATAACTCGATACCACATTAGGTTTTTTAGATTTTACTGACCATTATATCTATGGAACATTTACGAATGATTATTTAATATATAATTATCATATAATTTATCAGAGTAAAAGATAATATTATATGGCAAGAATCAAGCTTTTCAAAACCAGTGGGCGTTGTATGTATCCTTTAATAAAAGAAGGAACAATATTATGTGTAAAACAAGAAGATATTTGTAGATTAAAAGAAGGAACGATAGTTGTTGTAGATACCAAAGAAGGATATATTGGGCACATATTATTTAGTGTTGGAGGTATAAATAAGCATCAATATCTCATAACTTCCTCACTAAAATCACCAAAGTTAGATAAGTTAAATCCAATAAGAAAGTTTATTGGAACTGTTTTAAAGTCTTATGATACAAAATCAGGAAGCCACAACATAAGAATCCTAACTCCACCTTTTCTAATTATTTTAATAAGAAATTTAATGAGTCTTTCCTATTTTGTGTGTAGTTTTATTTTTAACATGTTAAAACTTAATTTATATAAAATCCATAATATTTCTCAGCTTATAATAGAAGAATGTAAAAAATGGAGACTTGTGTGGTTATATTTTTATTTGAGGAGGCTATAGAATGGTAGTTTTTTGTGAAGCATGTGGGGTAAGTTTGCCAGGAATTGATTATATGGTGGTAGATGGTAAAGAAGTTGCACCCGTTAATTTTATATGCCCACATTGTAATAAAAAAGCAAATCTTTCATATACAGATGATAATGTAAAAGATGAGATTATACCCGATGACAATGAAATTACAATCATAAAAGAAGGTAATATTAAGAAAAAAAGAATTGATTAGAATATTTTTAACTTTTACTATAATACCGGTATTAATAAGCATATTAGTTACACTACTTTGGGCTAACAGTAAAATTAAATCACTGCAAGCAAATTATGAACAGAAATTAGAAGTCCCACTGGAAGAAATGGAAAAATTGAACAGGATTGGTATGAAACTGCATCAATTTGTAAGTGAGTTAAAGGATAAGGAAAATAAAAAACTGGTTATACGAAAAGCAATTGAAATTTATAAATTAGATAGTGAATTAGTCAAAAAATACCTGAAAATTCTGAAAGAAAGCAAGACCTTAAAACAGTTACACACTAACATAGAAAAAAATTTAAGCGAAGCAGAAAAAGTATTAGAAAGATTAAATAAAAAAGAACAAGGAAGGTGATAAATAATAACCTAATAATTAAGCAGTATGAAAAATATTATGTATTCAGTTTTTTGCATATTATTTTGTTTTTGTTTTTATCGTGTAAATCAAATAAACAACCAATAAATACTGCCTTAACCAAACAAGAAGGTATAATAAGCAAGAAAACACATAAAGATGAAAAGTCGCAACCTAAACAATTTACAAAAGAATATGTTAGGAAAGTTAAAAACAAATTGTTGAAAAAATTCAAAATATGGGAACAAAAAATCTTATCAAAACTATATGAATGTCACGAAAAATATACTAACCTAAAAAATATCCCTTGCAAACCAGAAAAAATAGTAGAGGTAAAAGAAGAAAAAGTATATGTATTCAAGACAATAAACTTTAAGAAATATAAAAAAATCCTTGAAAAAAAACTATCCTCTGTTAAGAGTTTAAAAACCAGAGGAGAAATTGCTGAAAAACTCTTTTTTATCAATTTAGCTGAAAAGAACTGGACAAAGGCGTATGATTTGTATAAGATATTCATAGAACACACTAACCAAAAATTTTATGACCTAATGCTTGCTTTTATATATTTTAACAATGCGGAAGAAACTGATGGTAGAAACATACTTAATAAATATCAAAACAATCAGGAAAAAAAAATCCGCATAAAACTTGTTAAATTTTCTAAAAAGATAATCTCTTATGGGATATTTGAACCCAAATCTAACGCATTAAAAAAAGGAGGGACAGCTCTTCTTTACATATTATTAGACAATGTTGAGAATATTAGGAGCAACAATGATTTTAAAGCGAATTTAAGTATCAGAATTAGTATAAATAGAAAGAAGGAAAAGTTTGTTCTATTAGATGAAGAGAACCATACCTTTACTTTTAAACATCCTGTTAACAATATTATGTTACCTATCAGATTACACATTCCATTAGATTTAAGTTATAATTATTATTACATGAAAGTTGACATTACTGACATAAATAGTAACAAATCAGATAGTAAACTATTAAAAGTTAAAATTGTAGAATAAGGGGGATAAGATGAAAATTTTTTTAGACACGGCAAATTTAGAGGAAATAAAAACTGCTAAAGAATTAGGTTTTTTAGATGGCATAACGACCAATCCAACCTTACTGTCAAAAGAATGCCAAGGTGCTCCTAAAGAGCATCTTCTAAAAATTTGTGAATTGGCAAAAGTGCCGGTAAGTGCAGAGGTAATTGCGAAGGATTATGAAGGTATGGTAAAAGAAGGAACGGAATTATCTAAATTATCTGAACATATTATTGTAAAATTACCCTTGACTGACGAAGGGTTAAGAGCAGGGAGAGCATTAATTTATGAAGGAATAAAAATCAATATTACCCTTTGTTTTTCACCAAATCAAGCACTGCTTGCGGCAAAAATAGGGGCTACGTATGTAAGTCCTTTTATTGGAAGATTAGATGATAAAGGACAAGATGGAATAAAAATTATAGAAGAGATAAAAACAATATACAAAAACTACAATTTTAAAACTTACATTTTGGTTGCCAGTATCAGGCACCCTATTCATGTTTTAAAAGCAGCGCTTTCAGGTGCAGACTGCGCAACAATGCCTTTCAGTGTATTTGAAAAATTATTCCAACATCCACTTACAGACTTAGGATTACAGCAGTTTACCCAAGATTGGAAAAAAACTGGTTTTGATAGTTGGAATTTTTGATTTTTATAAGATTTAATATTTTGAATACACTAAAAATTTTTATCTTATATATCGTGTATCCTTTATCTTACATTTTGTTTTTGCAGTCCTGTGCCTCTTATAATCAATCAACATATATCAAATCAAGATTTGACGACGCAGCAAAAAAGCATTTAAGCGGAGATTATAAAGGTGCAATAATACTCTACGAACAAATACTTCAAAATACCCAAAATCTAACTTTAAAAGAAAATGTTCTTTTAAACTTAGCAGATGCTTACACAGGTATTGGTTACCACGAACAAAGTTTAGAAATACTAAATGAGCTGATAAAAAATACAAAAGATTACTATATTTTAGGTGCTTCTTATTTTAAACTTGCTAATTTTTACTTTTCTGTTAACCAATTAAACCAGACAAAAAAATACTTAATAGAAGCACTAAAATATCCTCCTAAATACTACAGTCTATATAATGCCCTACAGATGGCTGGAAAAGTTTGTTATTTGTTATCTGATACCCATAATGCAAAATACTACTTCTTACAACTTATAGCAAATTTTCCAAATGATCCCTATGCTCAAAAAATTAATGCGATAATTGAACTTCTGGAATCGGGTAATTTTTACCTTCAACTAGGAAAATTTTCTTTCCTTCAAAACGCTAACAACCTTGCAACAAAACTTTCCATTTTAGGATATCCTACGATTTTAAAAAATGTGAGTATTAATAACCACAATTTTTATCTTGTTTTAAGCGACTGTAAAACACAAGAAAACTGTAGTAAAACTAAGGAAGAATTAAGTAAATTAGACATAGATGCTATAGAAATTCCGTAGAATTAGAAAATACTATCCAAATAAATCAGTAGGATAACGCTTATTTTACTATTAGGAAATTTTAAACTCTTGCTCTAAATGCATTATTGCTTATGATAATTATAAGCAAAATCACTCAAGCCCAGTTTATAAGCACTTCTACTTATACTTTCCTTTACAACTTTTGAATCAATTTCAGTTAGTAATCTCAATATTCTATCCCACCATTCTATTTTTTGCTCAATTTTTAAATCTTTACCCAAATCTTCACCTAATACATCTAATATTTTATATTTTAAAAATCCTTTCCACTGGTTATTATTGTCTATGTTTAAATTATGTTTCCAGTAAAAAAAGTTTTTTAATTCCTTTCTAATCACAGATTTGAAATTTCTTTTTTGAACAACATTTCTTATTAGTTCCAAAAAAACCTTTTCCTGAACCTTAGTATTATTTTTGTCTAAATTTAATAATTCAAATATACATAGCAATGAAAAGAGCTCATAAAAATTAGATGGTAGAAAAGTAATGAATACTTTTTCCAGCATAATAGTTGTTGGAGTAATATCAAAATAATTGAAGATGTATTCTACTATTTTCTTTAAGTCATTCCAGGATTTTTTGTAGAAATCTATAACAAAGCAGTTTTCACATTCACTAATGTTTTTGAAAAAGTCCTTTGTCGAACTAAAGTTATCAATATAAAAGATTCTTATTTTTTCGTCAAGGTAAGTTTTCCCCTCTTCTTGTTCATTTAATATATTTGAAATATATTCAATAAGATTCTTAACTATTTTTATTTTCCACGATCCTACATCAAAGAACGCTTTAAATTTTACGTCTTTATTAGCTGAAAATAATGTATTTTGTTCTTTCTTAAAATCATCCTCTAAACTTTCTACTGTAAAATTATATATTTGGAATTGAATGTTATTGAAAAATTTTAAAAAACTCTTTTTTAGTGCAAGAAAGCAGAAATATCGTAAAAATTCATCATGTGAATTACAGAAAATGACAAGTTTTTTTAGATGTTTTATGTTTTTTATATTAAAATTAGTTAAGTCAATATATTTAATCATCATTTAGTTAAGATATATTTTTGCACTTTGATGTCTTAGAAGATAAAAATTAGTCAATTTTGTAATTTTTAACTGGCTATAATTTTCTCATAATTTCAGCGAAGTTCATATTCAGTTTTTTTGCAACATCTTTTATATTTTCTATGAAAGTTAATGCATCGGGTATGTATCCGCTTGTAGGTCTTAATGTTCTATTGTATTTTTGCCAGAATATATTAAAGCAATGCATAGAAAGTTCTCGGAAGTATTTTGCTACCATTGAAGAAAGAGCTACTATAATGGATTTTTTTTCAGCATCTGTTAAAAAGATTAAATTACATTGTAAGTTCATAGTTTCTAAAAACACTTTGTAATAAGAATAAGACTCCTTTTCCTTAATTGGTTCAACTTTATCAAAAAATCTTGATAAATGCCTGTGGTAGAATTTTCTGCTTCCATGCTTACCAATATAAAAAGTTAATTCGAAATCAGGGGCAAATATTTCTACAAATCTTCTTATCCAACCACAAACCGAATATGTTATAAGTTCTGACTTTGTATCATAACTTTCAAGCATCTTATTAAATAAATATGGTTCAATCTGAAATAGCCATGGTTTGTAAATCCTTATATGAGGTGAAAAAAAACACTTTTTGTAAGCACTTCTTTTTTCTAATATTAGAGTGGCTACCTCTGTCTTACTGAAAAAAGGTATTTTTAAAGTAGGGTCAAGCCATATTACCTTTTCCCATATTATTTTATTCCTTAAAAATACTCTTAAAAAATCTCTATAGGAAGTAAAAATGTTATAGAAAAGTGATAAAAACCCTAATATTTCTAATTCAAGTTTTATATGTTTATTTTTTCCTCTAAAAAATAATTTACTGTCTTTAATATTTATCATATCATTTTTGAGTAAGAATTGATTTAAATAATTGTTAAAATCATCGAGCTCAAAAGATGTTACAGCTGGAACAAAAGATATGACTAGTGGTCCAAGGATAGGACCATATCCTACTTCATCTATTCCTATATAACATTTAAGCATAGATATATTGTAGATCTTAATTTATTATTCACAACCTGCTACAAATACCCAATATTCATAAGTAGGTGTTGTGACAACGGCTAATCCAGCATATTTACAACATTTACAAAGAAGATTTCTATGATGTCCACTTGATTTATACCAACCATAAAAGATGTCATTAGCATGATTTTTATTATTTTTCAAATTAAGTAGGAGATTCTCGACAACAACTCGTCCTTTAAATTCATAATATCTTGCTCTTGCCATAGGATCTTTAAATTTTTTATCTTCCTGTGTATGGGTAAACTTACCTTCATCTGCCAGATACTTGGCATGATTATAAGCAGCGGATGTTAAAGATTTATCAAACTTCAGCGAAAAAAGCCCCATCATATTCCTATACTCATTTATAACTTTTAACACATCTTTTTCCGACTCACCCACCATATCTGTTTTTCTGTTGAACTGCTCCGCCTCTTTATTCCATAACATCATCTTTTTTTCTTCATCACTTATCACAAATTCTTTTAAATTACTCCCAATATTGTGATTCAATATAAAACACACCTTATTTTCTTCAATACTATAATCAAATATTTTCATATTTTTATTTATGTTAGAGAGGTTGTTACAGATATTTAAAATATTTCTAAGTGACATATTTATGCCCTTACCAAGAAATTTAGTAGGTTTATTCCATATTTCTTCTACTAAATTTACTAACCTATCTATTTCAGGTTGTGCTTTCTCACCACGCTCATTTTTTGCCAAATCATAAGGATAAAACTCTTCATCATATATCTTCTCAAGCGCTTTTCTTCTTGCGTCATCAAGAGAATTTCTTGCATTGGATATGTCAATATAATTTTTATTTAAAGAAACTTGTTTTTCAATTTCTTTTACAAATTTTTCTATCTTTATAGGTAGGTTTTCAGCAATACATTCCTTTAAGTTACTCTTATTGACATCCTCATTTTTTATAATATTATTCAATTCTTCTAATGCCCTACTAAAGTGTACTAAAGTTGCTGCGCCTTTCAAAACTTCACAACCGTAAATACTCAATGGAATTATTTTACCTCGTATTATTTTAAAATCATCCTGTTCATCCAATTGAAAAATCTTCATAATTATTTCCAATTTCTCTGATTTTTTAAGATGAGTATTATTATAAACACTAATACCCATTTTATTTTTGTCTATATTATGTAAGTTTAAACATACTTTTACAATACTTCTTACAACAATAAACTGGTTGTTTATATAAGTATCCTTATAGCAATTTTCATAACTGAGAATGTAATTTATATCTGTCAGGATTTTCAAAGAACTAACCAATTCAATATATTCTTCAGTTTCTATATTCGCTTTTTTTAATAATCCCACAAAAGCATTTAAGTTTTGCAGAGCAATTTTCAATTCAAAATTGTTAAGATTCTTTTTGAAATTTTTGTAATATCTTCTTAATCCCCTAAAGTAATTATCGCTACTACGGAATAGATTTTTAGGGATTTTAAACTTGGGAATAATGTTTGAACACGACATTTCTTCCTTAGATAAAATCTTTAAAAATCTTTCATCATCATAAAAAAACTTTAAATCATAGATATATGCGCATCCTAATGAAGCATCAAGAGTATTTAAAATTTTTAAAAGTCCCAAACTCTCTCTAAATTTTCTATTTATTGCAATATCATATATCTTTTTTAAGTTTAACCATATAACCTTTTCTTTTTCGTTACTTTCTTCTATTCTCTTTGCAAATTTTTTATAAGCTATCTGAACACTTACAGATTCTTGTATGCTTTCAAAGTCTTTTACAATAGATAGAAATTTCAAAGTGGTATTAGCATCATCATTTTTACTATTTGCGAATTTTAATAAGTATTCTAAGATTATTTCCTTATTTTTATTACTTCTTATTTTTTCTATAATGTTTAGTAAAGAGTCAATCTTTGATTTTTCAATAATTTCCAGGATTGTTTTTTTTTC
>FWPU01009731.1_pt1 | contig 14885 bp, 23 predicted proteins | sample 2228361 | NCBI WGS metagenome assembly FWPU01 (sample SAMEA103939777, study PRJEB20133) | metagenome
AAGGCGGGGTTATCTGCTTTGCTCTTCCAATTGCTCAGCTCAACGCCGCGCTTAATCAGCGAAACGGCGTGCCAAGAGCCAAAAAGATCTGCGAGAGGCACGACTTCGTCTTTGTTCGCAAGCGCAAAGCCATCAGCCCCGATCCCTACGGCGCTTCGATAGAGTTTGTCGAATTCTCGAAGCTCATAGGGTACTTGGTCAGCAAAGCGTGGGTAGCTCGTGATATACCATGTGTCTTCAAAAGGCGGCTTGCTCACGTCTAAAATGTCGATGCCCTCAATTAAGCCCAGAATTTGCACCTTCTTTTGCACCCCCAGCTCGAAGGCCTGCTGCATGAATCTTAGAGTTTCTACGGCTGTGAATGCTTGATAGAGCACTTGAGTTTTATTGAGATCTATTTTGCTCAAGAAGGGCAAGAAGTCTTGCGGGCGAGGCGGTACTGAGATGGTGTTTAACACCTCGCCCCCCGCCTCTTTGATCTTCGCGGCCCAGTCTTCGGCTTGAGCTTTGGCGAAAGCGAGTTCAGAGTGAATGATCGTCCAGACCTCGCCCAAATTCTCTAACGCCCAAAGATGCCCGGCCTCGACGGCCGCACGCACCGTGTGATAGCTCTTGAAGATCCAGCGGTTGCCCTTGCTGCCCGTGATGTCTGTGGCGATGCCCTGCGGAAAATAAACAGTCTTGAGCTCTTTAGCGAGCGGGGCCGTGGCGATGTTCGTTTCTGATAGAACGGAGCCGATAACAAAGTCTGCTTTCTTTTCTTGCACGAGCTTTTGAAACTGCTGGCTACCGATCTCCGCGTTCGAGGCGGCATCTTCTGAACTTATCAGCTCCGCTCGGCGCCCCGCCATTCCACCCGTCTCGTTGCTGTGATTAATCACAGCCTTTAAGGCTGCGTTGTGCCACTTGCCGAACGATGCCACCAGACCAGTCTTATCGAGCTGATGACCGATACGAATAGGCTCAGGTTGAGTCATGGCATTTCTTGAGAAGAGCATCCCGCCCGCAGCGCCTGCGAGCGCTCTCAAGAAAGCCCTTCGCGAAAAACTTCGCATAAATCCTTTTGTGCACATGATGCTTTAAATATAGCGCGTTAAGTTGATGGCTGCAATGAGTGAGGTCAGGCGCCCCGGTGACGGCGGCCGGTTTGCGTCAGAGTGCAGCGTTAGGTAAGCTAATCACAGTTATGCCTAAGAAGCTGATCTTCGTTTGCGTGGGCAACAGCTGTCGCAGCCAGATGGACGAGGACTTCGCGCGCCATTACGCCCAAAAGCTCAATTTAAATATTGAGATTGCCAGCGCAGGCAGCCGACCCGCGGGCTACGTGCACCCCGACGCCATCGCCGTCATGCGCGAGAAGGGCATTGACATTTCGCAGCAGTATTCTAAGGGCGTCATGCCACACGAGCTCTTAAATTATGACTACGTGATCACGATGGGCTGCTCAGATGAGAGCATCTGCCCAGCGAGTTTTCGGGGTGACTCTAGAGATTGGGGCATCCCAGATCCTATCGGGCGGCCAATTGATTTTTATCGCCGAGTGCGGGATGAAATTCAACAGAAGGTGTTGGAGCTGTTGCAGGAAGTGGCACATCTCCCACTTCTTGGTTGAGAAGTTGCTTCCCCAAGTTTTTAAAGCTAAAATCCCCAATGATTGAAGGGAGAGGTATGCCTAAGATCCAGGAGCTCATCAAGAAGTACCCGGGCGAGTGGCTCGCTATCGAAGTGACAAAAGAATTGGAAGGCGTGCCTCTAGCAGGCAAGCTCATCTACCATTCCACTGACAGGGATGAAGTCTGGGAGAAGACAAAAGCCCGAAAACGGACCCCTTTGGGACACCAGCGACGCCGATGCCAGACCTTCAACCCGAAGCGGGCTTCGTCTAAAGCGAAGACCCGCTCTGCCCGACGCCCTCTCAACTGCTCACCAAAGTTTTTTTAAAAGCCTCCTGCTCCTCGAAGGAGGCCTTGCGATGCCGACGGCGGCCGGTCTTGAGCTTGATCTTGTGCCGTTGGAAGAGGCGACCGAGGCCGGCGATGGAGTAGGAGAGGCCCCAATGCTCTTCTAGGTAGGCTTTGGCATCCTTAAGGCGGGCGATCCTGCCGGCCTTCATCTCCCCTTCCAGGGCCTCCCTGGCCTGGGAAGTGAGGCGCTCCTGACTCCCTCCTCGGGGTTGGTACTCCAGCAAGGCCTTAAGGCCGCCTGTGCCATAGGCATCCCACCAGCGCTGGAAGCTGACGTTCACAGTAACCCAGCACTGGAGCGAGCGCCCGGCGGCTGCGGTAGGCGCCGCTTTTCAGCAGACGGAGCATCTTAACCCGATCGGCAGTGGGGCGGCCCCGGAGCCGCCGCTCTTCGGCCGCCAGCTCTGAGACGCTTTCTCGAATCCTTTGGGCGTAGTCGATCCACATGAGAACCTCCTGAAGTTTCCTGGGATATGTGGATCAACTTTACCATAAAGACATTCGGAAAGCGAATTAGTATTACCAGCAAGACAGCACATGAGCGGGTATACTTCCAAACCACGGTGAGAAGCAGCTCTTGAGCATCAACCGGCGTGTTGATATAATGGCAAGGCAGTTTACCGGCTTGACAGCTTGCTGGCATGCCAGTAATGTGGAGGGGTGAGAGGAGCCTATGCGCAAGATCGCCATCATCAATCAAAAGGGCGGGACGGGAAAGACAACCTCCGCTTTAAACCTGGCCGCCGGCCTGGCGCTTCGAGGGGCCAAGGTGCTCCTAATCGACATGGACCCCCAGGGCAACCTCGGCATCTGGTTCGGCATAAATCCCAAGAAGTCGCTGTATCATCTGCTCGTGGATGAGCAGACCTGGAATGACTGCCTTCTCCAAGTGCGAGAGAATCTGGATCTTCTGCCCAGCACCAAGACGGCCGCTCAGGCCGAGATCATCTTAACCGGCCAGCCCAGTCGGGAGCGCATGCTCAAACGCAGGCTCTCGAATCTCAAAGGCTATGACTATGCGATTTTAGATTGCGCCCCCAGCTTAAATCTTCTTAACCAGAACGCCATGATGTTCGCGGATGAGGCCTTCATCCCAGTCAGCATGGACTATCTCGCTTTGGTGGGGGTACGGCAGATCTTAGAAAACCTCAAGATGGTGCGCGAGATCCTGGAGCATGAGATTGAAGTCTCGTTGGTTATCCCCACCTTTGATCATGCAGGAGTTCTTCAAGCCCTCTAAAGGCAAATCGGAGCGCCTTAAGCTTGGGAAATCCGCTCCCAAGGGCTCCAAGCCCGTGCTCGTCAAGGCCACCTTCTATTTGGCCAAGAAGCATATTCTCGCATTGGAGGAACTCAGGCTCAAGCTCATGAAGCGAAAGGGCCGGAGGGTGGACAAAGTCGGAGCTGGTACGAGAGGCCATTGAGCTGCTGGAAGAGCGTTACAAAAAACATCCGTCGGCTTGAGCCGATGTAAGCCAGCAAGTTGGGCTTTGAAGGAAGCCCATTAAAACTCAGGCATGAAGATCACCTCCCCATGAGACCCGTGTCCTCGCTGTGTTGACGAAGCGGGCTTATGCTACTTCCAGCCGTAGTTTGTGCCACTTTTATCCAAGGGGACAAACCGAAGCGACGACTGAGCTTCTTCGGCTTAACCCAAGCGGGGTGAATCAAGCAGTGGAAACCCAGATTGGAATTGACATAGAAGAGCTAAAGGGCAGCCTGGGACTAGCCAGCGTGAATGAAGCACGCAACCGCTTCAATGCCATTCGAGACCTGCTCCAACCCTACATGGGAAGAGGCGATAAGAACAAGATCCTGATTGGATCAGAGGGCGTTGGTTTGCTCAGGCGATTGGTCGATTTGGAGAAAAGTGGACTCAACCTGGCTCAAGCAGAGCAAGAACTGCGAAGGCAATTGAAGGTCGGTTCAGTCGAACAGCGCCAACCGGTGGATCAAACAGGGGGTATCACCACTGAGAAGCTCATCGGCTACCTCGAGCAGCAGCTCGCCATCAAGGATCGCCAACTGGAGGAGAAGGACAAGCAGATCGCACGCCTGCAGGACATCATCCAGAACCGATTACCAGGAGAAGTGTCTACGCAGGCAGTCAAGGAAGAAGACACCATGCAATACCTTAGACAGCTGGTGCAGGGCCAGCGTGAAGAGATCGAGCGGCTGCGCAGCCTGATCGAGGAGCTCCGAAGACCCTGGTGGCGAAGGATCTTTCGGCCCACGAGCCGTCGCCTACAACCACAAACGGTACAGCTTAAGGGAGGAGTCAATGATCATGCTGCACATTAGGTATTGGGATTTGAATGAAGAAAACTGCGGTTTAACTAATCCCCAATTGATAAAGCTTGTGTTTAAAGTGCGACACAACACCTTCAAATCACAGGATTTCATGGATTGGAATTGAAAGACAGCCGCTATTGGGATTTGGATGAAGCGATATGAGGTTGAGAATCAATCGCGTATCCACAGGTGAAATATTGGGATTTGGATGAAGAAATTGCTTCCAAATGCCCTTAGGAAGCGTGATAGTATGTATTCGAGAGGCCTAAGAGGGTATTGGGATTTGGATGAAATCCATCAAGAAGGTATTGGGATTTGGATGAAAAACTATTGGGATTTGAATGAAGAATTATTGGGATTTGAATGAAGAATTATTGGGATTTGAATGAAGCCAAATGCGGGGTTTGTGCCGATGGCAATTGAATTTCTTCTCCGTATGAACGTTATTAGACGTTATTAAAGTATATTAGACGTTAACGTTAAACGCTCTTAAATTTTTCTTTGAGGAGAGGACTTGAGTACAATATCCACATCCATGGACGCTAAGAAGAAAGGACAGCTATCGTTGATGCCGATCGAGGAAGTGCCAGTGACACCCGATGTCATTCGGTCGGAGGTCAACCTCTTGTCTTACCCATTCTTTGCCCTCTCGCGCGCGGAGATCAGGAAGAAAACTAAGACGGAGTATCGGGCGATCATCAGAAGGGCGGGCAAGGAGATCGAGGTACTCTGGCAGGTGAGCTCAAATGCAGAGTATGGCTATCCAGGTCCCTTCGATCAGCGGGTGCACAAGGCTATCGAGGAGATCCTCAATGAGATGCCGCTGTCCATTCGAAATCCGATTGGCTTCTCGATGTATGACCTGTGCCGGAGGATGGGGATGGGCCGCATGGGGGGTACGGATTACAAGAAGATTAAGGAGGCCTTAGAGCGCATTGTGGCGACGACGGTCAAGTCCAGCGGCACCTTCTACGCCAAGGGCCGGAAGAAGTGGATCGATGATGTATTCCACCTCTATGACCGAGTGATTTTTAAGGGCGAGCAGCTGCCCGATGGCAGCATCGCCGAGACAAATTTCCTCTTTCTGAGCAGTTGGTATCTGGAGAGCATCAACTCCCGATATGTGAGACCTCTGGACTACGACCACTACAAGAGCCTGCAGAGCAACATCTCGCGCAGACTCTATGAGCTTTTGGGAGTCAAGTTTTATGGCATCCTGCGTCTCGGCCTGGCGCACCTGTGCTATCGATATTCCACGCTCTGCCAGCTGTTGCCTCTGACGCCTCAGAGATATCTCTCTAAGGCCCGACAGATTCTAGACCCGGCGCACCGGGAGCTGCGAAGGACGGGCTTCTTAGCTAAAGTGGAGTGGGAGCATATGGAGGAACAGCCCAGCGACTGGCTCATATATTACTACCCTGGGCCCCGGGCTAAGGCAGAGGTCGAGCAGTATCAGCCCTTGGAGGAGCCGCTGCTCCCGGAGGACGAAGCGGAGACGCAGCTGGCCTTGCCGCTGCCGGAGCGGCAAGGCCGCCTTAACAAAGAACTGGAGCAGCAGGCGCTAGTTAAGAATATGCTGGAGACACTCGAAGATGAAGGCAGTCGAGCCTTCTATGAAAAGGTAGCTAAGCTTTGCCCGTCGGATCTTATTTATCGCTGTCTTTCAGAGGTCAAGGATGAGGCCCGTCGGGGACAGATAAGAATCAGCAAGGGGGCAGCGTTTACAGACAAGATCAAGAGGTACTGCCAGCAGTACGGGATTGAGCTGGGCCTGAAATCCGGCGAGCGAAAGGAGGGCTGATGTATCGCTGTAGCCATTGCCATAAGCTGTGGAGCGAGCATCAGGTTCAGTACAAGCTCTACCCTTTGTTAGGAGAATCCGTCAAGCTGTGCCCCGTATGCGGCAAGGAAGTGGAGCCGATAAGGGCTGAAAGCAAAGAGGTCGGATTGAAAACTGGGCGAAGAGCTGCTACCATCAACGCCGTTCATTTCTAAGAAAGGGGTGAGGAGAATGAACAAAGCCGAGTTAGCGGAGCTTATAGTGCAAAAGGCCAAGCTGCCCACCAAGACCGCTGCCAAGCGGGCACTGGATATAACTTTGCAGGTGATCATGGATGCCGTGGCCAAAGGGGAGTCTGTAACGTTGGCTAGATTCGGCACCTTCCAGCCGGTGATGCGTAAGGCGGCCAGGCGCTTTAACCCAAGGACGAGGCAGCCGATCCAGGTGCCGGCCAAACGTGTTCCTAAATTCAAGGCGGGCAGGAACTTCAAGCAGCTGGTGGCTAAAGGGCGATAGCTCGATAGACTGTGCTGGATTAGGGGGTTAAGCTGAGACTGGAATTGCATTTTGGCTTTGAGTCTTTTCTCTCGGAAAGGGGGCATGGATGGATAGGCAAACCGGCATCACTTTGGGAGGAGGCAGCTACGGGCTCTTTGGGATCGGGGTGGGATTGGCCGTGGCCTCCTGGGGAACCTCTGTGGGGTTGGCTATTTTGTCGGGCTTATTCTGGCCGGTGACCCTTGCGTACTGGCTGACCCTGGCCCTGCATAAAGCTGCTGGAGGCTAAAGGGCAAGGGCTCAAGCCGTTTACGACCGGTCTTCGCACTGAAGGGAGCGAGACACTGGTTATTTGCTTCGGAGCCGGGGATGGGGGAATATTAAGAAGAGATGCTCAAGCTTCTCTTCGAGGGCGGGACGATCACGGTAGCAAGCTCGGATCAGAGCAGGAGCCACCCTATCTCATTGACTTCGATACCCTATCTGCTCTGGGACCGGCGCTCAGGCTCATATAGAGCCTTGGCCTTCCGCTACAGAGAGCTGGTGCAGCAGTTGAAAGAGAAAAACATCCCATTCCAGGATCAGGTCTTGGCTCCCCTTGCGTGCCCAAAGCTTGAAGCTTCTTTAGAGCTTCGGGATTATCAGAGGGAGGCTTTAGACAGATGGGCGGCAGGGCCGCAACCCTATCGGGGAGCCATCGTGCTGCCCACGGGGGCAGGCAAAACGTTTGTGGCCTTAGGGGCCATCGCTCACCTGGGCTGTCCCACCTTCATCGTGGTGCCCACCCTAGATTTAGTGGCGCAGTGGCAAAGGGAGCTGAGCAGATTTGATGTACCCATTGGGGAGTACACAGGCCAGGAGAAGAAGCTGGAAGCCATAACCGTGGCTACATACGATTCGGCATATATCCATGCTCAGAGGCTGGGGAATAAGTTTGAGCTGATCATCTTCGACGAGGTGCATCACCTGCCGGCGGAAGGCTATCGACACATTGCCGAATTCTTTGCTGCTCCTTATCGCTTGGGGCTGACGGCCACTTATGAGAGGCCCGATGAACTGCATGAACAGCTCTCCGAGCTTCTGGGCGGCAAGATCTATGAGATTCGGGCAGATGAGCTAACGGGCAAATATCTGGCCACCTACTCGTTGGAGAAGATCTTAGTCGAGTTAACTCCCGAAGAACGAGAGGCCTATGAGGGGCATCAGCAGATCTTCCAGGGCTATCTTAAAAAGCACCGAATCAGAATGTCCCACCCTCGCGATTTCGAGAGGCTGGTTCTTAGAAGCGGTAATGATCCCGAGGCCTGGGCAGCCGTCAGAGCTAGAAATGAAGCTGTCCAGATCGCCTTTAATTCCCGAAATAAGTTGGAGGAGCTGAGGAGGCTTCTTCTCAAGCACAGAGGCGATCGAATAATAATATTCACGCGCTTCAATGAGCTGGTGTACAAAATCTCAGAGGAGTTCTTCATCCCGGCCATCACATATAAGACGGATCGGGACGAGCGGGCTGAGGTGCTGGAGCGCTTCAAAGAGGGCATATACAAAGCCATCGTGAGCTCCCAGGTGTTAGACGAAGGGGTGGATGTGCCTGAAGCAAATGTTGGAATCATCTTGAGCGGCACGGGGAGCATGAGGGAGTTCGTCCAGAGGCTGGGAAGGATCTTGAGGCCTTTAGGCTACGGCCCTGCCGCCAAGCAGGCCATCCTTTATGAGATCGTCTCCAGCGAGACGAGCGAAGTCAGGACCTCTTATCGCCGGAAACGCAAGCTTCGGGAAGAGCAAGAAGGCGCAAACTAAACGGGGTCTAAGATGCTCACCAAGGAGCTACTGGCGGTCAGAAGATATAAGGGCAGGCTTTATCCCAGGTACGTGGAGCCCCAGGCCCCTGAGAACCAGAAGTTAGCCGCTGAGATGATTGGGCTCTATGAGAAGCATCTCCATTGCAAAAAAGAGGGGCTTCAAAGGGAGATCGACAAGCTTGAGACCCACCGCAATTTCAAGGTGGTGAGGGGGCTGGCCCAGCTTCTGGAAAGAAGATGTCTCTTTCAAGAAGCTTCGCCTCAAGCGGAGCCCAAAAAGCTACGCCGCCTGCTCTTTCAGCGGGGCTATGTGGTCTCTAAAGAGGAGAAGGAATCCCTTCTGCAGAAGGTCGCGCAAGAGGCGGGCTTATCCGTGGAGGCCATTAAAGAAGCGTTCTGGGCGGATCGGGAGGAGAAGCAGCTCCTGAAGGGCTTTTCAAAGGGCTTCTCCTCCGACTCACCGAGCGAACAGACCAAACAGATTGATTTAAGCGCTGAGGAGCTGCTGAGGCAGTATAACCTCTCTCTAACCCAAACTCTGCTCTTCGATGCCCTGGAGCTCACATTTACCGCCTCGGGCAACTATCAGCAGATCTTCCGGTGGATCAAGTATTTGGGCCTGATGTATGAGGCCTTTGAAGATTTTTCTGGAATCAAGGTGAAGGTGGATGGGCCTGCTTCGCTATTCAAGGAGACCACTAAGTACGGCACCTCTTTTGCCAAATTGATTCCCGCCATCATGCGGGCTGGGGAGTGGCAATTAACCGCTAAGATCAGAGATGGTGATCGCATCTGCTTCTTCGCCCTGGATTACTCCAAAAAAGTGCTGTTTCCCAAAGAAGAGCCAAAGGAGCGCTTTGACAGCGCGGTAGAGGAGGACTTTGCCAGAAGAATTAAAGCGCTCATGCCGGAATGGACGATAAGAAGGGAGCCCACCATCTTGAAGGCTGGGCCTCACATCCTGATCCCCGACTTCGGGTTTGAGCTGAGGCACGGGCAGAACGTGATTAGGCACTACCTGGAGATCGTGGGCTTCTGGACGCCGGAATATTTGCAGAAGAAGCTGGCCAAGCTGAAGCAAACGGAGACAAAGATGCTCATCGCGGTGGATAAGGCCTTGAAGTGTGTGGACGCCGAAGAGGAGCTGGGCGAGGGGAAAGAGGTCTTCTTCTACGAGAAGCGCCTTCCTCTGGAGCCCGTCATCCACAGGCTCCTGGAGCTGGGGGAGCGGCAGAAGCGGCAAGAGGTCGAGCGGCTCAGTGGGATGGAGATCCCCCTTGAGGGCGATATAATCCCTCTGAAGGAGCTGGCGGAGCAATATGGAGTAGGCGTTGAAGCCTTGAAAGAGACGATCTCTCAAAGGCTCGATGCCTCTTATCATCTGCTGGAGGACAAGATGGTCTCCCAAAAGATGTTAGAGAATTTAAGAAATAGAATAGAGGCGCTGCCGGATGAGGATGAAAGGGGAAGCAAGAGTTATGCTCAAGTCCAAGAGCTTTTGAGAGCTCATGGATTAAGCCTGAGCGTTTTAAAGCTGATGGGGTTCAAGGTGGATAGTAAGAGCTTACTGGAGATGAAGGTGGTCAGGTACAGCTGAGGCAGGAGATTGGCTTGAGGTTGAAAGCGATATATATGATTGCTATTCTTGTTTAGGCACAACAACGGCTGGCAACTTGAGGTATGTTGTGCCTAAACAGCATGTACATTCGAGCCAAGAGGATCAAAGACAGAAAAGGCAAGTACAAGTACCGCTACTATTACCTTGTCCAAGGCCAGAGGGAAGGCGACAAAGTCATCAGCAGGCATGTTGCTTACCTGGGCAAGAGCAAGGCGATATCGGCGAAGCGGGCCAGGAAGATAGCGAAGGAATTGGGAGTGAAGAGAAGCGAGCTCAAGAAGGTGAGGGGCTTAAGAATAAAGGCTTGCCGCCCTTTTTAGGCCGCGCGCTCCCAGAAGATTCATCAAGCTTCTGGCGTCTTCAATAGCATAGCCCCCAAAGTCGTTGTTGAAATATGCGTAGACCTCAAGCCCCTGCTTCAGCTGGCCTGCGATCTTGGGCGCCCAGGGCCTCAATAAGGCCCCGTAGCGGCCGGCAAACAAGGCCCCAGGCCCGTGAAAACGAAGATACACAAACCCCGCACTCACAGGCTCCTGCTCCGGATATGTGTAGCGGCTCGAGTGGCCAAACACCAGCGCCGCCCCATATTTCTTTAGCACCTCGACTGCCTCGCTCATCTGCTCCTGCTCAAACCAGCTGGGATGGCGCATCTCCAAGGCCAGCTGCAGGGGTTGTTCTATCTTCAAGGCTTTGTGCACCCGTCTTGCAATCTTTAAGAAATTTTCGAGCCTCTCGAGCTCCGCCTTGAAGCTGGGCGGTAGCTGCACCAAGATGGGGCCCAGCTTCGGCCCCAGCGCCCGCGCATTCGAGAGAAATCCCTCAAAGGCCCCACTCACGCCTTCGAGGCGCTTGATATGGGTGATGAACCGGCTGAGCTTAAGCGCAAAAACAAAATCTTCGTGGATCTGATCCATCCACTTCTTGAATGTGGCCTCCTTTGGCAGGTGGTAGAAGGAGTAATTGACCTCGACGGTAGGGAAATGCTGGCTTTAGTAGGTGAGCTGATCACTGCTTTTCAGGCCTTGCGGATAGAATCCCTGCCAATGGCCATAGCCCCAACCCGAAGTGCCTATGTACAACTTGCTCATCGGAACCTCGCCTCCCTAAGCTGAGCAATGGCAGACTGAAGAGCATTTTGTACCTGAAGGATGGCGTCCCGATCCTTGTAAGGGTGGCGTGGCCAGAAGAAGCCCCTCAAACCATCCTTCTTCCTGCGGGGCACGATATGGATGTGCAGATGTGGCACACTCTGGCTGACGCGGTTGTTGATGGCCAAAAAGGATCCTTCAGCACCTAAAGCTTGCTCCACAGCTTGTGCTAGAAGCTTTGCATTGGCGAAAAGCGGGTTTATAAGTGAGGCAGGAAGATCCGCGCGTAGCTGGGCGCCTCACCTTGTATGATCCTACAAAACGTGCAATCCTCACCTGTGTTAGTCGGCACACTAAATTTATAGCCCAAGGCGAGGCCCAGGACAACCTCTCTTCCCATCGCTGGGCTAAGAGCACGGTGTGAAAGCCGGGCAGCTCGGACTGCAAGGCCTTATGCTGAGGGTTCTTGGGCAGCTGGGCTAATTTGGGCGCTCGCAGGAGCATGTTTGAAGAGGCATTGGAGCATGCGGCTGGAGTCGTGGATAAACGAAGTTCAGTTATGGCGCAGTTAGGGGACCTCAGAAGAGTCTTATCTTGCGTTTGCAGACTTTTCAAAGAGGGTTTCTACGACTCCCATGTCTCGAAAGCCACCAATTATGAAACCCAGGTGGACTAGTTGCAGAATTAGAGGGCAGGGGGAGCTCTTCTGAAGCGCTCAAGGAACTTTCCGTGAAACTGGAGAGTCAAGAGGGTCACGCGCGCCGTGATCCTCGATTTATGCATCTTTTACTCCACTTTCAACATCCTTGAGGGGGTTTGCTCGTCAAGTTTTTGCCGCCATCGGGCCGGGAAAATTTTAGAGAAATTTTAGACCCCATTTCTATAATCAAACCGAAGGCCGGAAAGGCCAAATTCAGAAGAAAGGGTGATAGAGATGAAGTCAGACGAGAGGGCCCGAAATGGGGCGAACGCGAAGGACGGAGCGGCAAGTGCGACTCAATTTACAACTTTCAAAAAGGAGGTTCTCACGATGAGAACATTAAGCTGGTCGTTAAGAGCATTAGTGTTATTAGCGGTGTTGGCTCCCCTATCGATGCTGGCACCCTCACCCTCTTCCATCGGTGCTCCGATGGGCGATGGTGGGACAGCGCAGAGGAATGCAGCAGATCTGCCTGATTTGGTCATCACCAATGCCCAGCTAGTGACACAGAATCCCCCGGTGGGCGCCACCGTCTTCTTCTTGGGCGAGATCCAGAACAGGGGCAAGGCCGACGCCGGAGCCTTCGAGGTCCAGCTCGAAGGGGAGATAAGCAACAGAGACCTGCAAGCAGTCAGCGGTCTGGCAGCCGACGAGAAGAAGAATCTCTTCCTGAAAGCAACATTAGGGAAGACCCCCGAGGTCTTCACGATCATCGTCGACCCCAACAACCGGGTGGAGGAGTCCGATAAGAGCAACAACTTCTTGCAGCTGACGGTCGTCGGGCAGGCACCGCCACAACCGCCCCCGCCGCCTCCGGGACAAGATACGTTCACTTGGCAGTGGCCGGACGTCTCGGTCACCTCCGGGGTGATCTGTATCTTCGGGATCTGCTTTCCGACCGGGGGCTCGGTCAACCAAGTCCAGACCTTCCCCCCGGATCTTTCTGATGGGGTGTCCCGCTTGGGTGTGGTGTCGGCACAACGCACCCAAAGCAATCTCCCGGAGGGCCTTAACTTCGAGCTGAACATTTCAGGTAGGTCGGCTACCCTCAATGGGACGGTCGCCCAAAACATCAATCTGCAGCTGGGCTATGACCTACTGAACAGTGGCGGGAGCAAGGTGGGCACTCTGATGGTGCTCATCAACATCATTCTCTTGACCCCCGGGACGCCGCCGGGGCCGACACCCCCACCGCCGCCGGGGGATTGTCCGGGGAACATCTGCACCTTGAGCTTTGAGACGCTTGTTCAGACGAGTGCCGGTTTGCAGAGTGTCTCTGGGGTTCCGATCCATGTCAACGGCGTTCCGCGCTTCACGCCGTTCACGATCTCCCTGCCCTTCGGGGCAACGATTACGATCCAGGCACCGCCCAGCGTGGATTATGCGGGCGGTACCGCATCCTTCAAGGAGTGGCGCTCGAATGTCACCGGCTTCATCAGCACCCGGAACCCGCTGACGGGCCGGGTAGATCGGAGCGAGACCATCCAAGCGGTCTACGAGTCAAAAAGTGCTACTATCCCTTTCCCTCCAGTGACGCTGAACGTGCAGTCGCGCAAATGTACCCCGCAAGGGGCGTGCATCTCGACGAACGTGCCGATTCAGGTGACCACACCGAGCGGGGCGACGAATCAGACGACGCCGTTTTCCGTAAGCGTCATGCAGGGCACCTCGATCACGTTAGCGATTCTGCAAAGCAATCTCGGCCCCTGCGCTGGTGGTGGGGACCTCAAATTTGATCGTTGGACGGGGATGGTGAATTCGCCGAGCCCGCATGTGACCTTTGCGGTGAATGAGAATGGGACGATCACGGCGGAGTACAGGTGCAAGTGATAACGAGGGAATCTCTTATGGCAAATGTTAGCCGGGGCGCAGTACACCCTTTGTAAGCAATCAGGGTTGCTTTTATGTAAATCTTAGAAAACGAGAGGTGAGCGGGGGCATGGACTTTCAGGAGGTCACCATCGAAGGCAACGGGGTCGATGCGGCGTGCTCAAGAAAGGAAGTTGTCTGTAACGGCCTGACCATGATGCAGAATATACGGATCCAGTTGAGGGATTCAGTGATACGTAAGAATGCCGACTGGGGCGTGGCTGCTCAGCTGAAGCAGTGTGGGTATCCTGAAAATTCGTTCACCGGCCAGCTGGCCTTCGCAGGCGCGAACGTGATTGAGGGTAATAACACGTCAGGGAACCAGAACGGGATGGGTAACCCGGGCAGTCATCCCTGGAATCAGTCCGGGGTGCCCGACGGGCGGGTCTGTCTGCCGTGACAGCAGGAGTAACGGAAAGAATAAGGAGCTGAAACGTAAGTATGAGGTGCGCAGCTCAAAGCACAAACTCAAACACCGTAGGCCTTTGCGGATCGGGCGAACTTCTCGGGGATGACAGACGCAGAACGCCTCAAGATCGACGAGGCTGTTCATAAGGCGTTCGTCTCGGTGGACGAAGCTGGCACAGAAGCGGCCGCGGCCAGTGGAGTGATAATCGCTCCCGTTTCTGCTCCGGTACCGGTCACGATTGACCACCCCTTTATCTTTCTGATCCGCGACGTTGAGACTGGGGCTGTCCTGTTTGTTGGGCATGTTGTAGACCCAAGCGCGTAATCGCATCGAGAGGGAGACCCAATATGAACTCGATATGGCAAGCAGGCTCAAAGGGGGCAATCTCTGCCCGCCGGCGTTCAAGAAGTGAAAGGGGACGGAAGATGAAACGTAAATATGAGGTACACAGCTGAACTCTAAACTGGGGAGGGAACGAGATGCGCAAGTTCACATTTCAAAGGGAAGGCAGCTAGAAGCGCCAAGATCAATACTACCGCTATTGCTTTCTCAAGCTTATTGATCATATTTCATCACCTCACCAGCTAAGGCCTATTCCTGCTATCCATCCCCGCCGGCTATGATAACCAAAGCTCAGAAAGAAGTCACCGGCATGTATTAATAGACCTCCCAAGGGAGCGAAGTAAGACTTGGCATCTTTATACCCATTCGGTAAAGCCTCGATGTTTGGTGTCGGTTTAATGCCCATCCCCTCGGTCCTAGACTGCACTGGAACAGCTATATGCACCCTCTGCTATACTATGCTTTGAGTACGGGCTTCCGGGTATATCCTGGGAGCCGGGGCTTTAGGCCTGGTCTGTGACCCCTT
>FWPU01007871.1_pt1 | contig 14882 bp, 10 predicted proteins | sample 2228361 | NCBI WGS metagenome assembly FWPU01 (sample SAMEA103939777, study PRJEB20133) | metagenome
GTAACACTCATAATAGCACTGACTTGCAGCCTGGCAGATACCACTCGTAAACAGTATGTCTTGCAGGCCTGCCTTATCAAAAGCCATGGTGAGTTCTTCGAGAAAACTCTTGCTCAGCTTTTCTATTTCAAGCCGCATATACAGCACTTCATCACTACTTACAGGATACAGCTTGACGTTCTTGTCCTTCATTACAAGAATTGCCAAGGCGTATGGCTGTCCAATGCCATCGACAAAGTCGGCGGGTAAAGTGATCACATTGCCTTTCTGTATCTTCATGACCCGTGCATGCGTCATGTCTGCCTTGCTCAACATTTGTGCCTCCATTTAAGGCCCCAGACTTATGAATCTCTAGAATATCTCTATTATATCTCTTGTGGGAAGATACCCCAAATCGAGAATGGCAGAACGGACATGTTTTAATGATGAGTAGTTGTTTGATGATAATTTTATCATGTAGTAGATGCATCAGTCAAATACAGAGGGATTCAGACCTGTTAGGATTGTTCTGTGGATAAGAGTCAAGGAGGACACAGTAATTAATGTTTTTTCCATCTCTTGAGCAGTCCACGGATCTCGCGCACAACTCGTACCTCTGGTCGTTCAATTACTCTTAATGTCCACTTCTTCCGCTCAGGGGCATAGTAGTCTAGGAATGCCACACCGCCAGTTGAATGTATCTGCTCCATCTTCTGCAGTTCACCCATAAGCCATGCCTTGACGGAGACAGGAATATTCCCTGTGACCGTGTCAAAGAGGTGTGGATGAAGATCAAAGACGAGTGCACGTTCGGACATATACTCGATGACGCCATCCTTGAGAGCAGGCGGGATCGGCTCTGTCTCTGTGAAGAAGGATGCTGCAACAGAGATGTTAGGATAACGCTCGGGAAGTTTGAGTGCAAACTTGAAAGATCTGCTGAACTTGGAGAGATGAGTTGCAGCATCAATAAACAGAAAGACCTCAGGCCTGCCCTCAAATCGGTCTGAACTACTCTTAGAGTCCTTTACCTGAGCCATTGAGTCAGATGTGTGGTGGGTACTTTTTTCCTCGGAAGTAGAGTCAATAGATGAGTCATCCGTTTCGCGACTATCCTCAGATCCGTTCTCAGAAACGTCTGCGTCTAAAACAACGGGCTCGTGCTCATCACGTGAGGGAAGTTCAGGAGGGGTATAACCAACTTGTTCGACAAGCTGTTGAAGCACAAGAGGGAGAAATACATCATAGATTGTATTGCGTGTTTCAATCATGATTATTACTGGACGTCGTTCTTTTACAGCCTTCATCAGTTCAGACTCGTAGTCGGGAGTATCATCAAAGAACTTTCGCAAATTCTCCTCAGCATATCCAGTTCGTACGCGTTCATTCCATGTGTTATAGATCTCCTTTATGTCCTGTTTTCGGCGGGTTCTCATAATGCCAACCAGTTTTCCGAGGTACTTGACTCCCTTTGTGACAGCTGACGCAGGACTGACAAAGAAACTCACAACATCGATTGCATCACCTGCGTACTGACTCGCATCAACGCTCTTGATCTTACTGAGAACCTCCTCGGTCAATGTTGGTGGGCCGAGCTTCTCAACAAGCACCTCAGTCATTCCTGTAAAGTCTTCAAAGGCTGCGTCACCAGGACCAATATTTTCACCCACCGGAGACGCGTCAGATAGAACCTCTGCGAACCTATTGGGTCTGCTTACTAACCACTGAAGTGGGATCTTAAGAGAGGGATATTCATGAAGCCATACTCGTTCAGACTCTTTTGGACCAAAGTAGAACTTTGCAGCATCAGGAAATATGCCATCAAACAACTCCATGAACTGATCGAAGCCCATACGTGTGTTCAGACCCATCTCACCCCGCTCCAATGCATCAACAACCATCACTATCGCTGCATCACGCTGCTTGATCTCAGATGCCATCGCAAGCATGACCTGCTTTGGGGATAGATACAACAGATCACTCTCAATATATGGAGCATCATAGTATGCGAATATTCCCAATCGCCGCCAGGGTCTTCCACTCATCTTGGTTCGGACAACATTAAGGAACCATTCAAACCCTCGTGTGTATCGAGAGATATTCTGTTCATCAGTCATTGACTCGGTCATTACTCTCACCTGTCCTTATCTAGTCCTCTGGAACCAACTCCAGAGTCATCTTTAGCACATATTCCATCAATAATAATATCATTTCAGACTGATACAGTTTTTGTGCTCTAATCAAGTTTGACAGAGACTACAGCAACTACAAGTGACATGACTCCAACCCCAATGAGAAACATTAATCGCCAATCAGTGAGTGGTCCCGCAGGATTATTGGGATCCGCCTCACTCAAGAGTGCGTTCACATTGCTGCTCAGAAGAGCCAGACTGGCAATGGCAGATCCTATGTTTGTGATCGAGCCCTTGTCCATGCCTGGGACATGACTCCAGCTACCGTCGGCAGCCTGACAGTCCAGGATAAACCTTATTGCGATACTAGAGTTGACATGGGAGAGAGCATCCAGAGTTTCTAGCCCAAGTAACGCAAAGTATGTACTACCAATATTGGTATCGTTTGTCATAACACCCTCGGTAAACCCACCAACAAACTCATCGCTTATAGGAGTCACAACTTGACGTGCGACAATCCAGTCACGAATTGACTGTAGATCTGAAACACCGTTGAGATTGCCCAGTAGATCTAACGCCATCAATGCAGCAGATGTCGGCGTCACACCAGCCACTTTGGACGTCGGGGTCAACATGAATGCGTCATCCTGCCGACAACTCAATATCCATGCAGTCGTGTTGGATGGTGAAGGCAGCCATCGTGTCATGTTTTTCCACTCTGAATCCTGTGGCAGCAACTGAATACCATATTTTAACAACCACAAGGCCATGTAAGTTGAGAGCATATCCGCCGGTTTACCTGGTTGTTGAGCAAAACCACCACTGCTTGTGTGGGTCCTGTTGACGTATATCAGTAGAGCTGTTGCGTTTATCTGAATCTTCTCTATATTGGGAATATCTGTATGTTTACTTAGGACCTGCCACGTTCTCATCGCATAATAGGTAGTCGAGATAGTAGGCGTACCAGCTGTAAAACTCGGAAAGCCACCGTACTTGGTATCGGTCTCTGCGATAGCGTCCCACTGTAACTTTTGTGTAAAGTTCTTTGTTGCAACAATATCAATTATCGGCGGTCGGATACTCAGCTGACCTAGTATGTCTAATGTATAGACTGCAGAATAGGTCGGTTCTATTCTTGATACAATAGCATCTGTGTATGAATAACCATAGCTAGAGTCCTTATTGTATCGACTGTTGAGAAATGCAGTCAGGGAGTCAAGTCTAGATCCCGGACTTGCAACCACTGGTTGAACACTAACAGTGATAAGTATCAGACTGAGCGCGAGAATAGCACATGCCACTTTGACGCCATTCATGACAACAATCCATCCTGTATGTCAGCTGAACAAACTGCCGCTGAATGAGCGCACTTGGAGGTCTAGTTAAATACGTTTCTCCAGTACGATAGATGTACCTTATCTGGGACCATGACTGATGTTACGAATATATGCATATGCTGAATCGGCTGCAACAGCGCCAGTACCTGCTGCAACAACAATCTGTTTGATTGTGTCAGTGACATCTCCAGCCGCAAAGAGCCCAGGTATATTAGTCCTCTGTCGGCTGTCTACGAGGATCTCACCACGTTCGTTGGTTGCCACACCAATCTCTTTGAAGATGCCACTCTCAGGGTTTGAGCCAAGTGCCACAAATGCACCATCTATCCTTAGTTCTTGTCTCTGTCCAGACAGCTTATTCTCTGTAACAATTGTGTCCAAGACCTCATCTCCTCGAAATTCGGTGACAACTGTATTCCACAGGATCTCAACAGGACGATCAAAGAGAACGTCTTGGATTGCCTTCTCAGCTCTTAGTCTGTCCCGTCTATGGATGAGATAGACCTTCTGGGCCAACTCCGAAAGATAGATGGCCTCTGCTGTGGCTGTGTTGCCACCACCGATTACAGCCAGCACTTTGTTTCTAAAAAGCGGACCATCACATGTTGCACAGTATGATACTCCACGGCCAGTGAACTCCTCCTCGCCTGGCACCCCAAGCTTACGATGTCCTCCGCCAGTTGCAGCAATCACTGCACGTGCACGATAGTTTCCACGTCTGGTCGCGAGAACAAAAAGGCCATCATCTCCTGGGAGATGTATCTTCTGGACCTCAGTGATCTCTCTTATAAATGCACCACATTTACGAACTTGTGACTTCATTTTTTCAGCAAGATCAATTCCTTTGATGAACTCGAATCCGGGGTAATTTTCTATAGCGGGACTGGTTGCCTGAGTCCCACCTAAGACACGCGACTCGATTAGGAGTGTCTTTAATCCATATCGGGCACCATAGATTGCGGCAGTCATTCCTGCAGGACCACCGCCAATGATTATCAATTCCCAGTCCAAGTCTTCAGACACATTGATCACCCATGCGATCTTATACAGACATTGCTCATGCAGAAACTGTTAATTTCCGAATCGGATATATCTACGTCAGGACGTATGATGTCACCAACGTGTAAACAATCTTCGTTATCAGCAAGTGACTCGACATGGCATTGTCTTAAACAGCACTAACTAATTCATGAATATCAGAAGGAGTTAATACCTTTTGTTCTGACAACAGTGTTCATCTAAAAGAAGATACCCTACTCAGATCTACACCAAGGCTATACAGAATTCAGATAGTATTAAGTCAGATAGTAGTACTCAGTTTGGCACGAGGAGATTGGCAATGTCTTCATCATGCAGACCATGAATTGGGCGAAGTATGAACTCTTTTGTGGGGCGAACAACCTCCGCGATATTTTGGTATGTGATATTACGCGGACCGGTCTCATATCGGTCGTACATTCTAACAGCATTGACAAACTTCGCAGAAGGATACTCAAATACATGAGCAGGGCCTACAGCAAGGACTCGGTCAACATTATTCAGACCGCGCCATGGCCATACCGAGTCATTAAATGACTCTATCACTATTACGTCTGCATCTCTCTCCAGGACTGCAAGACATTCAGATATGTATCAAGATGTTCTGATTCAAAACGCTGCAATTCATCGATTGTGGATATACTGACTCGTGTAGTACCTGTTGATAGAACCTCTGCCTCATCTCGTGTGAGGATGACCGTACCAGAGTCTATGAGAGAGTCTGCAATCAACATATCAGAATGGATCTTGTCAATAGATGAGGGACGACTCAATCGCTGCATGACGATATGAGACTCCCAACCAGCCAGTCCCAATGAGGAAAAACGAGGTCTGGTGGAGAGGCCAAGCCGTGCAGGCACATAGAGCGTGTGTGACGGATTTCGCACCAATGGATGGACAGTGCTGTTCAGAGATGGTTCTATTCGTGATACATCATATGAAAAAAGCGTTTTACGTCGAAGACACTCCTCGGTGTGCTCAAATCTATACCAGTAGTTGTGTCCACTGACAGGCTTAAGATACTCCACGGTGTGACCTTTTTCACAGAGGCTCTTTACAATCTGCCTTGCAACAGTTGTCTTCCCAGAGTCAAAAGGAAGCATACCAACAATCAGAACTCTGAGGACCAACAATGTACCTCCAATTAGAGAAAAAGATGGAGTAGGAGCCACCAGGGCTCCAACTCAAGACTCTATGAACTTGATGGTGCAGCGACTACATCATGCCGCCCATGCCGCCCATGCCGCCCATGCCGCCCATGCCGCCCATGCCGCCTGGACCACCGGGACCGCCCTCACCACCAGCTGGGCTGGATGCCTTTGCTGCGATGACATCATCAATCCGTAAGATCATCTGTGCGGCCTCGGATGCGGCACGTATGGCCTGATTTTTGACACGGGTTGGTTCAATTACTTTGAGTTTGAGCATATCGACCACGCCGCCATTGTACACATCAACGCCATACCATGAGCCACCCTCTTTGGCATGTTCCTTGTTTAGTCCAGCCATGATGTCTATCGGATCATGACCACCGTTCTCAGCTAGGGTCTTGGGCACTATACGCAGAGCCTCTGCAAATGCCTCAATTGCAAGCTGCTCACGACCACCGACCTTGCTTGCATACGCCTCAAGGTGTCGAGCGACCTCGGTCTCAATTGATCCGCCGCCAGCGACGTAGGTACCATCTTCCACAACGTTTCGTACCACTGACAGGGCATCGTGAAGGGCACGTTCTGCCTCATCAACTACATGTTCTGTACCGCCGCGGATGACAATAGACACAGCCTTTGGATCCTTGCAGTCTCTAACATATACCAGTCGGTCTTCACCGATACGGACTTCCTCAACAAGTCCGGCATGACCAAGGTAATCAGCACTCAGTTCCTCAAGACTGCTTGCAACCTTACCTCCAGTGGACTTGGCCAGCTTGTCGAGCGTGCTCTTCTTTGCTCTACGTACAGCAAGGATACCAGCCTTTGCAAGATAGTGCTGTGCAACATCATCAATGCCCTTCTGACAGATCAGAACATTTGCGCCTGTGGCAACAATCTTGTCGACCATTGTCTTGAGCAGACGTTCCTCTTGATCGAGAAAGGCTTGGATCTGTTCGGGCCGGTCAATCTTGATCTCAGCATCAAACTCGGTCTTTTCAACCTCAATAGCTGCATTGACAAGGGCGATCTTAGCATCCTTGACCTGCCGAGGCATTGATGCATGAACAACCTCCTTGTCCACAACCATTCCTCGGACAAGTTCTGTCTCGGATAGACTCTTGCCCTGCTTCTTGATTATCTCGATCATATCAAGGTCGGCTCTTGGAACGCCTGTACTTGTGTCAAGTATCTGTAGTATTGCATCAACGGCTATACTAGCAAAGTGCTCTTTTGCACTCTGTACAGACTTGCTATTCATAGAAGTCGTTGCAATTGCCTTGAGGACCTCCTTGTCGGTGTCCTGCATTCGAATAGCTAGTTCTCTCAGTATCTTTGCTGCCTCATCAGTGGCTCGCTGATATCCACTGACTATGATTGTAGGATGAATCTTCTTGTCAAGTAAGTCTTGAGCTCTCTTTAGTAGTTCGCCAGCGATCACAACTGATGTGGTGGTGCCATCACCAGTCTCTTGGTCCTGGCTCTTTGCGACCTCAACAAGCATCTTGGCAGCTGGATGCTGAACATCAATCTCCTTCAAAATTGATGCACCATCATTAGTGATGGTCACATCACCAAGTGAATCAACAAGCATCTTGTCCATTCCACGTGGACCGAGGGTAGACTTGACTGCATCAGCAATCACAATGCCTGCCATTATGTTGTTAGACTGCGCAGACTTGCCGCGCGTTCTTGAGGTACCCTCCTTCAATATCAGGACGGGTGTTCCAGCTAACTGTGCCATATCACATTCCCCTTTGTTTTCTTTTTTCATTTTTGGACAACCTATCTTCTCAGGATGGATTGCCCCGATATGACTCATCAAAACTGTACATGCACTTCAGGTATGTCTATAAAAATTTTGCGAAGTATCCACAGAGTGACCCATTACTTCAACGACTTGATGCAACAATATCTGCACAGTTGTGCAAAATGGGTCGTGTCCACATACTGATCAGGACAAGCACCCCTTGAGAGTCATTGAGTAAGTCCTGTGTCAAATCCTAGGACAAGATGATATATGTTTTGGTCTGACATTACTTTTTTCATTGCCAGAAGTGTGACAAGTTATTGACAACGAGGAGAAATAACCACAAGCCATTTGCTGGATAGAGAGCATATTTTGAAATTAGAATTCCTGAACATTTCAAGTGACAGTGGATGTCACTGAAGTGGTCTATGATGCTCTAATTGTGAGCCATGAAGCCTTATTCCGGCATGAGAGATCCATGCCAAAAAATAATCTGTGAATGTAGTAGTTATAAGATAGCCTACGGAGGACTATGTGTGAAGAGGAACAGAATAGAGAGGGACGCTCTTGGTGAACTTGAAGTCCCAGCTGACGCATACTGGGGGATATCCACACAGCGTGCACGCACTAATTTTCAAATAAGCGGTCAACATTTTCCCCCAGAATTTATCAGAGCACTTGCGCTTGTAAAGAAGGCGTGTGCCCTGACAAACATGGAGAACCACAACCTAGAGAAGGACATAGGAGATGCAATTCTCAGAGCTTTAGACGAGATCATTATTGATAGAATGCATCTTGATCAGTTTCCTGTTGATATATATCAGACAGGCTCAGGGACTATGATAAATATGAACATGAACGAGGTGGTGTCTAACCGGGCCAATGAGATACTAGGTCACCCACGTGGTCAGAAGTCACCAGTTCATCCCAATGACCATGTTAACATGAGCCAGTCTTCTAACGACGTCATTCCTACTGCAATGCAAGTGACCGCTCTTGAAATGATAAATGTCGAACTCATGCCTGCATTAGAACTCTTGATGAATAGTCTTGACGTAAAGATCCGTGAGTTCAGAGGGATTATAAAGGTTGGACGGACACATCTCCAAGATGCAGTACCGATACCACTCTCAATGGAGTTCTCAGTATATAGAGCACAAGTCATGGCAAGTCTTAGTCAGATACAGGAGGTAAGGGAGGATCTTGCAGTCGTTCCACTCGGTGGAACAGCTGTTGGCACCGGGTTGAATGCTCCAGAGGGCTTTTCAGAGAGAGCAGTTGCCCATCTGAGCCGACTGAGTAGGACACCATTGAGGTCTGCAACAGTAAAAGCAGAGTCTATATCATCACATGCAGCAGTCATAAGACTGAGTGGTGCAATTAGAGGACTCGCTCTGGCATGTATGAAGATGGCAAACGACATACGTTGGATGGCAAGTGGACCAAGAGCAGGACTTGCCGAACTGAGACTGCCAGAGAATGAACCGGGTTCGTCGATTATGCCAGGTAAGGTGAATCCGACACAAGCGGAGGCACTCATCCAAGTATGTATTCGAGTCATAGGAAATGACACAACAATCACTCTTGCGGAGGCATACGGAAGTGTTCTTGATCTGAATGTGACAAAACCACTGATGATAATCTCCATCTTCGAATCAATAAGACTTCTATCGAATGCGATCAGGTCGTTTGTAGTAAACTGTCTGAATGGGATAGAACCAAACAGGGAGAGAATCTCGCAACACCTCTCAGAAAGCCTCATGATTGTGACAAGGCTTGTTCCAATCATAGGTTACGACAAGACAGCACTGATTGCAAGAACAGCATATCAGACTGGAAAGACAATTAGACAGACTATAGAGGAATTGGGTATTGATCTAGATGTAGATCTTGATGAGATACTTGATCCACATAGGATGGTCTAGGACTGTACTACATCCAAGAAAGCATCATAAAAGGTGAAACTCTAACCACATATAAGAATATGAAACAAGACTACGTAGGCGAGAGGTTTGTCCCTGAAACATGATGTAATAGTGATCGGAGCTGGACTGGCAGGACTGCGTACCGCAATTGAACTTGTGAACAGATGTGACGTTGCGGTCGTGACAAAGGTACATCCACTTCGATCACACTCAGTAGCTGCACAGGGCGGGGTGAATGCTGCACTTGCAGAGAATGACTCGTGGCAGGCTCATGCATTTGACACAGTGAAGGGTTCAGACTATCTTGCGGATCAGGACGTAGTGGAGATACTCGCAAAGAATGCTGTCGCTGCTGTTATAGAGAATGAACAGTGGGGAACTACATTTTCAAGAACACCAGAGGGAACACTGGCACAGAGACCGTTTGGAGGTGCCATGTTTCCACGTACTTGTTACGCTGCAGACAGAACGGGCCATAATATGCTTCATACTGTATATGAGCAGGCAGTAAGAAGAGGAGTAAAGTTCTATGTGGAATGGTTCGCAATATCTCTGATTGTAGAAGAGGGCAGGGCAGTAGGTATTATAGTGCTAGACATCGCAAATGGAGAAGTCCATGCAATGACCTCCAAGGCGGTTGTGATTGCCACGGGAGGTTTTGGAAGAATATATGGTAACTCTACTAATGCACTCATCAACACAGGTGATGGATGCGCAATGGCACTCAGAGCTGGGGTGCCGCTAAAAGACATGGAGTTTGTCCAGTTTCATCCTACGACACTCTACGGCTCAAATATACTCATCAGTGAAGCGGCAAGAGGGGAGGGCGGTGTACTTCTGAATAGCGAGGGGGAACGCTTCATGAAGAGATATGCACCAGAGGCAATGGAACTGGCACCTAGAGATGTAGTCGCTCGTGCAATAAGAAGAGAACTCGATGATGGCAGGGGAATAGAGGGAAAATATGTACATCTGGATCTACGCCATCTTGGACTGAAGAGAATATCTGAGAGGCTACCTGGCATACGTGAGATATGCATGGAGTTTGCAGATATTGACCCTGTGAATGAACCGATTCCAGTCGTACCAGCTCAACACTACTCAATGGGAGGAATAGACTGTAACAAAGATGGTGAGACCATATTGCCGGGACTATTTGCAGTTGGTGAGGCTGCATGTATGAGTGTTCATGGAGCAAACCGGCTTGGTGGAAACTCACTTCTGGAGACTCTTGTGTTTGGAAAACGTATAGGACAAACTATCCTTCGATATCTTGACACAATCAGAGACTGGAGTCCCCGGGAACCGATGGAACATGTTACTGAGACTCGGCACAGACTATATGCTATGTTAATGAATGGTACAGGTGAGTTACCATGGCCAATTAAGGCAGAACTGAACCAGACCATGGACACACAAGTTGGTGTGTTTAGAAAACAGGGAGGACTAGAAGAAGCACTCTCAAAAATCAGAGAACTATCTAAGAGGATTGATAGAATAGATCTGGGTCGTAGCGATAGAAGATGCAACTATGCAATGGTCAGAGCCTTAGAACTGAGAAACATGCTTGATCTTGCAGAGGCGATTGTTCTCAGTGCGCTAGACCGATGTGAGAGCCGTGGCGCACACTGGCGAACTGATTATCCAAATAGGGACGATGCTCGATTTCTGAAGCATACAATTGTTAGACTGACTAATAAAGGTCTAGTGATTGACCATCGTGATGTCAATTTGGGACTATTCGAGGTGACGGAGAGAAAGTACTGATGTTGTTTAGAGTTGCTCGTTCAAGAGAAGGGGGAAGAATAACCCACTATGACCTGTATAAGGTCAAGACAACGAAGGGGATGACAGTCTTAGATGCCCTGTTTCAGATCCAGGACTGGATGGACCCCTCTTTGGCGTTCAGGTACTCCTGCAGAGGTGCTGTGTGTGGTAGCTGTGGAATGCTCATCAACAAACAACCAAGACTTGCATGCCGAACTCAGTTGACGTCACTCCTCACTAATGACATGAGACTTGTACCCTTTACGCCTATGAGGAACACGCCAGTGGGATGGGATCCACAGAGAGAGGTATTAGTGGAACCGCTACCCAATCTGCCTATACTCAAAGATCTTGTGGTGGATATGAATCAATTCTTTGACATTCTTAGTACTCTACAGCTCTGGGTGGATGCAGATACTGAGGATAGACCCCATGCACAATCACCAGCCGAAAAGAGTCGTATAGAGAGGTACGTCAACTGCATAATGTGTGCAATATGCTATGCGTCATGCCCAGTCCTTGAACTGCATAGCGACTATGTCGGTCCAGCCGCGTTGGCCAAGGCATGGAGATTCTACGACGACTCGAGAATACAGAACAGAGAACGCTACTTGAGAGTTGTACAGTCACCAAATGGGATTCAAATGTGCGAACTGATAATGAACTGTGTCAAGGCATGTCCAAAGGGTGTGGCACCAGCCGGTGCGATAAGGAAGATGAAGGCAATTGTTGACTTGAACAGGTCTGCCTCAGGCGGAGAGCGTGCGACCGACAAATAGAACATTCATTCAAGTGCTGGCGGTTATACAGTACTACGAACGCATTTCTACGTCGTTCAACTAATAGACTCCTTAGAACTGTAAGCGGATCCAACATCAGATCGACTCTGTAGCAGATCCACTACGCGACACATATCCTCACGCCAGTTCTGTGATGACCGCAGACGCTTCAGTGTGATATCAATAGCAACGGGAGATATGTCACATACAAACCATCTACGAGCGGTCTCGAGGGATGCTGCTGCAGTTGTACCTGAACCAACAAAGAAGTCAGCCACAATATCATTAGAATCAGTGGCACATTCAATGATCCGCTGAAGTAGAGAGATCGGCTTCTGTGTTAGAAAGCCAGTATACTCAGCGGAAGAACCCTGCACGGGTGGTATGTCCAACCACAGGTCCGAAACAGGCACACCAGGGACCTCAGAGAGGTATTGCTTCTTCGAATAGCGACCATTCTTACTTCTATAGATGAGACCCTGTTCCCACCACGCATCAAGGGTCTCGCGAGTATATAGATAAGGAGCAGTGCGACCATGCCATTTAAACTGAGTTCTTTCCTCAGACCTCTGGATTCCCTGTGCCTCTATCTCAATCAATCTGAATCTTCCACGTTCATCTGAATAGGAATATGGTCGTAATGACTTTGCATCATGAAGCCGATAGATGGGGCTAAGCCTACATTGTGATGCATCCACTGCATACACAAGTATGACATCATGCTGACTGCCGAGTGCATGGCTCTGTGCCTTAGGACTGTTAGTTCGTTTCCACACTATCTCATTTAAGAAGTTATTATAACCAAAGACATCATCCAACATCACTTTGACATAGTGTGACACATGCCAGTCAAGATGGACCCATAAGGTACCATCATGTCGGAGAAGGGAGTGTAGTCCCTCTGCAGTTGATCTCATGAAGGCGAGATACTCGCCCAGACCTCCTGACCACCGATCACTATATGTTGGCACCTCGTTGAGTATACCAGCATGTAGATGATCGCCCTGAATCTTTTGTTTTAGAGTATAGTTTGAACCTGAGAAGAAGGGAGGGTCGATATACACAAGTCGGATCTGATGTTGTAACAGATCCCTGAACCGGTCCATTGCATCACGACAATCGCCTAGGATAATGAGATTGGACCACTCATTCATATAATACAACTCCATATAATTCAGATATCTATCTCAAGTCAGGTTGTGTAGCACATATTGAGTATGTCAACTTGAAGTTCGCAGACTTAAAGTGGGCTGTTCTGGCCAAATCACAGGCCTAGATGCATCATATCCACTTAAGTTGATATCACCTTGGTGAGCCAATAATAATATTAGTCTGACTTTAAAGGAGGTGGATTATACTTGAGGTGAGTCATGGATGGATCACCAACGAGTCTCCGTGGCGTTGATGCTAGTCTCAATAATGATGTTGCCATGTATGGTCGCAGGAGTTGTCATCAGTGGACCACTTGCACCACAACAAACAACTGTGACTTTAAACATTGCACTCGTGGGAAATACTAATTCGCCGAGCCTTGCATCTGCAGTCGCTATAGATACTGAGTCTTTGTTAGTCGCACATTACGACTCTATAGCAGACATCCCGTCTGGTACGGATGTCATCTTCGTCATTGATACACCACTTGGACCAGCATCTATCACTGCACTTCAGACATTTCTAAACGCAGGTGGCGGAGTGATGATATTTCTTGGTCCCGCCATGACAGCAAATAGTACGGGATTTCAAGAACTGGGCATAACAGTCAGTAACGAACTTACAGAGAGTGCTGATGAGACCAGTGTTGTGACACGTATAACTGTGGCAACACATGCAATACTGACCTTTGATTGGGCATCAGCACCACCCACGGAGAAGATGACACTACTACCTGCACTTGGTTCGAATTCAATAAAGGTACTTGCCAACGACACAGGTGCCGCAATGGGGGGTGCACCACTACTCGTAGATACTGTCTATGGTAATGGCAGAATATTAGTGTATACACCATGGTTGACATATAATAGTACAGCAGAAACACCGCAGGCCAATCTAGAACTGTTATTATGGCCATACTTCAACTACTTCCTCTACAGTTCAAGTTATTATCTTGCAAATGAGTCACCTATGAGTTATGCTGAATGGATATACTCACCAGTACCTCATCGCGAACAACAGATCATCATCGGGCTTGTCGTACTAATAGTTGCCATGACAACAGTCTACTCGTACAGGACTATGAAGAGGCGGTCCAAAGAGAATAAACAGGTCCTGACAGAGATTGAACGTGCAGAACTTCTAATCAAGACCGAGGAGAAGATCTCAGAGTGGGAAGAGATTGGAATGCACAGACAACTGGGCGGTTTTTTGATTCAACTCTTCGTGACACTCTTACTTGTCATTCCGAGGGTTGTATTATCAGTCATGATATATCCTCGTTACATCATGCCGTTCCCACAGGCCGCCGGATGGTTCTCATTTAGTGTCAATCTGTTCATTGGACTATGGACACTATTTGACATGGGAACTGCCGTTGCACTGGCAAAATACTTTGCAGAATACAGAGTAACTCAACCAGAGGAGGCAGTCAAGTACGCACAGATATTCGTCTGGTTCCAGTGTCTCACTGGTGTTGTTCAGATCACGGTGGTTGCGTTTGTTGGGTCTATTATATTTCCGCACACCTACCTTGCGCATCTCACATACGTTTTCATAGCACACTCGCTATTCCAGTTCCCCGGCTTTACGCTATTGTTTGTTAATGTCTTCAGGGGAATGAACAGAATAGACTATCAGCAGATAGTCACCGTCTTGAAGTACATTGTGTTGGACGCGGTCGCACCATACACTCTGATTCTGTTCTTCAGATGGTGGGGCTCTCAGAACCCAATATTTGGTGAGGCTTTGGGAGGTGCAATTGGCCAGGCGATAGGAACATACGCATCAGAGTGGTTGGTATTCTTGCTATCGCTGATGCTCTTCAGAGGACTAGGACTCAAGGCAGGCACACTGTTTCGAGTGGACTTTGAG
>FWPU01009738.1_pt1 | contig 14879 bp, 13 predicted proteins | sample 2228361 | NCBI WGS metagenome assembly FWPU01 (sample SAMEA103939777, study PRJEB20133) | metagenome
CACGCCCCACGTTGGGTGGCACGCCCTGAGCGTAAGCGAAGGGCGTGGCACAGACCACGGCCATCGCTCCGCTCTGGCCGTGCCACACCGGGAGCCGGGGGCTTATTCACCGGGTGCTCGCGCCCGGGCTCCACCTTAACGCTCCGGACCAGCGGCGCCGCCCCCCGCCACGCCCCATGATCCCGAAGGGATCACCGCCATTAGCCGGAGGTCAGCGAAGCTGACCTCCGGATCGAAGGGCGCCGCCCCCCGCCACGCTCCATGATCCCGAAGGGATCACAGCGATTGGCTTCACCATTTGCTTATCCACCGGGGGGTGACGCCCTGCGGCTCGACCGCCATTTGCGCGTGGGTGCCGAGCACCCACCCTACCTGGGTGGCACGCCCTCAGCGTAAGCGAAGGGCGTGGCAAAAGGCCACGGCCATCGCTCCGCTCTGGCCGGGCCGGCTCCACCGGGGGGCTTACGCCCCCGGCTCTTGTGGCCACCGGGGGCTGACGCCGTGCGGCTCGACCGCCATTTGCGCGTGGGTGCAGAGCACCCACATTACTTAGGTGGCACGCTCTGAGCGCAAGCGAAGGGCGTGGCAGAGACCACGGCCATCGCTCCGCTCTGGCCGTGCCACACGCGGCCACCGGGGGCTTACGCCCCCGGCTCTTGTGGCCACCGGGGGCTGACGCCGTGCGGCTCTTGTAGATACCATTTGCGCGTGGGTGCAAAGCACCCACCCTACTTGGTTTGCTATCTTGCCCTCTTCCGGCGGCCGCGGGGCCAGGCCCTTTCCCCCAAGGGCCGGGTCCTGTACACTGGCTCGATGTTCGGCGACACGTGCATCGTTGGTGCGATATGTCTGAAAGCGGCTCCGCAGGGCCCCGCACAAGTGCGTATCCTCGATACAGTTCGGGGGAACCGGTAGCCCTGTTCATCCCGTGCTACATCGATCAGTTCTATCCCCACGTGGGCCAGGCCATGGTCCAGGTCCTGCGCAGGCTGGGCATTCCGGTGGTGTATCCCGAGCGGCAGACATGTTGCGGCCAGCCGGCTTTCAACTCCGGCTACTGGGAAGAAGCCCGCACGGTCGTCCGCCACTTCTGCAAAGCGATGGAGGGGCACAAGTGGATTGTTTCGCCCTCGGGCTCGTGTACGGCCATGTGCCGCGTTTTCTTCGAGCACGTGGATCCGTCGCCCGAGGTGGTCGAAGTGGGCCGGCGGGTCTTCGAATTCACCGAGTTTTTGGTGAATGTGCTGGGCGTGACCGATGTTGGGGCGGTGTTCCCGCACAAGGTGACGCTCCACAACGGTTGCCATACCCGGCGCGAGCTTGGCGTGGTGAATCCCCCGATGCAGCTTCTGGAAAAGGTGCGTGGGCTTCAGTTCTGCGAGATGCCCAACGCCGAAGAATGCTGCGGGTTTGGCGGCACCTTCAGCGTGAAGATGCCCGGCATGTCGCTGGCCATGGGGCAGGCCAAGGCACAATGCGTCATCCAAAGCGGGGCCGAAGTGGTGGTCTCGCCCGATGTGAGTTGCCTGATGCATCTGGGGGGCATTCTGCGGCGCCACCCGCAAGGCCGGCAGATCCGCACGCTGCACATTGCCGAGGTGCTGGCCACCGGCGATTCCGGCCGGTGAACTTTTTTCCTCTCGGCCGGCGCTTGGCGGGGGGGAGATAGGGTCAAAAGCCAAAATCGGCGAGATCGACTGGGGGGCAATTCTTCGCCGAGGGCGCTTGGCCGGGGGGAGGCCGGGGCGAAAACCAAACCCGCAGGCTGCGGGCCTCACGGGATCTGAAGCACGCGGAAATTGTCGAAGCGGATCCAGTGCTCCTCGTCGGCCGGTCCGTGGTAGCACTGGATACTGACCTGTTCGTTGGGTGCGATGGGCAGGGTGCCAGTGGCCACCGTCTGGAAGGCGGTTTGGCCTTCGGGGCGGAACTGGGCGGTGTACTGCGGGCCGTCGAATACCAGGCGCAATTCCACCGTTTTTCGTGGGGCGGGGGCCCGGCCTGGGATGATCATCAACTTCCCATCGACCAGTTCATGCACCAGTTTGAACCGCGGGGTGCCACCCTGATACCAGGTGATGCCGGCTTGCTCGAACTGCCGGGTGGGTGTGGCCGTGAAGGTGACGGTCACCTCGATGGCGACCTTGCCCGCCGAACGGTCCGGGGCCTTGCGGAGGAGGGCGTTTTTCACGTCATGGCCGGCACCGGGCTCGACGCGGATTTCCAGCGCGCCGTCGCGGATCCGCCAGTTTTTGGGGTTTTCGCGGAGCCAAGTCCAGCCGTCGGCCAGTTTGTCCTCGAAACGGTCTTCGAAAACGAGGCGGCCTTCTGCGGCTGCGGCGGGGGGAATGGGGGGCCCCATCCCGCCCAGCAACATCCCTGCCAGAAGTGCGATGACCAGCATGTTCGACGCTCGCGGCATAAGAGACTCCTTGGTCGGGGGAAACCGATGTGGGATCGTTCTGTGTTGGCGGCTGTGCCAACCCATTATGGGCCGGCGATCGCGAATGCCAAGGGGTGGCCATGGGGCGAAAGGAGCAGGCCGCCGCCCCGGCGCGTCGGGCGAAGCACCGTGCCGGGCAGTGTCGGGGGCTTGGCGATCAGGCAATCCGGTGTGCCTTCTCGTAAGCGGCAATTTTGTCTTCGTGGGCCAGAGTCAGGGCGATCGCGTCGAGCCCTTGGAGCAGGCATTGGCGGCGGAACTCGTCGATCTCGAAGCCCAGGACCAGCCCGTGGGCATCGCAGAGGGTTTTGGTTTGCAAGTCGACCGTCAATTCATATCGGCCGAAGCGCTCAGCGCGCCGGAAAAGCTCATCCACGGCGGCCTCGTCGAGCCGGATGGGTAGCAATCCGTTTTGCAGGCAGTTGTTGTAGAAGATATCGGCGAAGCTGGGTGCGATGAGCACGCGGAAGCCGTAGTCGGCCAGGGCCCAGGGGGCATGTTCGCGGCTGGAGCCGCAGCCGAAGTTGCGGCGTGCCAAGAGGATAGTGGCTCCGGCGGCCTCGGGCCGGTTCAGCTCGAAATCGGGGTTCTCGCTACCATCGGGCCGGTAGCGCCAGTCGTAAAACAACCAGCGTCCGAAGCCGGTGCGCTCGATCCGCTTGAGGAACTGCTTGGGGATGATCTGGTCGGTATCGACGTTGGCGCGGTCCATGGCCGCGACCCACCCCGTGTGCCGGGTCAACGGTTTCATGCGAAGTGCTCCTGGCGAATATCGACGAAGTGGCCGGCGATGGCCGCCGCGGCCGCCATGGCGGGGGAGACCAGATGGGTACGGCCCCCGCGCCCCTGCCGCCCCTCGAAGTTGCGATTGCTTGTGGAGGCGCAGCGCTGGCCTGGTTCGAGCTTGTCGGGATTCATGGCCAGGCACATGCTGCATCCCGGCTGGCGCCACTGGAACCCCGCCTCGAGGAAGATGCGGTCCAGCCCTTCGGCCTCGGCCTGGCGCTTTACCGCGCCGCTGCCGGGGACGACCATGGCCAGCACCCCGTCGGCGACACGCCGGCCCCGCACCACTGCGGCCGCGGCACGGAGGTCTTCGATCCGGCCATTGGTACACGAACCGATGAACACCCGGTCCAGCCGGATCTCGGTGATCGGTGTGCCCGGCTCGAGTCCCATATAGGCCAGCGCGGCCTCGGCCGCCCGGCGCTCCGACTCGTCGGCAAACTCGGCGGGATGAGGCACCCGGCCGCTCACCCCCACCACCTGGCCCGGATTGGTGCCCCAGGTTACCTGTGGCTCGATCTGGGAGGCGTCGAAGACCTCGACCCGATCGTACCGGGCCCCGGCATCGGTGGGCAGCGTCTTCCAGCGGGCCACGGCGGCATCGAAATCGGCCGGAGCGAATGGCCGGCCCCGCAGATAAGCAAACGTCGTCTCATCGGGTGCAACCAGGCCGGCCCTTGCCCCGGCCTCGATCGACATGTTGCAAAGCGTCATCCGCTCTTCCATGCTCATCCGGCGGACCGCCTCGCCGGTGTACTCGATACAGTAGCCCGTGCCCCCCTGGGGAGAGATGCGGCCGATGACATGCAAAATCGCATCCTTGGCCGTCACGCCGGGCGCCAACCGGCCTTCAAGCCGAATTTCCAGGGTCTTGGGGGGATATTGGAGCAGCGTCTGGGTGGCCAGCACGTGCTCGACCTCGCTGGTACCGATGCCGAAGGCCAGCGCCCCGAAGGCCCCGTGCGTGGCCGTGTGGCTGTCGCCGCACACAATGGTCATTCCCGGCTGCGTCAAGCCCAGTTCGGGGCCAATCACATGGACGATACCCTGGTTGGGATCGTCCAAATCGTAGAAGCGGATGCCGAACTGCCGGCAGTTCTCGCGGAGCGTATCGATCTGTTGCCTGGCGATGGGGTCCAGGATAGGGAGGCGGCGGTCGGTCGTGGGGACGTTATGATCGACCGTCGCCACCGTCCGCTCCGGCCGGCGCACTCGGCGTCCAGCCAGCCGCAGCCCCTCGAACGCCTGCGGGCTGGTCACCTCGTGGACCAGGTGCAGATCGATATACAAGATGGTTTGCCGCCCCGGCTCGGCATACACGACGTGGTCGTCCCAGATTTTTTGGAACATGGTCCGGTGGGCTTCGGCGGGGATCATGGCGGGGCCTTCAACGAACAACCGATGTTGCGGGGGCGTTGCCGGTCATTGGTAAGAAACGCGGATCGGGGGGTGTTGGCTGGCGCGTCATACCGCCGCGGCGGCGTGGAGCGGTTCACCGCGGGCGACCGACTGCCACCAATGGGCCGCCTCCTCGCGGGACCATCGGCCCGCCGCCTCGCACTGCCCCAATGCCTCCGACAGGGCGACGACATCGGGATAGCGGTCCTGGGGGCGCTTGGCCAGCGCGCGAAGGATGACTTGTTCGAGGTCGGCCGGGATCTCCGGGCGAAGCCGCGAGGGGGGTGTGACCTCCTCGCGGGCATGGGCCAGGATGACCTGGATCGGCCGGTCCCCCTCGAACGGCGGCCGACCGGTCAGCAGGTAATACCCCACTGCGCCCAACGAGTAGATGTCGCTGCGGGCGTCCAGATGCGCGTCTCCCAGGGCCTGCTCCGGCGACATGTACAACGGCGACCCCGTAATGGCCCCTTCGAGACTCAGCTCGATCGAGGCGTCATCGGCCAGCGGCTTGACCAGCCCAAAGTCCAGCAACTTCACCACGTCGTACACCCCGCCGCGCTGGGCGGCGAAGATGTTGGCCGGCTTGATGTCGCGGTGCACCAGTCCGGCGGCGTGCGCCTCGCGCAGGGCATCGCACGCCTGGCGGAGGAGATAGATTACGCGCTCAGGAGGCATGGGGCCGTACCGGGCCACCAACTCGCCCAGACTCATCCCGGGCAGATACTCCATGACGTAGTAAAACGTACCGTCGTCGGTCATGCCGTAGTCAAAGATTTCGACGGTGTTCCAATGGCTGAGCTGCGCGGTGGCCTGGACCTCCCGCTGGAAGCGTGCCAGCACGCGCGGATCGCCGGCCTTGTCGGGCCGGATCAGCTTCACCACGCACGGGCGTTTGAGCAGTTGATGTTCGGCCAGGTAAACCTCGCCCATCCCCCCGGAGCCCAATCTTTTGCGCAGCCGGTACTGGCCCACCTGCCTGGCCTCGAAAGCCTGCCGCCGCAAGGTGCCGATGGTATCCACCCCCAGCACGCCTGCCACCGCAGCGCATCCGACCAGCAGGCCCAGGCGCATGACGTGATCCAGGGTGATCAGCGCCGCGGCGGGGGGTGCGGTCAGTTTCAGCAAGACGAGCAGCCCTAACGGCATCGCCGCCAAAATCCCCAACACCAAGGCCGCCCGGCGCATCGTGTTCGGGATGAACAGGGCATACGTGAACATCAGCACGAGCCAGGGGCCGACCTCCAGCACCCAATGCCCGCCAGACGCCAGCTTCGTAGCCCCTTCGTATTGCGCGGCCAGAAAGAAAAGGGCCGGCAGCCCGAAGATCAGCCACTCGCACACTCTCAGCACGAAGACCGGCAGCACACAGCGGCGGCAGAGGATGAGCGCAATGGCCCCCAGCACGCCGGTTACCACAAAATGGAACAGGACGAACCCGGTGCCAAGCACCTCCTCGATGTCGAGCCCGAACCGCACCACGTGCCACACCAGAAAGACCAGGAACCCCACAAACAAGAGGATGGCCGCCTGGCGCAAGCGCCGGCGCAGAAGCCCTTCGAGTTCACAGGTGATCTCCGGGCCATTGCCGGTAACAAACGTCACGCAGCCGCAATGCCGGGAGGGCCTGGAAGCGGGGCTCTCAGGCGTTGGTTCTGAGGCGTCGACGGTCGCCTCCAGGGAGTCCGTTCCTCGGTCGGGTGGTTCTTTGTACTCCATAGGGGAAGCGCTCTCGAGATCGGTTTCCCCTAATGATAGGCGCAGAAAGAACCGAAAGCGAACCCTCCGATCAGAGGGGGCGGTCGCTCAGATCATGCGGCACGGCGCCCAACAGCCGCAGCCGCGAGCTTTTCGATCTGCGTTAGGCTAAGCTGCCGCATTTCTGTGCGACGGTTTTCTGAAGCACGCATCTCCCTGAATACTAAGGAGTTGCGATGAAGAATCCGAGGGACGTAGAACCACGCCCTGGCCAAACAGCGCTCATCGATGCTCGCCGAGACGACCAGCACATCCACCGGTTTGAGCCAATTGGCCATCCTCGCCAGGGCGGACACCGGGTCGCCTGGCAGCAACTGGATTTGTGCCTTGGTTTTGCGGAGGAGGCGGTAAGCGTCCTTCAGAGACAAAGGGGGCGCAGCGTGAGGCGGCCGGAGTTCGAAGAGATCGACCCCCACGTAGCGGATGGACCCTACGGGGGAGACAAGCCCCGCCACCTCGATCATTCGCAATGCCCGCTCACATCGACTAAGGCCCATCTCCAGAAGAGTGCGGGCCTGCGATTCATACACGGCGCGGTGGACAGGCCGGTCGCTGGCGGGCTTGGCAAGATGGAAGAGATAGAATAACCTCAATTGGTTCGCCAGTTTCAACACCTTGCTCCCTCGCGCTGCATAGCATCCGGAGTTCCGCTTGTCCGTTATAGCTTTCGACCGGCTTGGGTGGTTGGGTCGAGAAGAATTGGAGGCGAAAAAACCGGTGGCGAACTCCGCTTGACCCTTCAGGCGGGGGTCTGATACTGTTTGTCTCTTTACGTTCGCGAATCTGTCATGACCGATCCAGGCCGCCGCGCGTGGGAAATCCGCCGAGGATTGCGTCGATGAAATACGCCGCCGTGGGGCCCATCGCGATCCACTTCCCCGAAAGGGTCGTCGATAACGAGATGCTCCGCCGGGAGTTCCCCTCGTGGGATATGGACCTGATCTATGCCAAGACCGGAGTCCGCGTGCGCCATATCGCCGAGCCGTGGGAGTGTGTTTCCGATCTGGCCGTGGCGGCGGCCGAAAAGCTCTTCGGCCAGTACGATATCGACCGCCGCACCGTCGACTTTCTCCTTTTCTGCACGCAGACACCCGACTATCCCTTGCCCACCACGGCCTGCCTGGTGCAGCATCGGCTGGGACTGCCCAAGTCGATTGGCGCGCTGGACTTCAATCTGGGGTGCTCGGGGTTCGTGTATGGCCTGGCGCTGGCCGACGGCCTGATTCGCAGCGGAGCGGCCCGGCGGGTGCTGCTCATCACGTCGGAGACGTACTCGAAGTACATCCACCCCACCGATCGTTCGCTGCGAACGATCTTCAGCGATGCAGCCGCGGCGACGCTCATCGAGGCAGCGGATCGGCGTTCGTTCGGCTCCTTCGTGTTCGGCACCGACGGTAGCGGTGCCGACATGCTCATGGTGACCGAAGGGTGCATGCGCCCCCCGGAATACGCGCTGAAGCCCCGCAAACGCAAGCGCTGGCCAAGCAGCCTGTACATGGACGGACCGGAACTGGTCAAGTTCACCCTCGATGTCGTCCCTGCCACCGTCGACCGGCTCCTGGCCGAAGCCGGCTGGACCCCGGACCAGGTGGACCTGTACCTCATGCACCAGGCCACGACCTTCATGCTCCAGCACTTGCAGGCCCGGCTCCAGGTGGACGGCGACAAGATGCCCAACGACCTGGAGGAAAGCGGCAACACGGTCTCCTCTACGATTCCCATCCTGATGCACAACTTGCGCCGTGCAGGGCGGTTGCGGCCCGGGGTGCGAACCCTGATGGTCGGCTTCGGGGTGGGACTATCCTGGGCCGGCTGCTCGTGGACCGAAACCTGGTGCGGCCATTCGGCGTGCTGAGGCCAGCCCCCTACCGGTCTGACGACCCGCTCCCTGGCGGTTTGCCAGAGCCCCGCAGCCCCGCGACATACCGATCAAGCTCTTCGAGTTCGCGGGCAAAGCCGGCCGAGAGGATGGGGAACCGGCACCATGTTTTGGGATCCAGGTTCTCGTCGTCCACGTGGAAACACGGAGCGTAACGCTCGCGCTTCCACTGGTTGCGGCACCACAGCCGGAAGAACCGGCCGACCCACACGTGCAGCTCGTCGATCGAGTACTGGGGAAACTGGGTGCGCATCAGGCGGAACGTTTCCAGCGGCGATTGCTTGTCGCGGATTGCGGCCCGTTCGATGGCATCCAGCACCGGGTAGGGCATGAGATCGGCCTCGTCGGTCTGGCCGGCCTCGGGCGGGCGCAGTTCCGCCGTGGGGACCTGGCGGGTGACCGCGGCCAGGGCAGGAATGGGGAACAAACCTTGCGGCCCCTCGGTCTGCATCCACTCGAGCCATTGCCGCAGGAAGGCCTTGTCGATGCCGGCGATGGGGCTTAACCCGCCGGCCGTGTCGCCGTCCATAGTCGCGTACCCCACCGCCGCCTCGCTGCGGTTGCTGGTCGAAAGCAGCAAGGCGTTCTTCACATTGGCCAATAGCCACACGCTGGGCGCCCGCACCCGCGCCTGGATGTTTTGAAGCGCCACGTCGTCGGTTTGCCATGCGAGTTTTCGGCCCAGCACGCCCTCGACGGCGGCGACGTACTGTTCGACCATCGGTTGGATGTCCAGCACACTCATCTGGCCGCCCACCGCCTCGACCACCTCGCAGGCGGCCTGGCGGGTGGCGGTGCTGCTGTGGGCGCTGGCCTGATACACCCCGTGCAACAAGCGCCGCACACGGTCCCGATGCGTGGTCAACTCCTTGAGCCCGGGGATGTATCCCAACGCTGCGTGGAAGCCTTCCGGCCCGAGCTCCTGCACCGCCAAAGCCACCATCATCGCCACCAGGCAGACGATGGCCGACGAGTCGGCCCCGCCACTGGTACTGACCACAAACCCGTGCGAGCGGCTCTTGCGCAGGTAGTCGAACAGCCCCAGGGCCACGGCCCGGGTGAACTCCTCCTCTTTGAGGTGCGGGCTCGATTCCCAGGCCGGCACGTCCAGGCGGGGAACTTCGGGCTCGACTTCGGGCCAATCAAAGGGGCACTCCACCACGGCTGCGGCTTGGCTGGCCAGTGCAGGCTGAAAACTGCCACTGCGGGCATGGCTCATGCGCGTGGCGGTAATATCGACCACGGCGGTGGTTACCCGCACCGGGGCAAAGGAGAACCGGGGCCCCTGGGCCACCAGCCGGCCTGCCGAGGCCATCAGTACGCCACCGTCGTAGATGATCCGGCCCGCTTCGTTGCCCAGCAAGTTGGTATACACGTAGCTGACGTTGAATGCCCGGGACCCCTCGATGACCATCCGCTTGCGGACCTCGAACTTGCCGAAAGCGAAATGGCTGGCGCTGGGGTTCAGAATCACATCGACCCCCAAAAGCGAAAGGTCGCTGCCGGGCCGGGCCGCCACCCACGCATCCTCGCAAATCTCGAACCCGATCCGCACCCCGCCGCAATTGAACACCAAATCGCCAATGGGATAGTCGCGGCCCCCCCACTCCACGGTATCGCGCACGCCCCGCGGCCAGGGTTTGAACCATCGAGGCTCGTAATGCAACCCTTCGCCCGCCAGGAACCGCTTGGCCGCAAACCCCACCAGCCGGCCATCGACCAGCATGGCTGCGCAGTTAAAGAGCGCGCTGCGGTGAAGTACCGGCAGCCCCACCGAAACCACCATACCGGCCGTATGCGGCAAGATGTCAGCCAAGACGGCCCGTGCGGTCTGCTCGACGTGGGAGCTATGAAAAGCGTCCTCGCACCCGTAGCCGGTTATACAAAGCTCGGGCAAACACAAAACCTTGGCGCCCGCCGCCCGGGCCTGATCGATCGCGGAAACGATACGGGCTTGGTTGCCGTGCCAATCCAATGGGGTCTGGTTGAGCACGGCGGCGGCGACACGAATGCGCGTCATCAGGCAACGGGTTGTTCGGCCGGGGCCATTGCGCGGCAGCCGCCACCCGGGTCACACACCAGGTGACACGGTTCCCGTGACAACAACGTCGGTTCGGCTCCGCGCCATGGCCTCCAGGGGGCGGGGACCCCCGAAGGGTCTGAACTAAAAGTTCGCCAGCGGCTCGTTGCCGCGGATGGTGCTCAACGCCCGCCAGGTATTGATATTGATGGTATCGGATATGAACCGGGCCGAACCATCGCCCAATACCACCTGCACCCCACCCGGATGCCGGCTGCGGGCGCCAAACATCGTGGGGTCGGTACTCGTGGAGACCGCACACGGCAGGTTGTCCTGCGGCCGGTTCTTGCAGTAATACGAAGCATAGATGCGGTCCGGGATCGTGCTGTTGGGCGGCTGGAACGTCTGGAAGCCGCAGGCATCGCTCCACCAACTGAACCCACGCAGGTCGCCGGGGCCGCCGATGAGCACCTCAGCCCCCAGCATGGTGTTGCTCAGCCCGTCGCGAATCTCCTGGAAGCCGTGCCAGTGCGTCGGGTTAGGCGGGTTGCTCCAGGTGGTCTGGAACGGCGCCCCAAGGAACACCAGACCATTCCAGGGAGAAGAGATGGTCCCCCCCTGGGTGTAATAGGTGTTGCCATAGTTGGCCGCATAGTTGTGCGACCAGATTCCGCTGATCCCCTGGGCCGGAGTATCGCTGGGACAGTGGAACGTGGAAATCATCGTGCCTACCACGGTGCGGTTTTGATGCGGCGGCGTGCACGTGGGGCAATTCCCGCTCGAATACCGGTGCCGGTTGCTCGGGTCGTACGGCGGTTTGACCGGCGAGTACAGGTCGTACAGGCTCTTTTGCTCGATGTAGGGCAGGATGGACACCTTCCAGGTCCCCCAGCAGCAGTGCCACGCCCCCACCATCAGGCTCTTGTACACGTCATGGTAGTTGTGGAAGCCCAGCCCGAGCTGCTTGAGGTTGTTAGAGCACTGGCTGCGGCGTGCGGCCTCTCGAGCCGCTTGAATCGCCCGGCGCTTCGCCGGCAGCCGGTTCCTCTCCGCCCACCGGGGAGGAAATCTGTACCCGATACTTGCCGGGTGCCAGGCCCTGGGCCGCCGGCAGGCTGAACTGGCCATTAGCGACCGTCGCCCCCCCCGGCTGCGCTTTGGACTGCGAATCGGCTGGGAGGAACGTGATCGTCCCCTTGTCCAGCGGCTGACCTTTGAATGTTACCGTTCCCGAGACCGCCTGGCGCTGCAGCGGGTCGCCTCCCCCACAGCCTGCTGCACTGGCCAGAATGAAGCACGCGGCCGCGGCCAAACCCAAGCACCTCTTGCACATAAGGCCACGCTCTCCAAAAACCAGGAATGTGATCACCTCGCACGGATGCCTTATTCTGGAACAATCGGGCCGGGGATGTCAAGTGCCTGGCGAGCATGTGCCCCCGGTCTTTTTTAAAACGTCGGGGGCGCCAGCCTCGGTACGCGGCTGGCCTGAGAGCCTGGCACCTCGCGGCCGGCATGGCGGGTTAGGGATAACGGAGCTGGCCTCCTTTGGACCGGCAACCAAGCGGTAAATACAGGTGGCCGGATACCACCTGATAGACAGGATTCGCCGGCGTTTGCCCCGGTGTGCCCACGATCCGATTTCTGCAGGGTAAACCCTGGATTTCCCCGGCAGGTTTTGCGACAATACAAGTGCAAGGGCTGGGTTTGGTGTTCCCCGAACCGTTGGACCGGCGCAACGGGCTCGCGCGGTCCCTGGTCTTCGGGGGACAATGGGAGGAAAGAGATGGTTCGCAGAAATCGCGGTTTTACCTTGGTGGAACTCCTGGTGGTGATCACCATCATCGGGATGTTGATGGCCCTGTTGCTGCCCGCCGTGCAGAACGCCCGCGAGCAGGCCCGGCGCACCCAATGCATGAACAACCAATACCAGTGGGCCAAGGCCGCCCAGAGCTTCGAGACCCAGTTCCATTACTTCCCGCCGTACGCCAAGACGCTCTTCATGAGCAAGGTAGCGCAAATCGATGTGGCTGCTTCGGGCGACCCGCGGGTCAATGCAAGCTGGGTGGTGCTGCTCTTGCCCCATATGGAACGCCGCGACGTGTACGATATGTGGCAGGATCCCAGCGTCCCTTACCGCCACCGCCTGCACCTGGGTTTCACTGCCTGCCCGAGCAACCCGCCGGATATGGACCCGCAGAATCCCACCCCCCTGGCTTACGTGATCAATACGGGGATTGCCGATGGCACCGCGACACACCCGCTTGGTTCGTCCAATGCGGTGAGCCCCGACGGCAATCGGACCGGCATCGCGTTCAACCACCAGATCAACCCGAATACGAATCAACCGTATAATGGCACCAAGGTTTCGTTAGATTGGCTGACGCAGCGCGACGGGTCGTCGAACACACTGTTGCTGTCGGAAAACATCCAGGCCACGCGCTGGGTTCCCCAGGGCTCTGGGACATTCAACTTGCCGGACGGCACCGTCTGGTACACCCGGCGGGAAGTCGTCGAGGCCGATGTCGGCATGATCTGGGACGGGGCGATCGTAACCCAGCCCCCCACCGACCCCGAAGTGGCCAGCCTGGGCATCAACGCCCAGGCCGATGCCGTGCAAGACCCCACCAGTCCGAGCATCGCGTTGGCCCGCCCCTCGTCCCGGCATCCCGGCGGGGTCGTGGCCACCTTTGCCGACGGCCACCAGGTCTTCCTCCGCCAGGACATGGACTATCAGGTTTTCCGCCACATCATGACGCCTGACGGCAAGAACGCCGGCCTGGTGGGCGTCTTCAACCCCGAAAGCCTCTAGTGGCGTGCCGACAAGGCGGGCACCGTCGGCCTGCCAGGGCGTAGGTGGTGCCTGCCCTTGCCGGTCGGCGCTTGGCCTTCCATCTTGCTTTCTGGCAGCGACCTGCCAGCCCAACGGGCTATAATAGCCGGGGCATAGGTCCCTTGGCGCCGAGTGGCTGAGGGCGCCACTTTTGGGGGCCGTTGGGATGGTTTTGGCAGTCGCTGGCTGACCACGTAGCCGGTCCGAAAATAGGAATCACCATGCCACACCACAAGCTCCACCGCCGGCGGTTTCTGGCGGCGACGGGATGGGCCCTGCCGATGTGGATCCCGGCCGGGGTGCTGGGCGCGGCCGGCAAGCCGGGGGCCAACGAGCGGATCGGCGTGGGATACATCGGCTTGGGGCGGCGGGGATTGCAGTTGTTGGCGCTGCCTCCGGAAGGGCGGATTGTGGCAGCCTGCGACGTGAACGCCCTGCGGGCCGAAGCCGTGGCCCACATGAAAAAGTGCCGCCCATACACCGATTACCGCAAGCTCCTGGAGCAGCGGGACGTGGACGCGGTGGTCATCGCCACGCCGGACCACTGGCACGCCCTGCCGAGCATTCACGCCTGCCAGGCGGGCAAAGACGTGTATTGCGAGAAACCACTGTCGCTTACGGTCCGCGAAGGCCGGGCGATGGTCGCCGCCGCCCGCCGCTATGGCCGAGTCTTTCAGACCGGCAGCCAACGGCGGTCGATGAAACATCATCGGCTGGGCTGCCAGATCGTGCGGGCCGGTTGGCTGGGCAAGATCGAACGGATCATCGCCCACAACTACCCCAGCCCGTGGCACTGCGGCTTGCCGGGCCAACCCGTGCCCAAGGGCCTGGATTGGGATATGTGGTGCGGGCCGACCGACCCACGCCCTTACCACGCCGACCTCTACGCCCCACGCGGCAACCCGGGCTGGATTTCGTTCTGGGCCTATTCGGGCGGGGAGATGACCGGCAACGGCTCGCACGGCCTGGACCAGATCCAGTGGGCCCTGGGCACCGACGATACCGGTCCGGTGGAGTTCTGGCCGGAGCGCGAAGAGCCGCTGCAACCCCCGGTGTATACGGCTCCCGAAAGCCGCCAGCGCGGTGACCGCATCTGCTCGCAGAACCAGGTGTGGTACCGTTATGCCAGCGGCGTGACCGTCAAGCTGGATACGGGCCCCGTGGCTGGGGCGGTATTCATCGGCCAGAAGGGCAAGGTCGTGGTCGATAACGACCGCTTCACCTGCGACCCGCCCGAGCTGGCCCAAAAAACCCCCGGCCCGGGCGAGGCGCGATTGGAAACCAGCGACGACCACTTCCGCAACTGGTTCGAGTGTATCCGCACGCGCAGCCGGCCTGTGGCCGACGTGGAAATCGGGCACCGCTCGGCCGTGATCTGCCACCTGTGCAACTTGACGCGCCAATTGGGACGCCGCCTCCGCTGGGATCCGCAGCGCGAGGTCGTCTTGGGCGACGACGAGGCCAACGCGCACTTGGATCGGCCTCGCCGAAAGGGATTCGAGCTGCCGGGGGCATAGAGCCGGGTGTCAGCCCCCGGTGGCCCTGTGTGGCACGGCCATAGCGAAGCGATGGCCGTGGTGTGTGCCACGCCCTTCACATTCGTTCAGGGCGTGCCACCCAAGTTGGGTGGGTCTGCACCCACGCGCAACTGGCACGGCGTGCCTCCGAAGCATGCAGCGTACAAGCCTGTGTGGCACGGCCAGAGCGGAGCGATGGCCGTGGTGTATGCCACGCCCTTCACATTCGTTCAGGGCGTGCCACCCAA
>FWPU01009739.1_pt1 | contig 14878 bp, 8 predicted proteins | sample 2228361 | NCBI WGS metagenome assembly FWPU01 (sample SAMEA103939777, study PRJEB20133) | metagenome
CCCGGTCTCCAGCCGGGTTTCCTGGAAATCCAGGATGATGGATTTGATCGTCTCTATCGCAGGGGCACTGCTGGACATGGTTGTTTCCGGTAGAAGGCTCATCCGGAAAGAAATATAGCCGGTTTCGGCTCTGAGTGTCAAGGAATATTTCCGGCAGACAAGCCTGGCCCTGGAGTCGATCCGTGAGGTCGACTTAGTCAGGCATCTTCGCCCGGAAGCATCCAGTCCACAAGATTCCGGGAGCGCACCACGCCGATCCGGCCGTGGCCCCGGCCGTCCTCGGTGGGCTGGTTTGTCCCGGCATAGAACAGGTAGAAATGCCCGTCGTGCTCGCGCCAGTCGCACAGGTAGGCCGAGTTGGCGTGCATGAGGCTGTTCCAGTCCTGCCAGGGAACCTGGAGGTGCCGCTTGCCCACCCAGTCCGTCCATTCCTCCAGCGTGCCGCCCTCTGCCCTGAGTTCGTACACAAAAGGCTCGTGGCTCTCCATGTAGCCGAAGTCGATGGGCTTGCGGGGGTCTCGGGCCGTTGCGATCATTCTCCAGCGGCCGTCGATCCGGAGAAACTGATAGTTCTCGGCCCAGCGGGTGATGGTGTCGCCGATGAGCGGAATGAACTTGTCCAGCAGGCACCCTTCACCGGCGTAGGCCTTGAGCGGCCCGATCCAGTTGCCGTCGATCTCGGGGCCGACCGAGCGTGCCACCCTGAACTGCTGGATCGCAACGCCGGACTTGAAGCCCAGATAGTAACAGCCGCAGCCGCTGTCGTAGGCCAGGGCGCCGTCGATGTGACGGTCGGGGGGAAGGGACGGGTAAAGCTCCTGCTCGTCGGACCAGGTTTCGAGGTCCTCGGAAAGCCGGTAGGAGAGTCTCCGGTGCTGATTTTGCGGCGAATCAGGGGCCGCGTGCGGGTCGGGTCCGGGATGGGCGGTATCCCGGGTCTGATAGACGAGGATGAAACGACCGTCGGCCGTGCGGGTGACGTCAGGAGAGCCGTACCCCGGGAAAGGCCCCTCGTACGTTCTGAAATCCCGGGTCCTGTAACTCGCTCCAGACGTGAAGATATGAAAGACGCCCCTGTCATACACCACGCAGGGATCCTTGAGCGGAATCCCGGGGTCTGCCAGTACGGGATTGGAAAGCTCTTCCCAGGGGATCGGGAAGGCCGACCCGAAGGTGCCGGTTTCCTGACGCGTCCGGCCCGTATCCCCGCACCCGGCGTCTGTGACCGCAGCAGCGACTGCAAGGGACCCGAAGGCCAGGAGTCGCACGACGACTCCCGCTGCCGGCTTCCTTGAAGTCATCCTCTTCACGGGTGTTTTGTGGCCGACAAGGAATCGCATCGACCGGCGCGATCGGGGGAAGCCAGGGGCGCTCCGGCCTTTTCCCGACTCCACAAAAAGTTCCTTTACCTCAGAGCCTCCGAGACGATATTGTATCGGGGCCCCAGGGATTCTCAACGGCCCGCGGGGCTCCGATCGGGGGTCGGCTGGCCGAGGCCGGGAGCAGGCAGCGCCCGTGTCTATGGAAAGGAGGGTACAAGATGAAGGAAGGTTCGGTTCCCCGCTTCCTCCTCTTGATCTTCGCCCTTGCGGCCATGGGTCTGGCGGCAGCGGGCTTGTGGTTCTTCCGTGTTCAGGGGCGGCACGCCGAGGAGCAGGTTTCGGCCCAGCTTGCGGCCGTGGGGCAGCTCAAGGTGGACGAGATCTGGCGCTGGAGGGCCGAAAGGCTCGCCGACGCCGGCGCGTTTACGGAAAGCCCCCTGCTCGGGGAGGCCCTGGAGCGCTGGCTTGGAGGGCCGGACGAAGAGAGCGAACGGCCGATCGTGGAGACCCTCGACGCCGTAAAGCGCAGTTACGGCTACAGCGAAGTCCTGATCGCAGACGCTTCGGGCCGGGTGCTTGTGAGCGCCTCGGGCGATACGAGCGGCAGCCTGCACCCGGAGGCGCAGGCGGCTGTCTCCGGAGCCTTGACCCGCAGGCGCGCGGTCATGACGGACCTGCACTTGGATCGGGAAGGCCTCAAGCCCCATTTGGGCGTCGCGGCGCCCCTGTTCCGGCGGGAAGGCGGCTCCCGGGAGCCTGTCGGGGCCCTTCTCCTCGAGAGCGAGGCCGGCCGGTTTCTCTATCCCCTCATCCAGTCCTGGCCCGTGCCGAGCCGCACGGCCGAAACGCTGCTCGTGCGGCGCGAAGGCGACGAGGTCTTGTTTCTCAACGAGCTCCGGCACCAAAAGGACACGGCGTTCAAGCTGCGGGTTCCTCTGGCGCGGCAGGACCTGCCGGCCGTGCAGGTCGTCCTGGGGAGAGAAGGGATCTTCCGGGGCAGGGACTATCGCGGCGCCGAGGTGATCGCCGCCCTCAGGGCGGTTCCCGGGACGCCCTGGTTCCTGGTGGCCAAGATGGATGAGGCCGAAGCCTTCGAGACGTGGCGCCTTCGGTCGGCCCTGATCCTGGCCGCGATTCTGGGGCTCCTGGCCTTCTCGGCCGTGGCCGTGGGCATGGCCTGGCAGAGCAGCCGCAAGGAACATTACAAGGCTCTCTTTCAGGTCGAGCAGGAACGGCGCCATGCCGAAGAACGCCATCGGGTCACGCTCATGAGCGTGGGAGATGCCGTGATCGTGACCGATGCGGCGGGCAGGGTCGAACTCTTGAACCCGGTGGCCGAGCGCCTTACGGGCTGGACCCAGGAGGAAGCGCGTGCGAAGCCCCTGGAGGAGGTTTTCCGCATCGTGAACGAGCAGACGCGCCAGCCCGCAGAGAACCCGGCGGCAAGGGTGATGCGGGAAGGCATCGTCGTGGGCCTGGCCAACCACACGGTTCTTGTGGCGCGGGACGGGACCGAGCGGCCGATTGCGGACAGCGGCGCCCCGATCCGCGGCGAGACCGGTGCGATCACGGGTGTCGTGCTCGTCTTCCGGGACCAGACCGAGGAGCGGGCTGCGGCCAAGGCCCTCAGAGAGAGTGAGGAGTGGTTCCGGACCCTGGCCGACAAGGCCGCAACGGCTATCTTCTTGTGGCAGGATGAGTCGTTCGTCTACGTGAACCGCGAGTCGGAGAAGATTTCCGGGTTTTCCTCTGAAGAAATGCTGGGCAGGCGCTTTTGGGAGATTGTTCACCCGGAAGACCGGGAAATGGTCCGCGACCGCGGCCTGAGACGCCAGCGGGGCGAGGCGGTGCCGGACCGGTACGAATTCAGGATCGTCCGCAAGGACGGCGCTGTGCGCTGGCTGGACTTCACCGCCGGCAGGATCGATTGGGAGGGACAGCCCGCGGGCCTGGGCACGGCCTTCGACATCACCGAGCGCAAGGAGGCCGAGGCCGAGAGGGCCCGGCTCGCTTTGGCCATCGAGCAGGCGGGAGAGGCGGTTGTGGTGACCGATCTCGAAGGGACCATTCAGTACGTGAACCCGGCCTTCGAACAGGCGACCGGTTACAGCCGCCTGGAGGCCGTGGGCCGTAATCCCCGTATCCTGAAGAGCGGACGCCAGGACGAGGCTTTCTACAAGAATCTCTGGGACACGATCGGCCGGGGGGAAACCTGGCGGGGCCGGTTCGTGAACCGCAGGAAGGACGGAACGTTGTACACCGAGGAGGCGACCATCTCGCCGGTGCGCGACGGGAAGGGAGCCATCGTCAATTACGTGGCCGTCAAACGGGACATCACCGAGCATCTCAGACTGGCCGAAGAAAAAGCGAAGATCGAGGAGCAGTACCTTCAGGCGCAGAAGATGGAGTCCGTGGGCAGGCTCGCAGGCGGGGTGGCCCACGACTTCAACAACATGCTCCAGGCGATCCTGGGCCGGGCCGAAATCGCCATGCACCGCCTCGGTCCTTCCCATCCGGTCCGTCCGGAGCTCGAGGAGATCTACAGGGCCGCCGAGCGATCGGCGGATCTGACGAGGCAGCTCCTGGCCTTTGCCCGCAAGCAGACCGTGGTTCCGGTGGTCCTCAACTTGAACGACAAGATTTCGGGCACCCTGGGCATCCTGAGCCGCCTTCTCGGCGAGGACATCGAGATCGTGTGGGTGCCTCAAAGGGACCTCTGGAACGTCAAGGTCGATCCGGCCCAGATCGACCAGGTTCTGGCGAACCTCGCGGTCAACGCCCGGGATGCGATCTCGGGACCGGGCAAGATCACGATCGAGACCGCAAACGTGGTCGTGGACGATGCCTATTGCAGGACCCATGCGGAGGCGCAGCCCGGGGAATACGTGGTTTTGACCGTGAGCGACAGCGGGCAGGGCATGGAGCCGGAAATCCTCGAGCATATCTTCGAACCTTTTTTCACGACCAAGGAAGTCGGCAAGGGGACCGGGCTGGGGCTGGCGACCGTGTACGGGATCGTCAGGCAGAACCGCGGGTTCGTGAACGTGTACAGCGAGCCGGGTCGGGGAAGTACCTTCAAGATCTATCTGCCCCGGCTCCGGGCCAGGGCCGAGGCCGAGCCGGAGCATGCCGAGCCCGTCCGGAGGCCCCTTGCGCGGGGGAACGAGACGATCCTGGTGGTCGAGGACGAGGAATCGGTCCTCGGCCTGGCCCGGACGGTCCTGGAGGGGCTGGGCTACACGGTGCTCGCGGAGCGCACGCCGGCCGACGCCATCCGCGCCGCGAAGAGCCACGCAGGCGAGCTGCACCTTCTCCTTACGGATGTGGTCATGCCCGGCATGGACGGCCGGCAGCTGGCCGAGAGGCTGCGTGCCTTTCGGCCAGGTCTCAAGTGTCTCTTCATGTCCGGCTACACTTCCAACGCGATCGCCCACAGCGGCGTCCTGGAGCCGGGCGTTGCCTTCATCCAGAAGCCTTTTTCCTTGGTGGACCTGGCCGACAAGGTACGGCAGGCCCTGGAGGGGTAGGGTTTGCGTCTACCCGGAGCCCGGCCCCAGCCTTCCGGACAACGAACGGGACGGCCGGGTCTTTTCATGCGACCTCGCCTCTGCCCATGGCTTCCTGGAGGTCCTTTTTCCGCACCTTGTAAAGGAACCCTCCTCGGGATATCAGAACAAAGGCCTCGCCGTCCTCTTCGGATTCGAGTCTCATATAACTGCCGGGCGGGACTTCTCCCGGCGGATCGAGGCAAGGGACCCGGCTCTTCTCTTTGACCAGGATCTTCTCCATGGGCCTGCCGCCCCTCCCTTTGCAGAATACGGTCTACCCCAGAACCCCTGATTTGCCGCGTTACGGAGCGGCCTTGCGGAACCACCAGGGTCCGGCGGTCTCGCGCGTTCGAGAAGCGCGGTTCGTGCCGGTCACGGACCAGCGGATGCGGCTGCCGGGGTCGATGGAATCCCACAAGCCGGGATAATAGGCAGACAGATCGGCCGCGCTGCATGCCGTCTGGAGCACCACTCGCATTCTCTGGCCGTTTGCCGATGCGGTGACGGTCACCCGGAAGGTATCATAGGCACCCGCGCTCCAGCGAAAAACCGGGCTCTCGCTGACCGAGGCCCCCGGGCCGGGTCCGAGCAAGGCGAACAGAAACCCCTCGTCGATCCGGCAGGCTCCCGGATCTCCCGGGCACTGGTTGTCCTGGCCGTCCGGCAGCTCGCCGGCACCGGGATGCACGTCCGGGTTTGCATCGTTGCAGTCAGGCTCGGGACGGTCGCACGAAGGATCCGCCGGGTCTCCGAAGCCGTCACCGTCCCGGTCCTGGCAAGAGGGCGGCTGGACGAGAAGATTGTATGCCTCCACGGCATCCACAAGCCCGTAGCCGCTGTCGTTATCCGGGCCCTGGGCGCCCAGATCCATCGCCGAGAGCTTCAATGCCTGCTCGAGCTCGGCCGGTGTGGCGTTCGGGTGAACGCCGGCCAGCAGGGCGAGAACCCCGCTCACATGGGCCGCGGCAAAGGACGTGCCGTCCACATAGGCATAGGAAAGCGGGAAAAGACCCCCGAAAGTGAGATCGGCTGCTTTCACGCTTACGCCCGGCGCAACCACGTCCGGGTAGACGGCCCCGTCGCAGGCCGAAGGGCCACGGCTGCTGAAGCTCGGCACCCTGGACGCACTGTCCACTGCGCCCGCCGAAACGCTCTCCGGGTAGTTGGCAGGACTCAGGCTGGTCAAAGGGGCCGGGCCGTCGTTGCCTCCGGAGAAAACCACCGCGATTCCGGCCGCCCTGAGAACCGCAAGGTCTTGCTGAAATTCCACGATACATTGGTTCGCCTGGTCTGCCAGCCCCCAGGAGCCGTTTACGATTCTCGGAGCATCATCGGTCGACGGGTCGCCGTCCGGATCCAGGAGCCATTGGAACCCGAGATGGATGTTGCCGAAGGAAGCGACTCCCGCGTCGTTAAAGATCTTTACGGCGATCCAGTGAGCGCCCGGAGCAACCCCGACGGCCGTTCCGCCTGCACTGCCTCCTGCGATGATGCTCATCGTTTGCGTGCCGTGGCCGCTCGCGTCGTGGGGAGAGCCATGCTCCCCGTTGGGGTCGTACCAGCTGTTGGTCCCGCCGCGCCAGTTGGACCGGAGATCCGGATGATTCAGATCGACTCCGGTGTCCATTCCGGCAACGACGACCCCCTGTCCCGTTTGGCCGGCGGCCCAGAGTTCCGGGGCGCGGACCGCGTGGAGATTCCATTCGGCCTCCGCAGGGGCGGCCGGGGCCACGCCCGGCGCGCGCACCTCCTCGTCCATTCGGATGCTCTCGACCTCCGGCGCTGCGGCAAGCTCCCGGATCACCTCAGGTCGTGCTGTAACGAGCATGCCGTTGATCGCCCAGAGGGATTCCAGCCGGCTGACACCCCTTTTCCGCAGGAGCCGCTTGAGACCGGCCTGTCTTTCGTCCGCGTTTTCGCGCAGGGCGCGAATGATCGCGGCCCTGCCGGCTCGCTGTGAGCCCATCAGAGGCTTCAGATCCGGTCCGGGCGAAAGGGTGACGATGACCGCTACCTCCTCTGTCGGCCTCGCCGCTTTCAGCGCGGATTCGAGTTGTGGCGGGAGAGCCGCCGCTCGGGCCGTTCCGGCCTCTGCGCTCAGGAAAAGGAACCCTATGGCGAAGGCACGAAACCTCACAATGCAGCTCATCTCTACCTCCTGCCTCGCTCTTCACGGCTGCAACAGATCCCGCAGTGGAGCCGCGTCCTGGACCGGATCTCCGCCGACCCTTTTCGCGCAGGCTCACTCCACTCTGAGATGTTCGACCTTGAAATCCCCTATGACCACGCTCACCAGATTGCCCGCCTTCACAAAACGTCCCGGATTGGCGAAAAGGATGAAGTAATGCCGGTCCGCCACAGGAGGGTTGGACGACCGCAAGGGGCCTACCTTTGCCGGGGTCGGGACGATGAATTGAACGCCCGTTGCCTCGTCGATGAGATACGGCTTTGTCTGGCGGACGAACAGCGGCTGCGCTTTTTTCGGATCCCGCACCTCATAGCGGAAATCGAGCATAAAGCCTCCGGCCGTAAGACGAACGCCCAGCGGTTTCACGCCCCAAGTCTTTTCGATCTCCGTCAGCTTTTCCTTTCGGGGCTCGTTGGCCTTGGCGCGGCAAGAGGAAACGGGCAGTGCCTGGAATCCCAGCACGCCCAGGGCCACCCCGACCAGGATCTTCCGAGCTGCTCCCGCGTATGGCTGCCTTCTTCCCATGGGCCCTTTCTCCATTCAAAACTCATTGCCTGCGGTCCTACGGCACAGGCACGGTCACCGAGCCGCCTCCGGTGCTCGTCACGGTCAGGAAGTCCGGCTTCGGGAAGACCCCGTTGAAATCCCGCCTGTAATCCTGCGAGTTGGGCCTCCACGCCAGCGTTCCCAGCAGAGTCGGCGGATTCGCTCCATAGCCGGCGTATGCAGTCAAGGTCACGGATCCGCCCGAAGCCGTGGATGTCGCCCTCACCCGGAGCCGGCCGTCACTGGATCTGTATGAGACCAGGACGATTGCCACGGTGTCCGCCGGAGCCGTAGTGACGCTCAGGCTGGTGCTGCCGGCAGAGCCCCAGTTCCCGGCCGTATCGCGGCTGCGGGCCCAAAGCTGGACGTCGCCGGCCGGCCAGAGAGAGACGTCGATCTGGGCAGTCAATGCCTCGGCGGGCTCGTCGAACGCGCCGTCTGCGGCGGCCATGGGAGCGCCCGCGCCTTCGCCCGGATCAGGGCCTGTCCACCACTCGGCGCCGGCTATATGGGAACCGCCCGTCCCGGAGTCGTCCGCGTTCGCAGACAGGGTAACCGTGGGGGCGCCGTTGGTCGGGTTCGGAGCGGCAGCCACTCCGGAAGTTACAGGGCCGAACGTGTCAGCCGGCCCTCCCGGGCCGATCTCCAGGAAGGCCAGCATGCCGCCGGGGGCGGTTGTGCCGTTCGTGAGCCCCAATCTCCGGTCGTAGATGGGGTACGACACCGCCCCGGCCGAGGCCGGTGCGGCCAGGAGGGCATCCACCGTCTTGCCCGCGGCGAGAAGGACGGAATACTGCTCCTTCGGATAGAGATACGCGTGCCCGTCCTCGGCCACGACACGCACGAATAGGTTCTGCAGAGTCGGGACCCGCGATTCGAGGCCCGCGTTGAGAAAGCGCAAGAGGACCCGTTCCCCGGAAGTGAGGGCATGGTCGGCGATCGGCTCGGCTGCAGGATAGGGATCGCCGTTTACGAGAAAGTACCTCGGCGCATACTGGATCGGGCTCGGGTACGCCTGCGTGCCGTATGTCCCGTTCGCAACCGCGGCATGCAAGGCCGGATCGATTTCGCTGTAGAGCAGGACAACCTCGTTGTCGTAAGCCGTCGAGGGCCCCGCATAGGCCTGGCCCGCGCTGAAATCCTTCTTCACGCACCCATACAGCCCCATCTGGACCTGCACGGCCGGATGGGTCCCGCTCTGGTAGAGGTACGTGCCGGGCCTGAGATTCCACGTGTACGTCCCGACGGCGCCGGGTGCGGTTTCGTAGGTAAACGAGCGGACTCTTCCGTCCGGCAGGCGGGTTGGAGCGAGGCTGGCCGCCTGGCCGGGGATCACGACAGAAATGGGCTCCGGGAGATCGTTGCGCAGATGAATGTTGAGGACCGGATCCGAGGCCGGGACCGTAATCATGGGGCCGGGCGCAGTCGGCGTTTCCCCTCCGTCGGTCGAGAGATCGCTGTCGGCGTCCTGGACAAACCCCCACATGGGCACGACGGCCGCCGCGCCCTGGCCGTTCAAGACAATGGTTTTGTTGAAGGCCTTGGCGGCAAGGTAGACGTCCAGGGCGGCCGAGGTGCCCGCCAGGAGGAAAACGCAGGCCAGCGAGGTCCACACCACGAAAAAGGCCTTGCAGGTTCTCGTGAGGTTCATATCCGTCTCCTTCCTTTCGCACGGAGTCGCGGCTGGTTCGATGTCACGGCATCGGCATGGCATGGGGCACGATCAAGAGCATGGTCATCATGCCGCCCGGGAAAATGTCCCAGTTCGTCATTTCCTTTTCCGTGTGGGAGTGCCACATGTAGGCGTATCCCGCCGCCGGGTTCAATCCTCCCTGGCCGGGCGGCAGGGACCCCATGACGCCCAGGAAGGGGCTGCCGCTGTACATCCCGCCGAAGGTGAGAAACTGCTTTTCGGGAAGGACGACCGGGAAGGGCTTTCCATGGTCCGGCTCGTACTCGTGCATTTCCATGGGCACGCTGTCGAAGACGCCGTCCTGGTTGTGGTCCACATCCTCGGGACCCGGGAAGTTCCCGGCGGGCGGATTGTCGATGTCCTGCTCATGCCCGTAAATGTCCCAGCCCATGTTCTGGCCGGTCCATTCGAAGATCGCGTCCACGGTCTGCCCCGGAACGGACTGGACGGTGAAGACCCAATGGCTCAAATCCTCGCCCCCGGGCCCCTGCAGGAGGCGGCCGTCGGCCGCGATGACGCGAGCGTGGTTGCCGTGATGATGGAACGGGTGCAGGTCCCTGCCGGCTCCGATGACGCGCATGAGGAGCTTCTGGCCGGGCATCATCATGGGCATGCAGTTGTAGGGTTGCGTCGGGAACTGGGGCGCCTCCGGGTAGGGAGCCATCATCGTGTCCGGTGCGCATCGGCCGTTGATGAACCAGTAGACCGGGAACCAGGAGGTATTGTCGATGCGGCCGAGCCTGCCCCGCGAGGCGAGTCTGTGGACGTTGGGATCCAGTTCCGAGAGAAGAAACAGGAACTCGTCGTCAAAAGCGGTGTCGGGCCGGTTGTAGGCGAAGTTGGGCCCCGCCGCGGGCCGGACGATCAGGGCGCCCACCAGGCCCATCTCGATTTGGAGCTCCGGGCGGGTGCCGCTGTGATAGAGGTAGGTTCCGGGCCGGGACGCGACGAAGGTGTAGGACACGGTGCCGCCTCCAGAGGCCGCTTCTCGCGTGAGCAGCCCGGCGGAGCCTCCGGCTGCCGTGACCCCCTGTTGACCCGGAAACACGATGGAAACCGGCACGGGCAGGAAGTTCGTGAGTTGGATCGAGACCGTGTCCCCCTCGGTGACGATCAGCGTGGGTCCCGGATACTGCATGCGGCCGGCCCCGTTCGCATACCCCCACATGTAAATGCTGTTGTTGTCCGGGGTGATGATGAAATCGGCCTTCGCCGTAAGCTGAAACGAGCCGTCCGGGCTCGTCAGACCGTCGATGGCGGTGCGGGCCATGGACGGCCAGAGGGAGAGGAGCAGGGCTGCGGCCAGGACGGCAGCCCGTTTCACGTTTTTCGAAGCCGTCTTCGCATTCGGTCTCATGGCAGGCCTCCTCACTGGATGACGATCTCTGTCATCATCCCGCCGAAATCCTCGTGGTAGTTGCTCAGGTAGTGCAGGTTCGTGGTGTACAGGAAATAGGTGCCCGGCGCCACGCCCTGCGTATCCAGAATCGCGTCCAGGGATTCGCCCCCTCCCAGGGTCACGGAGTGGGTGAGGTACGAGAGATCCGCGCCCCCCGGGCCCCTGAGGAGCTTTGCGTTGTGGCCCACGATTTTCATGGGAATGCCCAGGCTCGAGAGCGTGAAAAACCGGGTAACGCTCAGATTGGAGATCCGTAGCAGGACACGCTGTCCGGATGTGGCCTGGATCAGAGAGCTTACCGGCTGGGACTCCTTGCCGCCGTTCAGAGGCTCGCCGTCGCGCGTGGGCGGAGGAAGGGGGCCCGGGACCAGGGTGTCCGGGTATCCGCGGCCGTTGATCATGGCGTAGTCGTCCACCATGAGCGCGAACGGAAGAGGCTGCACGGTTTCGCTGGCGTTGTGGAACTCGGCGTCGAAGGAAGAGAGCTGGAGCGGGATCTCCACGTCGTAGCCTGTGGAACCGTCCCCGTCGTTGTAGGCAAACTGGGTGTAGACCCTTCCCGAACCGGCAGGATATTCGATCGGAGTGCCGTTCTGGCGAGGCCGCACGTACAAGTTGCCGAGCATCCCCATCTGCATGTGCTCGGTGGCTTCCACGTGGCAGTGGTAAAGGTAAGTGCCGGGCTCTACGATGTTGTAGTAATAGGTGAAGCTTGCTCCCATGTTGATCACGACCGACGCCTCGGGCACTCCGTCGAAGATGGCGGAAGCCTGTGGAAATCCGTGGAAGTGGACCGAGTGCGGGTCGAAGAGGTCGGGCCGCACCATCATGCCCACGTTTGTCAGGGTGAGGTAGAACTCGGTCCCTTCGTCAAGCACGATCGTGGGCGCGGGAAAATTCCCGGCCAGCATGCCCTCGTGCATGACCATGTCCGGCATGGACCCGGTCACGTCGGCAAAGCCGAACATGTACAGGGCGGTCCCGTCGGCCATGGTCACGTATCCGTCGCCCGCCACCAGGTGCTTGCAGACCGCATCCGGATGGTTGGGGTCAGGGGAATCGATGATCGCGTCTCCGTCCGTGTCTCCAGGACACTGGACGAGAATGCCGTCTGCCCGCGCCGGGCTGCCTCCGAAGGCGAGCGCAAGCAGCAGGAGCAGCGAACAGGTTGTCGCGAGTCTTCTTGTCCGGTTCATCTTTCATCTCCTTTCTCGGTCTCAGCCCGCTCCGACGAGGCCGAAGCCCCGTCGGAGCCTTCCGCCAAATCACGGGAACGGAACTTGCTCGGTGTCCGATCCTCCCAGGCTACTGGTCACGGTGACGGAATCCGGCTCGGGAGAGACGCCCGGGAAATCGAACCGATACTCCTGCGGGCCGTTCATCCAGGTCAGCGGGCCCAGGGGCACGCTGCTGCCTCCATAGTTGGCCGACGCCGTCAGCACAGGCCGATTGGCCGTGTCTGCCTGCGCGGTGGAGGTGGCCCGGACTCGGAGGCGCCCGTCCCTGGGCCTGTACGTCAGGAGCGTGATCGTCACTGTGTCCGTCGCTCCTCCTCCGAGGCCGAATTCGTCTGCGCCGATGTCAGGTCGAACTCCGGCGGGGCGCGGATCCTGGTCGAAGTCCGTGCTGAGCTCTGCGAACTGGGTGACGATGCTGGCGTTTGCCGTGTTCAACGCCGGTGAGGTGGAATGGATGTGGTAATTGCCGAACAGGGCGCCCGTGGCGGGATCGTTCAGCGTGAGCGGACCGAACCGGACATCGATGAAGTTGCCCCCTTCGTCGAAGGCCGGCATGGTCTCGATTCCGGTCGTAAAATCGGGCGGCTGCACAAAGTTTCTTGCGCCGTTGAAGTAGGTGGCAAAGAAGTCCGGATCTGCGGAGAGGTTGCTGCCGTGGTACCCGGTCGTTTCCGTAAGGATGCAGAAACGCGGGTCAAACGATCCTGCTGCTCCGAGCACCGCAAGGTCGGCAAAGATCGCCGGTTCTCCGGCGTTCACGTCCGGGATGAGGCCGTAGAAAGGCGGAGTCTGCGACGCATCCACCAGGAAGGAGAAAGAGCGGTTCTGCCAAACGATGTTGTTGAACATCCTCGGGTTCGAGAACCGGGAGAAGAAACGGCCGTCCCTGACCGGGATGACGTTGGCCAGGGCCGTGCTGTGAGCCCTCGAAACGATTCCGGCGGGTTGCGCGGTGGAGAAATTGGGATTGCCGGGGGCGAAAGCCTCGCCCGCCGTTGCGGTGCTGTCGTTGTGGGCGATTGTGTTGTGGACGATCTCCACGCTGGCCGCATCCTGCAAAGAGACGCCGCCTCCGGCGAGGCCGGCCACATTGTTCACGACCATGTTGTTGAAGATGCGCACAAGGTACCAGTCCTGCGGGCGATTCGGGCTCGCCGCCGCATCTGCGCCGTTGATCTGGCTCAGGCGGATCCCTCCACCGTCGCCCGCGCCGGCCAGGTTGCCCTGGATGAGGTTGGACAGGATCGTCACGGAGCCGGACCCCGGACTGAGCCCACCCGCTGCCAGAGGGGAGCCGCCGCCGACAAAGATGCCGCCGCCCGACACGGTCTGGCCCTGGTTGAAATTCTGGTTGAAGACAATCGTGTTTCGCGCAATCAGGCCTCCGTCGCTCCTTCCCAGATGGCCGATTCCGCCGCCGTCGCCTGTGTTGAAGTTGCCGCAGACGAAATTGTCGGTCAGCTCGTAAAAATCGCTTCCGGTGCACAGGGAGACACCGCCGCCGGCGCCCCCCAGGCCGCCGTTCTGCGTAATCTGGTTGTGATGGATCTTCACGTGGTCGTTGTAACCGCTCTGGTACTCGAGTCCCTGCGGGCCCTCTGCGGCGAGGAAGGGATGGCCGACGCGGATCCCGCCTCCGTAGAAGCCCTGGTTGCTGACCAGGCGGTTGTTGCTGATCTCGAGGTGGCTCGCGTACCCATTGACGAGAACGGCGCCCCCGTTGTCGGCCCCTGTGACGGTGAAACCGTCGATCCGGGCATTCGGATTGGCCGTGAAATCACCGTTTCTGGCCAGCACCAGGATGCCGGGACCTTCCTCGGTGACGAAGAGGCCGGGCTCCACGCCCACTCCGGGAGCCAGGGCCTGCCCCGGCAGAAGATCGACCGCGCCCGAGGAGACCAGAGCCTCCACTTTCTCTCTCCAGAGCTGCAGCTTTTCGGTGGGGGTCTTGACCGCGTTGATGACGGTGGACCCTGCGCCCCAACCCTGCAGGCGCACCGGCTTCCACAGAATCACGAGTTCGTCATACGTGCCGGGCGGCACAAGGATGAGATCGCCCGCCTGCGTGGCAGGGTTGTCGATCGCGGCCTGAATGCTGCCGCCGGGAGGCACAGCAACCGGTGCGGGGCCTCCCACGGTCACGGTCACGCCGACCACGGTGGATTTGCCGTTGTCGCTTCGGGTGATCTCCAGCTGTCCAGCCGTCGTTCCCGGGCCCACGGTTCCCGTAATCAGGTCCGGAGACCAGGTGACATTCTCCAGGGGCACGCCGTCGATGGTGACGGTCCCTCCGGGCCCGAATCCGTAGTCCCGCGTGATCCTCTGCGGCTCGATGCCGTTGGGCCCGTCATAGGCCGGATTGAGCACCTCCACCTGGGTCCCGAGGGAGACGATGGCGATCGGTGCCCCGGGCGCGGGCACATAAGGCCCGTTCTCGCCGTTGACCGAGTAGATCTGCGGCGTACCGTCCGGGAACTCGCAGTCCAGGGGAAACTGGTCCGGACCCGCGAAGGCCGCCACAGGGACGACGGGTGTGTCCAGATACGTGGTGGTTCCCGGCATGAACTGGAAGGTGTAACAGAACTGGCTGTACTGTCTGTTGAACTGGGGATCGATGATCCTCTGGCCCGGATTGTTCGGATCCGCGATCGGACCCGGGTGGTTCATGCACAGCGTCAGCATGTTGGGGGCCATGCCGCTCGGCGCGGGCCGGTCGGCCGTGATCGTCGAGGGAACCAGGGCGTTGTACTTGCCCCACTCGTCCGAGTAGACACGGACGATCTCGCGCCCTGTCCAGTCCTGGATCGAGACGGGGAGCCAGGGCGGCGCGTACTTCTCTCCGAACTGCGGCGAGTTCGGGTCGAACTCGTTCGAGAGGTCGTCCAGGATGAAGCCCACCAGATGGGCGGCAACGGGCACTTCCGTGAACATGAAGAAGTCCACG
>FWPU01009740.1_pt1 | contig 14872 bp, 18 predicted proteins | sample 2228361 | NCBI WGS metagenome assembly FWPU01 (sample SAMEA103939777, study PRJEB20133) | metagenome
CATCTCCCGCATGGTGTGGGAGATTGCCACGCTCGCTCACGCTCGCTCGCAATAACACCCGAATTGTCATGGCGAGCGAAGCGAAGCCATCCCCCACACGCCCCTCCTGTCATGGCGAGGAAGCCCTTCGGCAAGCTCAGGGCAGGCTCCGCGACCGACACCATCTCCCGCATGGTGAGGGAGATTGCCACGCTCGCTCACGCTCGCTCGCAATAACACCCGAATTGTCATGGCGAGCGAAGCGAAGCCATCTCCCGCACGCCCCTCCTGTCATGGCGAGGAAGCCCTTCGGCAAGCTCAGGGCAGGCTCCGCGACCGACACCATTCCTCGCATGAAGAAGTAGGGGCGCAATTCATTGCGCCCCAATTCCCCACATCATCTGAACGAAAAACTATCCAAGATGAAGTCCATATCCGATTGGAATTTCTCCAAGGAGAGCGCGTGGAAGGATAACAAATAGACCACGCCATCCCTCTCCACCCAAATATCGCGAAACCACCACCATGGTTCCCCCCAAGGTCACCTGTAGGTAACCTCAAACGCAGGGATTTCCTTGAACATAATCGCTTGTTCTGCAAAGTCGGTTAATTGCGCACGGAAAGACTGATAGCCTTGGCGTTGGAAGGTCTCCAGGTCCATATCCTCTGGCAGGGGTGCTGAGGCAACCAAAAAGTAGAGTCCAAACTTACCTGCTTTTGGGGCACTGGTTATCCTCACGATCTCCCGAACGCCCAGTAGATAGACATTCTCTTCCGGCTGATACTCGGGAAAGAGTTCGGACATCAAATGTCAGTCATTTGGGTACGAGAAGGTGAATTCAGCCTGCTCGTAGGTGCGATGAGCCGAACTCAAGCGACAGGCAAGCCAGGTAAGGGGCAGGATCAACAAGGGGAAGAGGACTTTACGGGACATCCTATCTCTCCACGGTGTGTTGAGCCGGTTGTGACCTCTGATTTACGCCTGGCGTTCGAGCAGGCGGAGCGCCAGAGTGCGCAGGGCGGCGCCCATCTCTCCGCTTGGCTGTGCCTCGTCCAGGGCTTGCAGGGCTTGCTCAGTCAGGCGTTGGACGTGACGTTCGGTGAAGATGCGCGCGCCCTCCACCTCCAGTTGGGCAGCCAAGTGGGGAATTTCATCCGGTTGCAGGTTGCCCTGCTGCCAACGAGTGGCAAACGTGCCGCCGCAACTCAACCCGAAGAGCACCGGCAAGGTCTTCTTGCCGCTGAGCAGGTCGCTCTGTGCTGATTTGCCAGTGCGTGCCTGATCGCCCCAGATGCCGAGCAGGTCATCCTGGGCTTGGAATGCCAAGCCGAGGTTCTCGCCAAAGCGGCGGAAGGCGGTGCGGCGCGCTCCAGGAACCTCGGCGACCAACGCCCCCAGTTCGGTGCAGGCGGCGATCAGCGCTGCCGTCTTGCCCGAGACCATCTCCCAATAGGCTTCCAGCGTAAACCCTTCGGCGCGCTCGTACGCCAAATCTAGGTATTGCCCTTGGGTGAGGCGCAGGCAAGTGTGCAGCAAGATGTGCAGGGATTCGAGGGCAATGGCGGGCGAGGCAGTTTTTTGCAAGCGCAAGAGAGCAATCTGCCCCAAGGCAAACATGGCATCGCCGGCGTTGATCGCCTGTGGCACGCCCCATTTCGTCCACACCGTAGGGCGACCGCGGCGCAGCACCCCGTTATCCTGGATGTCATCGTGAATCAGCGAGAAGTTGTGCACCAGTTCGACCGCTGCCGCTGCCGGCAGAGCGCGTTGCCAATCACTGCCCGCCGCACCGCAGGTGAGCAACACCAACAGCGGGCGGATGCGCTTGCCGCTCGCCTGAGGTCCGGCGCCCTCCCCTTCCCACCCCAAGTGATACGCCAACATGTGGCGTAGTTCGTCCAGATGCAGACCGCCCGCCTGCTGTACCACCCGGCGCAACTCTGTTTCGATCGCCGGCAACAGCACCTGCGTGTGGTCGTCAAGGTCCATGGTTTACCCTCCTTCCCGCGATGAAGATGTGTTCAGTGCTAGGTTGCGTGGCGATCAGAGGCGTCTGACGCAATTGAGCCAGGTCCGCAGCACCGACAGCGAACATGCACACCTGCAACTGATGACGTATCTCTGTGATGGCAGCCACCGCCTCCTCGGCGGAGCGGGCGGCTGCCTTCAAAAACGGTCCGGCTATCCCCGCCAAGGTCGCTCCCAATGCCAAGCACTTGGCGACTTCGATGCCGTTGCGCAGCCCGCCGGAGGCGAAGAGCGTCATCTCCGGCACGGCTTGGCGCACCTGGATCAACGCCTCGGCGGTGGGGATGCCCCAATCCACGAAGAGCGCTGCCAAGCGTGCCCGACGTTCATCGGGGGCGCGGTGCATCTCCACCTGCGACCAGGAGGTGCCCCCCGCACCGGCAACATCTATCGCTGCCACGCCGGCTTCGGCAAGCCAGCGCGCCACCCGCCCGGAGATGCCCCAACCCACCTCCTTGGCGATCACCGGCACGGGCAAGGCGTGACAAACGCGTTCGATGCGTCGCAGCAGACCGCCAAAGCGCGTTTCGCCCTCCGCCTGCAACGCCTCTTGCAGCGGGTTGAGGTGCAGAATGAGCCCATCGGCTTCGATCATCTCCACCGCGCGGCGGCATTCATCCACACCGTAACCGTAGTTGAGTTGGACGGCTCCTAAGTTAGCAAAGAGCAAGATGTGCGGCGCCAGGTGACGCACCTGAAAGGTGGCAGCCAGTTCGGGCTGTTCCAGAGCGGCGCGCTGCGATCCCACTCCCATGGCTACGCCGCATTGCTCCGCTGCTCGTGCCAGGTTGTGGTTGATGCGCTGCGCCTCGGGTGTGCCACCCGTCATCGAGGAGATCAGCAAGGGTGCCTTCAAGGGGCGTTGGAACAACTCCAAGCGTAGATCAACCTGCTCCAGGTCGAGTTCGGGCAGCGCCTGGTGCAGGAAACGAAAGCGTTCCAAGCCATTGCTCAGCCCCGAACGCACCTCCTCTTCCAAGTTGATGCGCAGGTGGTCTGACTTGCGGGATTGGGTTGGCGTAACTTTCGACATGGCTAGGTGTTCTCTTGATTTGGAATATCTTACCAGTGTGAGTCTGACCTGTCAATCAGCCCCGATACATCCCACCCTTCAATCCACTCCATCGCCTTGACAGGACTGACGGTAGGGTTACAATTGCGTCAATCAAATCGAGAAACATTTCACAACGAAGGAGGAATCTATGGCAGAGGTGTTTGACGAGGTCAAAGCCATCATCGTCGAGCTTCTAGGGGTAGACGAGGAAAAGGTGACGCCCGAAGCACGCTTTCGCGAAGACCTAGAAGCCGACTCGCTTGACCTGGTCGAGTTGATCATGGCGTTTGAAGATAAGTTCGGGGGACAGATTTCGGACGAAGATGCGCAGAAGATCACCACGGTTGGAGAAGCGGTCCGATACATTGAAGAACACATGACCTAAGCGTTGCAACGGCAAGCACCGTGGAGGCTCGCAGGGGCGATCCCGCCTCGCCCCTGTTTCCACGCGGTTCTGGGGCGCAACATTGACAGGCGTCACCCAACCGATTATGATTAACTTTATCCAGATTCTTGCTCATTAGGGGGATTTCGGTAAGCGGAACGCATTTGAGCACGAATCGTGGAGTGCTTCGCACAGCCATGCTAGAATGATTTAAGGAGGAAAGATGGGAAAAATTCGAATACCGATGTGCCTTGCCCTCGTGCTTATCTTCTCCCTCCCCCTTGTTGCATGCGCGCCGAAAGCCAGTCCGACTCCCGCCCCCGCCGAAACAGAGAGCGTTGCGGAGCAACCAACACTGGAACAACCCACCCAAGCCGAGGTCACCCCGGTCGCTCCGAGTGGTGTTGAAGGCATCGCCTCCGATTTGCCCATCATAGAGAACGCCTACAAACTCCAGGTATCGCGCGGTGGCAATTCGGTGATCTACCAGGTGGATGTCAGCCTTCAGGAGGCGGTCAGTTTCTATCAGGAGTCACTACCCCAATACGGATGGGAGATGGCTGGACCGCCCGATTCGGCGGTCGGCTCGATTGCGACCATGTCGCGCAAGAACCAAGCCGGCGATAACATGACCATCAACATGCAGGAGAACAAACTCGGCGGCTTCGTCGTGATTACCATACAAATCAATCGAGCCCCGAAGAAGTAGCAGGAAGAAAAATTTAACTAAAATTTATTTAAGGAAGCAGAGTAGGTAAACCCGCTCGCCATTCGCTTAGCGTGTCGGTCGCTTGGTCAAGCGTTGAGCGAGGGCAAAGCCGGCTGCCAGCGCGGCGCGGTTGAGTTCCTCGGTGCCCTTGGGAGCGCGGACAGCCACCGCTTTTTCAATGGCTTGCGCCGAGACCACCCCCGTCAACCCGACCAACACCCCCAAAGCCACCACGTTTGCCGTGATCGCCTTGCCCGTCGTCTCGATTGCAGTGCGCAGGATGGGAACGCGGATGGCGCTATTGATGGGCACACGCCCCACTTTTTCCTCATCAACGATCAACAACCCGTCCTCTTGAGGTTTCGAGGCGTAGCGGTCGCATGCCTCTTGGCTGAGGGCAACCAACACATCGGCACGAATCACCTCGGGGTAATCAATCTCACCCTGGGCGATGATTACCTCAGACTTGCTGGCTCCACCGCGCGCCTCCGGTCCGTAGGATTGCGTCTGAACGGCGTTCTTGCCATCGTAGATGGCAGCTGCCTCCGCCAGGATGATGCCGGCTAAGATCATCCCCTGCCCGCCTTCGCCGGCTAGGCGGATTTCGACACGATCAATGGTCGTCTTTCCCGCCATCACAGCCCTCCTACGTGGCGCGGTTGCGCCTCGGCTTCACCCTTCACGCGCTCGATCAGTTGGTCATATAAAGCAGTGTACTCCGGCTTGTCTAAATCGCAGAGCACACCACGCACGATCTTGGTGGCGCGCTCTTCGGGGGGAAGTTTCTCCGCGCCAGCCAAGGTGACGCTGTTCTCCTTGAGCCAACGCATCATATCCACTGCCGTGCCGAGTTTGTTCAACCGTCCATAGCCGGTGTGGCAGTAACTGACCGCTTCCACCAGGCTGAAGCCCTTCTTGCGGATGGCTTGCTCGATGTAGCGGTCGAGTTCGATGGCATGATAGACGGTGCTGCGCGCCACGTAGGTCGCCCCGGCGGTGATCGCCAATTCGCACACCGGGAAAGGAGGTTCGATGTTGCCGTACGGCGCGGTGGATGCCCGCCCACCTATCGGGGTGGTCGGGCTGTATTGCCCGCCGGTCATGCCGTAGATCGAATTGTTGATCACCAGGGCAGTCAGGTCGATGTTACGACGGGCAGCATGGATGAAGTGATTGCCACCGATCGCCAACGCATCGCCATCCCCCATGATGACGATCACATAGAGGTGAGGTTGGGCAAGTTTCAACCCGGTGGCAAATGCCAACGCCCGCCCGTGTGTAGTGTGCATGGTGTTGAAATCCAAATAGACCGGCATGCGCCCGGAACAGCCGATGCCGGAAATCAGCGCCACCTCATCCTTGCTCAGCCCCATGCGGTCAATCGCCCGAATCAGGGCACCCATGACGATGCCAATGCCACAGCCACTGCACCAGACATTGGGAAACTTCTTGCTCGGTCGCAAATACATATAGGCAGAATGTTCTTCACGAGACATCTCACCGACCCTCAATCGCATCCAATATGCTTTGGGGAGGCACCATCTCCCCATTAGCGCGGTTGACGCGCACCACCCTGCGCCGCCCAGCCACCCGCTCCACCTCCAGCGCCAACTGCCCGAGGTTCATCTCGGGCACCACAATGCGCCGTGCCGTCGCCGAGACCCTTCCAATGACCTCTTCCGGGAACGGCCAGATGGTCAGCAAGGTGAGCAAGCCTACCTTGTGGCGGCGTTGGCGCGCTAGTTTGACGGCATGGCGCGCGCTGCGCGCCGTTGCCCCGTAGGCAACCACGACCGTGTTGCACGCATCCACTCCATCTTCCTCAACAAGCAGGATGTCGTTCAGGTTGCGTTCGATCTTGCGGTGAACGCGCTCGATCCAGGCGTCGATCTCGTCAATTCGTTGCGTCGGATAGCCCATCGGGTCGTGGAACAAACCGGTGATGTGGTAGCGATAGCCCGAACCGAAGTTTGCCATCGGTGGCACATCGCTGATCGAATCACCGTAGGGTTTGTACCACTCCGGTGGTACATCCGTGCCGATGCGTTCCACGCGCACCACCTCCTGTGCATCGGGCAATTCGACCTTCTCACGCATGTGTCCGACCACTTCGTCCATCAGCAGGATGACCGGGGTGCGATATTTCTCCGAGAAATTGAAGGCAGTCACGGTCAGGTCGAAGGATTGGCGCACCGAGGTCGGGCAGAGGGTGATGATGGGGTGGTCGCCGTGTGTGCCCCAGCGTGCCTGCATCACATCGCCTTGCGAAGGGCTGGTGGGCTGACCGGTGCTCGGTCCCAAGCGTTGTACATTGACAATGACGCAGGGAATTTCGGTCATGGCAGCGTAGCCGATGTGTTCCTGCATCAGCGAAAAGCCCGGACCGCTGGTCGCCGTCATGGCTTTCAAGCCGCCCACCGAGGCGCCGATGCAAGCCGCCAGGCTGGCAATTTCATCTTCCATCTGGATGAACTTGCCGCCGACCTTGGGCAGTTCGCGCGCCATCATCTCGGCGATCTCGGTAGAGGGCGTGATGGGGTAGCCCGCAAAGAAGCGACAACCCGCCGCTAACGCACCCCAACCGACCGCTTCGTTGCCTTGCATCAAGCGAACCGTCATCTCGCCTCCTGCGTCTCAATACGCCGCACGACGATGGCTAAATCGGGGCAATGGGTATCGCACCAATGGCAGGCAGTGCACCGCTCCGGGTGAACGACCACCGGATGGTCGTCATCATCCATTGCCAACACCCCTCGCGGACAGAATTCCACACACAAGCGACAGCCCTTGCACCACAATCCGAAGATGATCACCTGAGCCCGTGGTCTCTGCTGGGGCGGAGGCGTTCCTTCGGGCACGGCGGTGGTATTCTCGTTCGGTAGCGTCATGCTCATTCAGACTTGCTCCTCTTCCCAATGGAGTCACTCCAAGGTGGTCTTGTGGTCATGAGATAATGACATTTGAATGGCAATTCCATTGTAGTCAAGTTGACCTGACCGACAAAGAGACAAACTTCCTATTTCTAAGATTACATCTATACCACATTGTCTGCATCCTTGCCACCTGATGATGCTGATGTTATCATCTACACATAGGTGAAAACCGCATGCCGCTCAGTTCAGAAGATCGCCATCGTATTCGAATTCTCTTAGCACTCATCACCTTAGCCACCTTGCCGTGCTACTGCATTGGGTTGTTTGCGGTCAGCACCGTCAGTGGGCGCACGCCCACCCCGACCTTCACCTCCACACCCACGGCAACCTGGACTCCCACCCCCACTTTCACCCTCACCGCCTCGCCCACTCCGAGCGCCACGCTCACCGCCTCGCCCACGGCTACCCTCACCAGCACCTTCACCCAAACTCCAACCGATACCCTCACCCCCACCTTGACAGATACCCCTACCACCACTCCGACCGATACGCCCACCCTCACGCCGAGCGATACCCCACCGCCTACCGAGACACCCATCCCCACCGATACCCTCACCCCACCGCCACTCCCTACCGAGACCATGATCCCTACCGTTCTGCCTTTGCCGACCCTCACCGACACACCGCCCACACCGTGATGACTTTGCTAAGGAAGGCTTGGAACGATACCGACCACCCTCTCTCAAGGAGAACCTTTTCGATGTCATTCAGATGACCAAACAGTCCTATCCTACTGCGAAAGTGAGTGCAACAAACCACCATGATGGAACTACTACCTTTCCTGAAATCTCTGATGAGCACGCCGGGGCTTTCCGGAAGCGAGGCGCCGGTGCGCCAACCCATCGAAGCCGCCTGGAAGCCCTTGACCGACGAACTCCACCTCAGCCTGTTGGGCAGTTTGCACGGGTTGAAACGGGGGAGTGGGGCACCGCCGCGCCCCAAGATCATGCTGGCTGCCCACATGGATGCCATCGGGTTGATGGTGAGTGGCTTTGCCGGGGAATTCCTGCGGGTGACCGAAGTAGGAGGCTTGGATGAACGCCTGCTCCCCGGTCAGTTGGTCACTGTGCACGGGCGGCAAGACCTCCCTGCGGTGGTCGTCCAACCACCGGCACACCTGCTCCCCGAACCCGCCCGCAGCGGTCCGGTCGCCCTGAAGTACCTGCTGGTAGATACCGGCTTGCCCGAACGCCAACTGCGCCAACTGGTGCGCATTGGCGATAGGGTTTCCTACGCCCAACCACCCCTCGAATTGAGCGGTGAGACCATCGCCGGCTGCTATTTGGATAATCGCGTCTCGGTCGCTGCCTTAACCCAAACCTTGCAGGAACTGCAAGGGCGCACCCATGCCTGGGATGTGTGGGCGGTAGCCACCGTCCAAGAAGAGGAGACCCTGGGGGGTGCCCGCACCTCTGCCTTTGCCTTGCGCCCAGACCTCGCCGTTGCGGTGGATGTCACCCACGCCAAAGGTCCCGGCATGGTGGAGCATAAATCGTTCCCCCTCGGCAAGGGTCCCACCATCGGCTGGGGACCAAACATCCACCCGGCGTTGTTCAACGCCTTCAAAAAACTGGCTGAGCAATTGGAAATCCCCCATCAGATCGAGGTGATGCCACGCCATTCTGGCACCGATGCCGTCGCCATCCAGATCGTTGCCGAAGGCATCCCCAGCATGGTGCTGAGCATTCCACTGCGTTACATGCATACCCCGGTCGAGGTCGCCTCGCTGAAGGATATTCAGCGCACCGCCCATCTGTTGGCAGAGTTCATCGTGCGCCTAGAACCCGATTACCTCAGCAAAATCACTTGGGAGGAGAAGGAATGAGCACATCATCCGAACCGTCCATTCGCCCGCCGCGCTTTGGGGCAGCCCAGATTCGCCTGTTGGAGCGGTTGTGCAACGCCTGTGCCGTTTCGGGGGACGAACATGAGGTGCGTGCCATCGTGTTGGAACAGGTTCGTCCCCTCGCCGATGAGGTCAAGACCGATGCCTTGGGCAACGTCCTTGCCATCAAGCACGGGCAGGAGGAACGCGTCGGGGAGAGCCGCCTGCGGGTGATGCTGGCTGCCCACATGGATGAGGTTGGGCTGATGCTCACCTACGATGATGGCGATGGGCTCTTCCGCTTCGACCTGGTCGGCGGTATAGACGAACGCTACCTGGCTGGCAAGTCCGTTTGGGTAGGGCGTGGGCACGTGCCCGCAGTGATCGGCGCAAAGCCCATCCATCAGGTCACCCCTGCGGAGCAGAGAAATGTCATCAGCCTGGACACACTACGCATTGATCTCGGTCCGGGCGGGAAGGACAAAGTCAAGGTGGGCGATCGGGCAACCTTTGCCACCCCCTTCCGCCGCTTGGGCAACAGTCTGCGCGGCAAAGCCTTGGACGATCGCTTGGGGGTTGCCCTGCTGATCGAACTGCTCAAAGACCCACCCCCACATCTGGAGGTGTGTGCCGCCTTCACCGTACAGGAAGAGGTGGGGTTGCGCGGTGCCCACGTGGCAGCCTATGCCCTCAACCCCGACCTCGCCATCGTCTTAGATGCTACACCCGCCATGGACATGCCCCATTGGGAGGAAGAGAATGGACGCCCCCTCGAAAACACCCAATACAACACCCGTCTCGACGGCGGTCCTGCCATCTACCTTGCCGATCAAGCCACCCTGTACGATCGCCGCTTGATTCAGCACATGGTGGAGACGGCAGAGGCACACCGCATTCCCTACCAGTTTCGCCAACCCGGGCGGGGCGCCACCGATGCCGGCGCCATCCACTTAGCGCGCAGCGGCATTCCCAGCCTATCTGTTTCGGTGCCCACTCGCTATCCTCACACGCCTGCCTCCATTGCCCGCCTCGCCGATTGGCAGAACACCTTCACCTTGCTCTACGCTGCCTTGCGCCGCCTCACCCCGCAGGTGCTGGCACAGGAACGTTAACCTCACTCATAGGAGCAACACCATGATCGAATTGATTCAGAAATTGGTTGAAACCCCCTCCCCTCCCGGCTATGAGAACTTGGTGCGCGAGGTCATTCGCGCCGAGGTGGAACCATATGCCGATGAGGTGCGCACCGATGCCCTCGGCAATCTGATCGTGACCAAGGGCAAAGAGAACACCACCGGTCGCACGATAATGCTGGCTGCCCACATGGATGAAATCGGCATCATCGCTACTCATGTGGACGAAAACGGCTTCGTCCGCTTCAGCGGGTTGGGCGGCGTTCGCCCTCCTACCTGCATCGGCGGACGGGTGCGCTTCATCAACGGCACGTTGGGAGTGATCGGCTTTGAGCAACTCGAAGACCATAACCGCCTGCCCACCTTCGAACAAATGTACATAGATGTCGGCGCCGGCAGCCGCGCCGAGTGCCCGGTGCGTGTGGGCGATGTCGCCGTCTTCGACCGCCCCTTTTCCAAGATGGGCAATCGTCTGGTCGCCAAAGCCATGGATGACCGCATCGGCGTCGCCATCTTGATCGAGGCGCTACGCCAAGTGCAGCAGATACCGCATCGCCTCCACTTTGTCTTCAGCGTGCAGGAGGAAGTTGGCTTGCGCGGCGCCACCACCGCTGCCTATGGGCTTTCGCCCGATCTCGGCATCGCTGTGGATGTCACCCGTTCGGGCGATACCCCCAGGGGCATCAAAATGGAGGTCTCTTTGGGCAAGGGTCCTGCCATCAAGGTGCGCGATAGCGGCATGATTGCCGACCCGCGGGTGGTAGATTGGATGGTGCGCACCGCCGAACAGGCAAAATTGCCCTATCAATTGGAGGTGCTGGAGGCAGGCACAACCGATGCTCGCGCCATTCAACTCACCCGCGCCGGGGTGCCCTCTGGCTGCCTTTCGATCCCTTGTCGTTACGTCCACGCCCCTTCCGAGATGGTGGACTTTGACGATGTGCAGAACGCGGTGCATCTGCTGTTGAGACTGATCAGCCAAGATGTGCAATGGGCATGAGATGAATCCTTTCAACAACACGGCGCGGCTCTGGAGTCTTCTTTGCCTCCTTTGGGTCATGAGCGTGAGCGGTTGCACGGCAAGCCAATCCCTCACGGCACCGTCCACCGCCACTGCGCCGCCCACCTTGACCCCAACCGTTCAACCCACGCCGCAGGTCACCGGCTCAACCTCCGCACCGATGAGCCTGCGCATCTGGTTGCCTCCCCAGTTTGACCCCACCCGTAACACCCCCGCCGGCGAGATATTGCAAGCGCGCCTAGATGAATTCACCAAACGACGCGGGTTGCCCATCGAGGTGCGCATCAAAGCCTTGAGCGGCGTCGGTGGCATGGTGGAATCCCTGAGCACCACCAATGCCGCTGCGCCCCTCGCCCTGCCCGATCTCGTCTTACTGCCGCGCCCATTGTTCGAAGCGGCTGCTCTCAAGGGTCTGCTCTACCCGATTGAAGGTCAGATTTCGCCGTTCGACACAAAGGATTGGTACGATTACGCCATCCAATTGGCACACCTACAAAACAGCACCTACGGCGTGCCGTTCGCCGGTGATGCACTGGTGCTGATCTATCGTCCGGCAGAGATTGCCACGCCGCCCGCCGATTGGAACGCCCTGTTGAACCTGACCGAGCCACTGATCTTCGCCGCCGCCGATGAACAGGCGCTCTTCCCCTTGGCACAGTATATGGCAACCGGTGCCGCAATCCAAGACGACGAAGGTAGACCCATGTTGGAACGCGAGGCGTTGATTCGCCTCTTCACCTTCTTCCAAGAAGCGGAGCGCGCCAATGTCTTGCCCTTCTGGCTCACCCAATACACCACCTACGATCAAGCCTGGCAAGCATACCTTCAGGGTAGTGCCAATCTAACCATCGGCTGGACCTCTCAGTATCTCGGTGAATTGCCAGTGGATAGCCGCGCGGCGTCCATGCCCACTCCAGAGGGCAACTCGTTCACCCTCGCCAACGGTTGGATTTGGGCATTCTCTAACCTCCCAAAACGCCACACCACAGCCATCGAATTGGCTGAATTCCTCACCGATGGCGACTTTCTGGCGCGCTGGACTGCCGCGGCAGGGGTCTTGCCTCCCCGCCGTTCTGCCCTAGAAGGGTGGTCAGATGCCACGCTGAAAGGGTTGGCAAGGCAAACCGTAGGTACCGCCCAAATCATCCCCCGTAACGACCTGCTCGCAGCCCTCAGCCCCGTCCTGCAACAAGCCACCATCGAAGTGCTCAAAGAGCAAGGCGACCCGCTCAGCGTGACGGAGAAGGTCGTTCAACGCCTTACCGCTCCCTGAACCAACCCCGATACTGAACAAACACTTACCCATTGAGGAGGTAAACGATGGAACAAAATGACGTGAAAAGTGAAGTACAAAAGCACTATGCTACCATCGCTCAACATGGAGGCAATTGTTGCGAGAGTTCTTGCTGTAGCGGGATGCCTCCTTCCACCTCTGGGAGAACCGACGAAGTCATCCTCAGTGCCGACCTTGGGTTGAGTTGCGGATTGCCCACCGAATCGATTGCCATCTCACCCGGCGAGGTCGTGCTAGACCTGGGCAGTGGAACGGGAGTGGATGTGCTGACCGCTGCCAAAAAGGTGGGTGAACAAGGACGGGTCATCGGGGTAGACTTTACCCCAGAGATGATCGTTCGTGCACGACAGATCGCTGAACGTGGCGGCTTCTCCAATGTGGAATTTCGCCTCGGAGATATCGAAGCGTTGCCAGTGGAAGACGAAAGCGTGGATGTCGTGCTCTCCAATTGCGTGATCAACCTGGTACCGGATAAGCGCCGCGTCTTTGCGGAGATTTATCGCGTGCTAAAACCCCATGGGCGCTTCTCCATCTCCGATATCGTCACCCAAGGCGAGGTACCTCCCCAAGTGCGCCAAGATGCCGCTCTCTGGGCAAGTTGCTTGGGTGGGGCACTAGACCTGTGGGAATATCTGCAAATCATCCACCAAACAGGATTCATTGGCGTGCGCATACATAACGTATCGGTTTACGAGTTGCCGAAAAGCGGAGACTATGGTTTCTATAGCCTGACGGTCGTTGGTCATAAACCGCCTCGGGCGACTTGACTTCTCCAACCAGGACACTACTTGCCTTGGTCGCCTCATCACAGGCATTCTACTTATTCCAAGAACCGATCGGGCACGCGAGGGAGCGTTTCGGCAGTTCTCTAAAAGGAATGGGCTTTCCATACCTTACCCCTATGGAGCGCACATATGATCCGTGCCTTATACTACACAACCGATGACACCCTACGAGTGAACCTGTCCCCAGACGAGTTCCCCAAAGCCCTGCAGGATCGCAGAAGCCTGCTGTGGGTGGATTTCGTGGAGACCTCCCCGGCAGAGGACGAACCTATCCTTCGTCAGACCTTCGGCTTCCATCCTTTGGCAGTAGACGATGCCTTGCAGGAATCGCATGTCCCCAAAATAGACGATTGGGAAGAGTACCTCTACATCGTCCTCCATGCAGTGACCTTTGATCACAAAGCCAACCAGGCACTCGATACCCTCGAACTCGACATCTTCGTGGGCAGCCATTACATCGTCACACACCACGATGAGCCCATCGCGGCGTTGGAGCGCGTGTGGAATGCCTGCCAGCGCGATCCGCGCTACGGACGCAACGGCGCCGACTACCTTCTCTACCGATTGACCGACGAGGTGGTCGCCAGTTACATGCCCATCGTGGAGCAGATGGATGATGAGATCGATCGCATCGAAGACCAGGTCTTCGGCAACCCCTCCCCGCAGGTGTTGGAACGCATCTTCACCATCAAACGGGCAGTGCTCCACCTGCGGCGCATCATCAGCCCTCAGCGCGAAGTGCTCAACCGCCTCGCCCGTGATGACTTTAAAGTGATCGATCGCAAAGCGCACGTGTACTTCCGCGATGTCTATGACCATCTGGTACGGCTGAACGACATCATCGAGAGCCTGCGCGACCTGATCGGAGGTACTTTGGATACTTACCTTTCGGTCATCAACAACCGCATGAACGAGATCATGAAGACATTGACCATCATCACCACTCTCTTCATGCCCCTCTCGTTCCTAACCGGCTTCTTCGGCATGAATTTCTTCCAACCGGTGGTGGCTTTGGAAGCCTGGACAGACCGACCGGCGTTTCTGGTGACGCTGGCGCTCACCCTGCTGGTGCCCTTTGGCATGTATCAATGGATGCGCCGCCGCGGTTGGATGTGAACGGAGGTGTTGCGGATGCTTCATCCTAGTGCGCAAAAGGTTCAAGAGGCATTGCTAGCACTCGGCTTTCGTAATCCGGTGGTGGAACTGCCCGCCTCCACCCGCACCTCAGCCGAAGCCGCACAAGCCATCGGCTGCCAGGTGGGGCAGATCGCCAAATCGTTGGTCTTCGCCACCCGCCAAACGCGGCGCCCCATCCTGGTCATCGCCAGCGGGGTCCATCGAGTTGACCTTGAAAAGATCGCTGCCTTGGTGGGTGAACCGTTGGAGAAGGCGGATGCCGAGTTCGTCCGTCAACGCACCGGCTTTGTCATCGGCGGCGTGCCTCCCTTAGGGCACCTCGAACCCCTCGAAACCTACATTGACCAAGACCTTCTGCAATATGAGCAGATTTGGGCGGCTGCCGGCACACCTCATGCCGTCTTCCAACTGACGCCGCAGGAGTTGCTGGCGATCACGCACGGCAAGGTGGTCCGTGTTGTATAGAGGTGCAATTCATTGCGCCCTGCTACCATGCACTTGCGAGCGAGCAACAGCGAGCGTGGCAATCTCCCTCACCATGCGGGAGATGGCTTCGCTTCGCTCGCCATGACAGCAAGGGCGTGCTGG
>FWPU01002778.1_pt1 | contig 14871 bp, 16 predicted proteins | sample 2228361 | NCBI WGS metagenome assembly FWPU01 (sample SAMEA103939777, study PRJEB20133) | metagenome
CTGATACTATTTCCTGGTGTAAGGAAAATCGAGGGGGCAAGAGTTGGCTCTTGTCCCCTACAATGGAGGTGTTATTTTACCTTTAAATGGCGTAGAGTTATAATTATAATTATATTCATTTAAGCTTCTCAAGAATTGAAAGCGAATTATGGATTATAAAAAGGTAATCGAACACTTAAGACAACGGATTATTAGCCAAGACGAAGCTATAAACCGAATAGAAGAAGCATTAATGATTGCAGAAGCGGGGCTCAATGAACCGGATAAAGCTTTATGCGTTCTTCTATTTCTCGGACCAACTGGAGTGGGAAAAACAGAGACCGTGAAGGCTCTTGCCGAAGCAATACATGGGGAATCCAGTGCATACTGCAGAGTCGATATGAGCGGTTTTTCTGAGAGGCACTATGCGGCATCTTTTTCCGGTTCACCCCCCGGATATATTGGAAGTAGAGAAAATAATACGATACTAGACAAAAATAAAATTGAGGGAAGATTCGGCAAGCCCGGGATTCTTTTATTAGACGAGGTCGAAAAGGCCCATCCCGTGGTTCATCAAACACTTCTTCAGATCTTTGACAATGCGCTTCTTCGTCTCTCTAGCGGCACGGAAGAAATCCGATTCACAAACACAATTGTAATTATGACGAGTAATGCTGGCTCTGAAGCCTTGAAAGCAGTCGCAGACCATCACGAGTCTTTTAACCAAAGGGCTGACCGTGGTGAAAAAAATGCCGGAATTGACTGGGAGCTTTCACGCAAGCAGATTGCTATGGAGGCACTCGAGCGCACGTTCAAGCCCGAATTTATAAACAGGATAGATGGAATTATAGTTTTTAAATGGCTAAGTCACAATGATCTGATGCGGATTCTCGATATTCAAGTACATGAACTAAATAAACGGCTTCGGAGATACCATAGCTTTCATACTGAGCTTACTCTAGGAGCAAAACAATTTCTCATTAAAAAGGGCTTTGATTTAAAATACGGAGCCCGACCACTAAAAAGAGCTTTACGCCAGTACCTACACCAGCCCTTAGCCCGTTTAATTATCGAGGAAATTTTACCACGTAACAGTAAAATAGTAGTCGAAAACACCGGTGATCAACTTGAATTTGAAGTGATTCCTCCAGAGACTGAATCTTTAGAATCAGAACCCACCGTCCTAGAGCTTAAAAGATAATTTAAGCACGAATCTGCAAAAACTATCTGTTTTATAAGGAGAGACTAATGCCTATTTGTCCTAGGTGTCAAACATTAATGATTTGTAGCAAGAGAATTTCTGTGGCAGGCATAGAAAACAAAGAGATTGAATGGATCTGTGAATCAGACAAAATTCAAGCAGAAATAAGACATCCTGTCCAGTATGTTTACATTGTGATAGGTGAAGAGGAAGAGATAGAGGGTAAAAGAAAAAGAGTCATTGAAAAGCAAATAAGCGGGGCAGAACTCTTTGTATATTATGAATTTCTTTAGAAGCTAAACTTATTCTCCATATGAAATGGAGGAAATCATGGATAAGAAAGTAAGCCTACCATTAGATGATGAGCGTTATCAACCCTTGAAAGACCAACTTAAAAATATTCTTCGTAGAGACCCAGAGCTCTCTGATGCAAACTTGCTACGAGAGTTTCTGGAAAACTACAAGGATTACTTTGGCACGAGAACCTCTTCGGAAATCTCAACTGGGACAGATAATATGATTCGAAGAACCGTTCACTATATGGTGCTGAGTGCAACAGATCTGGAAAGCTTTCACATAACCAGCCGCAACTGGTTAAAAGAGCAAGGGTATCAACTTCCGCCCTGGGATACCGAATCAAGCCACAAACTGCATCGTGTGATTGAATATAAAGGGCGTGCAGCAGCTGTAGTAGAATGGGAACCGGAAAAAAACATCACTTTAGACCCAAGTCTTAAAGAAAGTGAAAAGAATTGGGTGCTTGCTATGGCAATCGGTGCGGGCGAAAAACCCGAATGGAGTGTAGAAGAACTACGCAGGTTTGCCGCTTATCTCACGATGGGCAGAGCAGAATTCTCGAATGATAGAGAATTGAGTGATCAAGAAATCGCCGAAAAATACGAAGTGCCGATTGAAGAGGTAGCGTACCGCCGCGGGCTGCCTGATGAGATTGGTGCCATCGAGGGAGAGAAAAATAAACATTAAGTCTTTAAAAAGATATAAAATTCTTGAAATCCTAGCAGGGAGAAGTTTTGATCAGGAAAGGCTATCTACTAGTAGGAAACAACTCATACTATGTTGCAGAGAAATACGTCGAACCGAAAGATATAGCTATAGTTGATGCTTTTTACCTCGTTGTAATTACAGATTCCATTTCAGAAGAAGAAAGGAAAAAACTCCTTATTGAGGCAATAAAAGTTGGGCTCGAGACCGTCCCGGTTGAAGTAGAGGTTCCAGAGAAATACAGCTACACACGGTATGGGTTTCAACTTGACCCGGTAATGGTTCAAATAAGGAAAGGCATTATGCCACGGGGCACTACTAAAGAACTGGGCTCGTCCGAACATTAGATGAAGAAGGCATGACCCCCAAACTAATGGTTTTTTCCGACTATCTGCCCTTTCTGTTTTTTTGCCCTAAAAATGGTAGAGAAATTACAAGCTGAATACGATATTGAGGTAGAATGGAAAAACTATGAAATTCATCCGAATATACCTAAAGACGGAGTACCGAAATCTTTTCTCGGTAAAAACTACCTAAAGACAGTAGAGGAAAATGTGAGACTACTGGCTGAGTTAGAAAAGCTTGAGATTAAATCTAACTCCTTCATATCCAACTCTCACCTCGCACTCGAGTCCTCCGAGTTTGCAAAGGAAAAAGGGGTGTTTGGTTCTTTTCACAAAAAAGTTTTTGAAGCTTATTTTATGGAGGGCAGAAATATAGGAGATAAATCGGTGATTTTAGATATTGCTCAAGAACTTGGATTAAATACTGACGAGCTAAGCTCGTCATTGGATGAGCATCGTTACCACGGAAGATTGCAAGAAGTTCGAATGGAGAAAACTAGGCTCGGTGTAATCGGTACGCCGACTTTCATCGTAGGTAAAAGACAACTAGCCGGACTCCCAAGCTACGATGTATTGAGACAATTAGTTGAACCTATAATGAAGAGGGTTGAGTAATGTATCCAAGGAACCTGAAATACACGAAAGAGCACTGGTGGATAAAAGTTGAAAATGGAAAAGCACGTATAGGGATCACTCAGCGAGTTGCTGATTTCTTGACCCTTATCACCAATGTAGAGTTTCCAAAATTAGGTGATGAAATAAAAGCCGGTGACACTATAGGTATAATAGAATCCCAGAAAACAACGGTAGATCTCTCCTCCCCATTGAGTGGTAAGGTTTTAGAGGTAAACGCTAATCTAATCAATGACCCACTCCCTTTAGTACATGACCCATATAGAGATGGCTGGATGATTGTAATTGAGCTATCTAACCCAAAGGAGATTGATGAACTTATAGATATAGATGAGTACGTGAAGATCGTTGAGTGGGAAAAAGAAACACAAAAAGGAGTTGGGAGAATCTAAAAACCATTCATCTGAGAACAAACTTCCGGATGAAATTTCCTACTGAGTTTGAATCACTCAAGAAATACGGCGAGACCATGATCGGAATCCCCCACATCGAAGCCGGCCCCCTCGTCAGAAGCTCCTACCGTATAGAGCAGTTTATGAAGACAGGTGGAGAGTTAGATTAGAACTAACTTATCAATAAAACCTTGACTTTGTCGACATTAAGTTTATATTTGAATCCCAATTCGAAGCTCTTTTAAAAATTAAGGTTCACGGGTGCCTATGAAGGCCTAAGAGGGAAGTCCGGTGAAAATCCGGTGCAGCCCGCTCGCTGCTGTAAGTAGCCCGTAAAGCCCTTTGCACTATGCCACTGGAATTCTTTTCATACCGGGAAGGCGCAGAGGAGCCAGATGCTACAAGCCAGAAGACCTGCCTGGGGACTGAGTTTGCTTTTCTTCGAGGGGAGAAAGTAAATGACTTCAGCCGTAGAACGAACCCCTGTCTTCTTCCCTGAAGACCGGGGGTCCTGATGAAAAATTTGATCCTGGTGTTCCTCTTCTTATTCTCTGCGGATATCCTTGCAGAAGAGGAAGAGACTACTACGCTTGAGCCGGTGGTTGTCGAAGAAGCACCGGTAGAACCCCCTCTCGATTACCCTTCCGCTTTTTCAACCGTAATCGACCTCGGTGATTTCGGCGGTGAGTATAACACCACGTCTGAGATTCTTTCTTTTTCCCCGGGGGTAGTGGTGAGGGACTTTGGCGGCTTTGGCCAGCTCAAAACATTGTCTATCCGCGGTTCATCCAATGACCAGGTGGTAATCCTGCTCGACGGAGTGAGGATAAACAGTCCACTGGGCGGAGGAGTTGATTTATCTACCATTCCCATTGATTACGTGGAGAGATTTGAAATCGTAAGAGGCGGCGCATCGGCTCTGGTGGGTTCTGATGCCATAGGCGGAGTGGTAAACATAGTCACCAAAAAAACAGATGACCCCTTCACCAATTTGTCCTTTACATACGGTTCATTCAACACTCTTAGTGCGAATCTCTCCAGGGCTCAGAAATTAGGAAATCTGAGCTACTTCTTTTCTTATACGCACGCCCAGAGCGAAGGGGATTTTAAGTTCAAGTCTGTCAATAACCTGACCCTCACCAGGATAAACAACGAGTTCTTCTCCGAAAGCTTTCTGGGAAAGGTTGAATATGAGCTTAACGGCTGGACGATCGGTCTTCTCAACGAATTTTATTACGACGACAAGGGTGTTCCCGGGCTAGGTGAATTTCAGCAACCCGATGCGAATCAAAAAGACCTGAGAAACTTAACCAGCCTCAGGATTTCGAGGAGTGGATTTCTCAGACGGGACATAGATTTTGATTTGGTCTTGTTCAACAGGTTTGACCAGCTCAAATTCAAAAATCCTGAGCCGACGGTTGGAATCCCTATTGACACCCTCAGCAAGACCTTCAGCTTCGGCTTAAATCCGAGGCTGACCTGGTATGCGCCTTACGGCCAGGTCGTGACCTTTGCCACGGAAGTGAGAGGCGATATCCTAAGGGACGAGGATTTCGATAACCCGAAGAGGTTTACTTTTAGTTCTTTTCTCAGCGATGAAATCAATCTTTTTGACGACCTCCTTCTCATAAGTCCGATAATACGGTTTGACCTTTACCAAACCTCCGCCGAGGAGAGCACGACCGATACCGGATTCTCGCCGAAACTGGGAATTATATTCTCTCCTCTGAAGTATGTTTCTCTAAAAGGTAATGTTGGAAGGTCTTACAGAGCACCCAGTTTCAGTGAACTCTTCTTTCCCGAAGAGGGGTTCATCGGCGGAAACCCGAACCTCAAACCGGAAAGCTCGTTCGACTTCGATTTTGGGCTGGTTTTTTCCCATCCACGTGCCAGTTTTGAAATTACTTACTTTAGGAATGAGGTTGATGACCTCATTCTTTTCGTTTTTGTCAGCGCGCAGAGGATAGAGCCATTAAACGTAGGAAACGCAACCGAGCAGGGAGTCGAGACCAGCCTGGTATTAAGACCCTTCGATTTTATGGAGCTATTTGCCGGATACACCTTCCTTGACGGGGAGCTCGAAGACACCGGGGGACAGCTTCCGGGAAGGCCGAGAAACAAGTTTGACTTCCGTGGGGTTTTAACATACCGCTCATTCTCATTCTTCTGGGAGACACATTATGTAGATAAGATTCCACTCAGTCCATTCCCAGGCTCGGCTACCACCGATGCCAGAACCACGAGCGATGTGGGGGGGAAAGTGGAGTGGAAGAAAATATTCGTTACGCTTGAAGCAAAAAATGTCTTTAACAACCTGGACGTGCGGGACGCCTTAGATTTTCCGCTTCCCGGTAGGACGATATTTTTCACGGCAGGAATAAAGTTTTGAAAGAAGGAAACTTAGCCACTAGGCGAAGGGATCGGGATGCATGATACATGATTCATGATACAGGATTTGTTTTCGTGCATCATGGATCGTGAATCGTACATCGTGCATCGTTTACCCTCGTGTTCATTCGCGGCTAAAACCAGAAAAGGGAGGATAAAGCAATGAGGTTCCTTATAGTCATTTTCATCCTGGGGATATGGGGATTTATTGTCGGCGGGTGTCAAACGAGCGACGGCGGCTCCGGCTTCATCCCCACCGGAAGAATAGTGGCGGTAGCGGAGAGGAGCAGTTCAGACACGGTTCACGTGGGCGGACCAAGGGGTTCGGCCACACCGGGGGCGTTTGTAGAGATTACCAACTTAGATACCAGTGATTTTGAAACCACCACTGTCGAGGATGACGGAAGTTTTTCCGTAGAGTTCGAAGCCTCGACTAAGGACATATTCAGAGTGGTTATAGAAGAAGACGGCATAGACGAGACGATAGGAGTTTCTATTTTGAGGGATGCCGTTGCCAGAAACATAGCTCAACTTGGCAGCGTACCCACGGAAATAGTGATAAGGGAAGAAAAAGCTTACGTGGTGAACGGTTTCTCCGATAACATCCAGGTCTTCGACATTAATCAGAGTCCGCCCGAACAAATAGGGACGATAGTCTTACCTCCCGGCTCCGACCCGGTGGCTATAGCTTTTTTGGACGACACCCGCGCTTATGTGGCTAATATGATAGGGCAGAGCGTGGCCGTGGTGAACGTGGTAACAGGGCAGTGCGAGGCAATTATCGCTCGCACCGGCGGAGATTTTTCACCTTGCCAGAACGTGTTTATAGCCGTTGATGCCTTAGAAGACCCGTCGGGGGTGGCTATTGCGAACGGTAAAGTTTATGTGACAAATGCAAACCTGGATGACTTCTTTGACCCTATTGGAAACGGGTTTGTAACTGTGATCAACGCTCAGACAAATCAGTTCATAAAACGTATTGATTCTACTGGACAGGGGACGAATGAAATAACCGAATTAAATGGGAATATTTATTCCGTAAATGTGGGGGATACGGATTTCGACACAGATACAGGGGATTTCTTCTGCGACCCGGCCTCTATTCAAAGCATTGATGTCATTGATACTGAATCTGATGATATTGCAGACTCCATCTTCATTCCTTTAAGCGGTGAAAATCCCTTTGCCTGTAGTCCAAATAAGCTCGAGCCGACACCGGATGGCCGGTTCGGATATTTGGGAAGCGGATTGGCCGGGGTACTGTTCAAAGTTGACCTTTTAAATAATACTCTGGTTAGGGGCGCGGATAATCCGATAGTAATAACTTCGACTGACGACCTTGACGCAACTTTTGATGTGGAGATTCGTGATGACGGCCTGGCGTTCATAGCGCTTTTTAACTCGGACCAGATTGCGGTGATGGATACCCTGGATGATTCCGTAAACCCCTTTCCTTTCATAGCCCCTTTTCCTGCCGGCCTCAGGGGGGATAATCCAAATTCTCAGTTTTTTGACGGGATTCAGGACATTGCCATAAGGGAAGATGGAGAATTCCCGGATGTGTTTTTTATCACCGGAATCAGCAGTCAACTGGGCTCGATAGATACTTCGCTTATACTTCCGCCGGAGTAGGAATTTTCTCATTGCTTTTATGACTTCATCGAGTAGAAGCATAGTTGTTTGTGGACAGCCCCTAAATCTTATCGGATAAGCAATGTAGGGAATGCATACATACGTTCCCTACCCTGATTTTTGTCCCCCACATTCTTTAACTGTATGATTTATCGAACCTTTTTATTATCTTGCATCGAGTACTAAATCAGTTAAAGATATTTAGGAGAGGATAATTTCTTCTCCTTAACTTATTGCGGGGGTTTCTGCTATGCGAATCTGCTCTTTCCTTCCAAGCACGACGGAGATTGTTTATGCGCTGGGGCTTGGGGACAACCTGGTAGGGGTGACTCATGAATGCGATTACCCTCCCGAAGCGGCCAGTAAATCCAGGGTAATAATGAGCCTTATCAACCCGGAGAAACTTTCCAGCCTGGAAATAGACAGATTGGTAAGTGAAAACCATAAAGCCGGAAAGAGCACCTACATCGTGGAAGAAGAGGCCCTTCGGAAGGCCAACCCGGATATAATCCTTACTCAAGGGCTTTGCGATGTTTGTGCCGTCTCCGGGAACGAAGTCATAGAGGCAGTGGAGGTTCTGGGGCACAACCCTCAGATAATTTCTCTGGCACCGAGTACCATTGGTGAAATCTTGGAAACAATCTTGATTATCGGAGAAGCGACTCAAAAGAAAGAGCAGGCAAGGGAGTTGGTGGACAAGCTCAAATCCAGGATAGAAAGGGTCAGGTCGTTGCTTGCGGCGGAGAAAGACCGTCCCCGGGTTTTCTGCATGGAATGGCTCGACCCACCTTATGTGGCCGGGCACTGGGTTCCGGAGATGGTGGAGATTGCCGGCGGCGATTGCGTGGTCGGGAAACCGGGGAAGCCCTCTTTCCGGGTTTCCTGGGAAGAGATTTTAAACCATGCCCCACAGGTCATAGTTCTCATGCCATGCGGTTTTGATATAGATAAAACCCTCGAGGAGGTGGACGTCTTAACCTCGGTCGATTCCTGGTACAAGATTCCCGCGGTTAGAAAGGGGCACGTTTATTTAGTGGATGCAAACTCCTACTTCTCCCGGTCAGGACCAAGGGTGGTAGATGGGCTGGAGATAATGGCTAGGATACTCCATCCCGAGGTAGCTGATTTTGAAATTCCCAATGATTCGGTGATTAACCTAAGAAACCACATTATCCTTGAGTCTTTTTTGGGATGAAACTTCCGAAGTGGAAATCACTCAACTCATGGGAAAGAATCAAAGTGGGAAGAAGAAGTTTAAAATCTAGACTTCAACAGAAGCTAACGCTATATTATAGACCCGGATTGAAACATAATTTTTAGGAGTTTTGATGAATCGGAATCTAAAAGTGCTTCTATTACTAACCGTCGTTATAAGCACATTAGCATGTGCCCCTAAAATAGTGTCTTTCGAGGCAAGCCCAATTTTTGTATGTGAAGGGCAAAGTACCCGAGTTTCCTGGAAGGCTAGAGGCAGTACTGTACTTTTATCCAATCCTCTGCTTCCCGGAACGGGAGCAGTGGAACCTGCCGGCTTTAAGAGATTTACTCCGATTGATACTACCACCTTTACGATCAAGGCTATGGGTAACGGCAGAGAAACATTTGTTGAGCAAGAGGTTATTCTTTTGCCTAGTAGAACGGAAAGGGAGATAGTGATCAGCGTCAAGCCTAGTGTTGACGGAGATCTGGTTGGTGTTGAAACGATTAAACCATCGGTTTTAAGAGACTTTAAAAGCATAGAAACTATAAGAGGGGATATTGATAGACCTATAACCGTTCTGCATGAGGGTCGCGAGGTTATCCTTCAAGCTAATGGCGTCCCATCCGAAGCGATGCGTGGTACAGGGTTCAGCGGATACTGGGAGGTACGTGCAAAACCTCTTCCCGGAGAGGAATTTGACGACCCTGCTCATGCTCCTCCGGATAGCTTTCGTATATTGGTTAGCCTTTCCTGCACTGGCTACAAAAAGTAATTCTTATCAAAATGGACATTGCTCAAGCTGAAAATATTATGGCATCGGAAAACCGGTCTTTAGAAAGCATTTTAAAAAAATCAAAAAGGGCGATCATCATAGGAATAGGGGGAGGCGGGGATATCGTGGGAACGATCCCCACGGCCAGGCTACTGCATATGTTCGGGATAGACTGCATCCTCGGCGGGCTTCCCTGGGAAAGGTCTGTTTTTGACCCGGTTCCCGGTCCCAGAGCCTTCAGCGAAATCAAAAATCTTCGGCCATTGAATGACACCGTTTGGTTTGCTAATAAAGACACAGTAACCGCCACCGGGGTCAGATTCGCCGAGACGGAAATGGCCGAGATATACGAAAAAGAAATGCTCCTGGTTGACATAACCAAAGGGGTTGTGGGTGTGGTAAAGGGGTTAGATATGGCGATGTCGGAATTGAATGCAGATCTCTTAATCGGTATAGACGTGGGAGGTGATTCAATCGGATTTGGAGATGAAAAAGGACTAGCCAGCCCGCTTGCAGACGCTATAATGACTGCCTCCCTTTCCGAGCTGAGCGGAAAATACCACACTCTCCTCGGCCTATTCGGATACGGCAGTGATGGCGAGCTTACTCCGGATGAATTGGAAAGCTCGTTAAGCTTGATTTCAAGAGAGGGAGGATTTCTTGGAGCTTGGGGAATTACCGCTGAAATTCTCAGGGAGATGGAGATGGTGATATCAAAAATTCCGACCGAGGCGAGCAGAATTCCGGTTGAATGTGCAAAGGGGGAGAGGGGAGAAAAGTACATTCGCCGTGAGACTAGAAAGGTTTACCTCTCCACGGCGTCCACGGTTACGTTTTATTTATCTCCGGTTGTGGTTGTAGAAAAGGTGTCAAAACCGGCAAGGCTGGTTTTGGGCTCTAAGTCCTTGGATGAAGCCAACGAAGCCCTCCATTCAATCGGGCTTTTTACGGAGCTGGATTTAGAGAGGGAGAGAGAAAGGTCGGAGGCTAAAAATTGAATTTAAACTAACTTTTTAAAGTCACCGGGCTCTATTTTATAGGTTTTATGATGATATCTTTGGTCAAACTTGTCCAACCTAAGGGCTTGATTGTCGGAGTTGGCCTGATGGTAATCAAAGGACTTCAGTGACGAACGAAGAAGAAGCAACCCCTCTTTAATTCTCCTTCTGTAAGCCTGTCCAGCGGAGTCGAAGGGCGGAAGGATGCACTTTATAGGCACTACTAGCTGCATGGCTAGTTTATGAAGTTTTTCTTTTAGCTTGAAATTGCATGGGGTGACTGTGCGTCTCTTCATCTCACGCACATTACACACCCCTAAATCCCCTCTCAAGAGGGGACTTGATGTAGAAATTCCCCTCTAGAGAGGGGTGTCCCGAAGGGACGGGGTGTGTCAGTTTAGAGAGGATGTCACGGAGGCGTAGAAAAGATATTTTAAAAAATAGGGTTAGGACGCCTCTTGCATAGCAAACATATAAGGATGGAAACCCGATTTCGAAAAGACGGTTTTAACCATAGAAAGGCCTTGTTTTGGCAATGTGATCATTGCTTTCTAATTATTTTGGACAGAGTGATTTTCAGCAGGAATTTTTTCTCGGTGAGCTTTCAAACTTTCTAAGTAGATTTTCATGGCGTCTTTAATATTCTCAATAGCTTCTTGGTAGGTATCACCCTAGTTGTGACAGCCTGGAAGAGCAGGGCAAAAGGCGTGGTAACTGCCGTCTTCCTCTCTTTCTAGAATTATCGTGTAGTTATATTCTTTCATTTTTCTTGCCTCCAAACTCTAGCCTTTTCCCATATAACCTCTACCTTAATTTTAAAGTATTTCAAATTAGTAAGAAAGTACCTACGGAGTTCATGCAGAGCGATTTCCTATCGCGAGACTCACCTAATCAAATAGGCAATGATAATCGGTGTGGTAATGATGGAGATCAAAGTTCCGGCCATTATGATCGAGGCTACGACCTGGGAGTCTTGTTTGTACTTCTCGGCCAGGACGAAATTGAAAACAGCCGGGGGCATGGCCGATTGAAGTATAACCACGCTGGCGATAACCCCGCTAAGGTCGAGCATTTTTACCACGACCAGCCCGAAAATAAACCCGGCTCCCACTCTTAACCCGCCGAAGAGGAACGACCTCTTCAAGTCGGTGAGCTTGACCTCGGACAATTTGTACCCTAATGCAAATGTCATCGTGGGAATGCTGGCCTCCCCGAGGAGGTCTATTCCATTATGAATCGCCGTAGGCATGTTCCACTCCATCACGCTGAAGGCGACACCGAGCACTGCTGAATAGATAAGCGGGAGCCGGAGTACTTCAAACGGGCTCTTTCCATAATTTAAGATCATTATTCCCAACGAGTAGTGAAGTACGGTTGTGGAAATCATGTAAAGGATTCCGACGTTGAACCCCAAATCGCCAAATGCGAATAGCACCAGGGGAAGCCCCATGTTTCCGGTGTTGGCAAAAAGTACTGTTGGAAGATAGACCTTAGTACGGAGATTCAATACCCTGACAGTCAGAAAGCCTATAATCAGGCATCCCAATATCACTCCGATTACGGCAACAAACACCTTCCCGGCAAGGCTGATTTCAAGCGGCTCCTCGGTGAGCGACGACAGGATGAGGCACGGGGTGGATATGTATATTACGAAGTCGTTGATAGCGGTGAGATTTATCTTTTTTATCTTGCCGAACAGGTATCCGATAAGCGTGATCAGAAAGACCGGAAGTACGATGTTTATGATCTGGATGATAATCTGAGAAACCTCCTTCTCGGAGTCTGCCATAAGCACCCTTCGAGTTGGCTAATCATTTTACCTAACCGATGTGTTAAGACGAGCCTTGAGATAGTTGAGGAAGAAATTGGAATGTCATTTATACCTTGACTGGGGAATTTCTTCTAGCTTGCAGTAGTTTTTTCGCCGTTATTTCCGCTTTTCCCTCTATTATTCCGATCGCTCGCCGGTCATAGCGACTTTCTCCCCGTCATTTCGACCCCTTCGCTCTGCTCAGGATAAACTCCGGGAGAAATCTTAGCTTTAAGAAATCCTGAAGACCAGTAAGATTCCTCACATCCGTTCGGAATGACAAAAGCAGTTTGCGGTATGGGAAACAGAATGAACGGTGTTTTAATTTTTTCCCTAGCGGATGCAAATCCGCTCATCCTGAGTCTGATCGAAGGATGATCTAAATAAGCGGTTTTCGCCCTTCTCGGGGTGACCGTTGCTCAGAGCTTGTCCTAAGCATTCGCGGAGCTTTCACTGAGAGGATCGAAGTGCTCGGTGTAAATTCCATCGAAGGACTTTTGGAATTGACACAAGGAACTTGCTGGTTTACTGATCTGCCGTTTATGAAATTCGGTTAAAATTAAATAGGAATATCTGATTGGGAGGACGCAATGGCTAAATTACCCGAACAAGCTCTTAAGCTCATTAAAGAAGGAAAGAATTTCGCTACCATCGCCACGCTGATGCCGGACGGCTCGCCGCATGCTACCGTTACCTGGATAGACACGGACGGGAAGCATGTAATATTCAATACCGCCGAGGGCAGGCTTAAACCCAAAAACCTTAGAAGGGATCCCCGGGTATCAATCTCCATACTAAATTCCGAGAACCCATACCAACAGGTGGTGATTCAGGGACGGGCTGTTGAAATAACCCATGACGGCGCGGATGAGCACATCGACCGTATGGCTAAAAAATATTTGGGAGTGGATAAGTACCCTTACCGTGCACCCGGGGAGAAGAGGGTTATTGTTAAGGTTGTGCCGGATAAGGTTAGTGTGATGGGATAGGGGATAGATTTAAAAGTTTTTAGCTCTTCACTATAAGCTCATCACTCTTGACTTGTTTACCACCTCACCACTGCCGAGCCCCAGGTGAAGCCAGCGCCGAAAGCAGAAAATAAAACCAAATCCCCTTTCTGAAGCCTGCCGCTTTTTACCGCTTCATCGAGGGCGATGGGCACCGAAGCTGACGAGGTATTTCCGTAGCGGTCCACGTTCATGAATACCTTCTCCGGCGGGATATCCAGGCGCCTTCTCACGGCGTCCATGATTCTGTAATTCGCCTGATGGGATATGAATAAATCGATTTCCTCCGGGTCCACACCCGCTTTTTTGATTGCCTCGACTGAAGCCGCCCCCATTGCTTTCACAGCTTCTTTGAAGACTTCGTTCCCATGCATCTTAAGGTAATGAAGCCTGTTTTTCACGCTCTCTTCTGAGGCCGGGTGGCGCGCTCCGCCTCCGGGCATGTAAAGAAGATTCCAGGCATCTCCGTCCGAGCCGAGGCAAATAGATAGAATTCCTGGTGTTTCCGATTTTGCTACTACCGCCGCTCCGGCTCCGTCGCCGAAGAGAATACAGGTGGTCCTGTCCTCGTAATCGGTGATTCTGGATAATGTTTCAGCGCCTACAACCAGGACAGTCTCAGCGTTCCCCGCATCTATGAAGGTTTTAGCTACCTGAAGTGCATATAAGAATCCGGTACATCCGGCAAAGACGTCAAAAGCATAAGCTTTTTTGGCTCTCAGTCGGCCTTGAATAAGGCAGGAAGTAGAGGGAAATAGATAGTCGGGTGTAACTGTAGACAGGATTATCAAGTCAATATCTTCAGGATTAAGTGAGGCAGCCTCTAATGCTCTAAGCGATGCTTCGTAACCCATATCGGAGGAGGCTATATCCGGATCGGCTATTCTTCTCTCTACTATTCCCGTTCTCGTACGTATCCACTCGTCGGAAGTGTCCACAATTTTTTCAAGGTCAGCGTTTGAAAGTACCCTTTCGGGAATTGACAAGCCCGTACCTATTATTCTCGCATTAGCCAAGACGGTCGCTACTCCGATGAAGCGTTTGAAGGGATATTATTAGGTAAATCGCAAATTTTGTCAAACTAACCTCTTGCCTCGGCCGTAACTGATTTTATTTTTTCTTGATCGTTGTTACTGATTTTAACCCTTTTTAAATATTCGATTTTGTCGCTAAAAAATATCATGTCCAGGTAATCCTGGTCCCTTAGCTTTTCCAGAAGTTCCATGTCTTCACCAGATTCGATACTGAAGAAATAATCAAAGCGGTGGGCTTTGTTATTTTTATCTACGAGCGAGAAATACATCTTTACCGATGGGAATTCCGGCCTTTTTATGCATTCGAGGCCAAATAGTATATTTTTTATAACTTTTAGGGAGTCGATTTTCTCTCGAGGCACCTTGAATATAAAGGCCGTTTTGCCGTCGATCAGGTTAGGTAGGCAGCCCCGGTCTATGAAAGAAAGGGTGGTCATCAATTCCGGGGTAAACTCTACTTTAGGAGCGGTTTCTCCAT
>FWPU01009741.1_pt1 | contig 14871 bp, 15 predicted proteins | sample 2228361 | NCBI WGS metagenome assembly FWPU01 (sample SAMEA103939777, study PRJEB20133) | metagenome
TCCGCTGAGCCGGGTCCGCAATCCCGGATCGGCCGGGTCCGCTGAGCCGGGTCCGCAAGCCCGGGTCGCCCGGGTGCGCTGCGCCACGTGCTCTCCCCGCACGGAGCCGAGCGTGCTGGCCGCCAAACTCGCACGTCTCCACGTGGCCACAAGCAACGACCCCACTGGATGGCTACCCCGAAACAGGTGGACTATCCAACCTCATCCGAGTTACGTGGGCGCCCGATTGCACACCGCCCGCTGCTTCGATATGATTTTTTGAGGAGGCGAAGTCTGCGAGGACGTGACTTTTGCCGATCTCCCCGCCTGGTGGCCTAACAACGCAGGGATTGGCGCCGGCAAGTGCGGCCGCGCTGGGCTGCATGCCGGACCATATTACCCGGCGTAGCATCCAGCGGCGCAATAAATTGGAGCCGGTAGGTTGCGATCCTCGGCAATTGGCAAAGTACCGCAGGATTCGCCCGGGAATGGCACAAACCCGTTCTGGCGCGATTGCCTCCGATTTGGCGGCGTAGCTCAGTTGGTTAGAGCAGCGGAATCATAATCCGCGAGTCGTAGGTTCGAGTCCTACCGCCGCTATTGTGCCAGTTCGTGCCAAAACGTGCCAAGTCGCGTCATACCAAGGGGTTCGGGAAAGACAATTATCTTCATAGCAGTTGTGGCAAAAGTGTACGTTTGTGCCAGTTCGTGCCACTTCGGGTCAAAAACAAGTGCAAACAGTAGTGCAAACAAACTTGGCCGGCTTGCGGTCATTGAACCACCCCTTGGCCCACTCGGGCCTCTTGGTCCGCCTTCCGACCAACCCCCACGTCCACGCCGGCTACGGCCCCAGCTAGGTCGGTTACCCCCAGCTTGGTGTAGGTCCGTGCCGTTAGCTTGGGGTCAGAATGCCGAAGCAGGGCTTGGGCCGTTTGCAAGTTGACCCTCTGCCGGGCTAGCAGGGTCGCGTAGGCCGCCCGCAGGCTATGAAAGTCGGCCCGGCCGCTTGGCGTTTGGTACTCGATGCCGGCCGCCGCCAAGTCCACCCGCAGCATGGCCGCCGCCCGCTGCCACCACGTGCCAGGCCACAACCGCTTGGCCGCCGGGTCGGTCGGCACAGTTGGCCGGCCGGCCAGCCACGCCCGCAGGTAGTCGGCCACCTGGGGGGGGAGGGGCAGTACGTCTTGTCGTCGGTTTTTTGAGTAGGCCGCCTCAACCAGCACCCCCGGCCACTCGGCGTCCAACAGCACGTGGCCGTAGGTCAGCGTGGCCAGTTCTCGGGCCCGCAGGCCACTTCCTGCGGCCAACACGTACAAGGCGGCCCGGTCGGGGCCGCTCAGCCCGCGGACCACCGTGGCCGACGCTTCGGCGGCCCGTATCAGCCGGCCTAACTCGTCGCTCGACAAGGCACGCCGCACCACGCGGCGGTCAACATCGGCGTTCCATCCCCGCAGGCCGGCCAGCACGTCGGCCCTCAGCCGGCCTTGCCGCCACAACCAACGGGTGAAGCCCTTGACGGCCGCCAGGTAGTGGTTGACCGTTTCCAGGGCCAGTTTGCGGCCTCGGAGGGCGGCCAGGGCCCCTTGCACCCGGGTGGCGTCCAGCTCGGCCAACCGCTCGATCCCGGCTTCGGCCAGCACCGCCCGGATACGGGCGGTCAACAGATTGACGTGTTTCTCGGTCCGCCCGCGGGCCGCCACGTCGGCCAGGTAGTCGGCCAGGTGGCGGGCAACAGGGTCGGCCAGGTAGCGGTCGGCCGGGGTAGACAACCCGGCCGCTTCCCGGGCCGCGTTCCGCTCTAGTTCCAGGGCCAAAGCCAGCGTGGCCATGCGGTCAGTATACCCTCGGACTTCCCTTAGCCGGCCGTCGGGCAGCCGGTAGCGGATATACCAGCGGCGGCTACGAATGGTCCGCTTTTCTACGGGCCGGCCTTGGCCGGCTAGCTTGCGGGCTTCGGCCGCGGTTACGCGGCGGCCGCCGGCTAGGTGCTGGGTAATCGTCTTCTTGAAGATGCTCGCCATAGGTCAACCTCAACCCCAAGACTTCGCATACGCGGTCGAGGGTTTCCAGCCGCAGGCCGCTTTTCTGGCCGTTGGCAAGCCGCGACAACAGGGCCCGGTCCACGCCCGCCAGCAACGCCAGCCGGCGGATAGAACCAAAACCCTTGATAGCCGCACGAAGTTGCTCGGATACGGTGCTCATACCCGCCAAGCTAGCAATTCTGTGTCCGTTCGTCAACCGCGTTTGGCTCTTTCCCCCTAGGTTTTTTTGCAATTGGCCGGCCGCACCGCGGGCAACACCACCGGGGGCCAGTTGGCGAATCCCATTGGACGGCCACCGGGTAGCGGCAGGCTTCGCATTGCTGCCGCGTGGCCTTGAGAATGCGAAACGCTGGGGCCAATTCCAGCCACCAGGGCGGCAACGGCACCCCTCTGGGCCAACCGGGCGGCTTTTTCATCCTCCGCAGTAGGCCGGGTTTGCAGGTGAGAATTGCCGCTTCCATTGAGGGTTCCAGGCGGTCGGTCCCCAGCCCGGTAATCCGCACCCGCTGGCCTTTGCCGCTCGGTTGGATTCCATACCCCCGCCGCCACAATTGCAATACCAACTCGGTTACCGGGTCGGTCATCTTCTCTGCGTCCAAAAAGGTCAGCCTGCCGCTTTCGCAATTGACTCGAAATAGGCCGGCCAAGTTGGGGGGGACCTAAACCAACTCACGTCCAAGACCAAAAACCCCGCGTCCGATACTGGCCCGGCGCCCGGGCGCAGCACTCGGCCGGCCCTCGGGCTACTGAACAAATTGTCAGTAGGCCGCCGCCGGCCAATGGTGCCGCCCGGGGTGAGGGGCCAGGTGGGCTTCGGCGTGGCACGATTCGCACCCGTACTCCGCAGCAGCGTCATCCTTTCCGTTTTGGGTTCAGCCGCACCCACGCCCGGGCCAGTTCCCTGGGGGTGGTAGGGAGGGCGTCGAAGTCGCACCGGCCCCACCAGCGGGCCTCCGCCGGCCCACTCGGGGCCTCCCACCCCAGCCGGCCGGCCCGGTCGGGGCGCAGCGTCCAACCATCAAAGGGGCCGGCCCACGTGGCCACGGCCGATTGGCAGCCGGCCAGCACGTCGGCCGGCAACTGGCCCTCCAGCCGCCCCACCACGGCCAGCCACAGCCTCTGAGGGTCGGGTAATTCGGAAGTTCCGGCCGGCGGGGCCGGCGGAGGGCCGGCGGGGGCCTCTTGGCCGCCTCGGCCAACCAAAGCCGGCGGATTACTCGGCCGGGGGGCCGGCGGGGGCTCCCCCATTTCGGGCTTGTCCAGCCAGTCGAGGGGGTCATGGCGGCTCATAGCAAAAAACTTCCTTCCTTACCTTCCGACTTCCGGCATTCCGGCTTTTTCGTAAGTCTTTATTCCACAAGCACTTAGCGTTGCCAAAAGCCGGAAGTACCCTCCAATTCCGGCTACTTCCGGCATTCCGGCTTTTTTGGCCACCCGGCCGGCTAGCAGGAAAAGCCGGAATGCCGGAATTAGCCGGAAGTAAGCCCGACTTCCGGCTTTTTGGGTAGCTAAGTCCTTGCTACACAAGGAGTTTTGGAAAAGCCGGAAGGCCGGAAGTGGGGAAGTCATATACCAAAAACTTCTTCGGGGGGCGGAAGTACGGAAGTTTCCCTGAGTGTGCCGGTTAGCCGCCACCTACCCGGTCGGGGCCCGCGGGCAGGCTCGGTTTCCTCCGCCAAGTTGTTCTCGACCAACCACCGTAGGCCCTGGCGGGCCCACCGGGGGCCAACGCCGGCCGCGTCGGCAGCCTCATTCGTGGTGAACTCGCAGTGCCTGAATCGCTCCCACAGCACGGCCACCAACCTCCGAACCGAAGCGTGGGGTTCCCTCCCCAGAACGCGGGCGGCCGGGCCACGAAGCAGGCGCCACGCTACCGCGTAGTCGGCGGGGGCCGCCACAATAGCCTCTCCGTCCCCCTCACGCTGAAACTGGTGGGCTATCGCCGAGGCTTCGATCATCGAAAGTAGGTGGCCGGCCAATCTACGGCACTCGGGCTTGTCGGTTGGAAGCCGCTCGGCCAACTTGGGGCCATACGGAACCAGCACCCGCGGCCGCTTGGCACCTATCATCCGTTGAAAAGCGTGGTGCCGTGCCCGTATCGCCTCACGGGCAGCCTCTTCCCCCCCGGCGCCCCCAAGCAGATTGCCGACAACCCGCCGCGTTTGCTCTTGGGAATCGTCGGTATTCAATAGCAGCAACCGGCTTGCATCCTCATCGAACAGCCGGGTTTTGGTTGTCGATTCGACATATGCGATTGGGCCCTCCTGGACGATAAGTTGTGTGGCCAGGCTACCGTCAGGGCCTTTGGTTACCACAGCCTTGACCAGTCTCCCCTCAGATACCAGCTCACGCCAGGCTCGATTCGCGTCCACTACCTCCGGGGTTTCGCCTTGGGGCCTTTCCCCCATAACCACGAATCGGTGCCGCAGGCTGCCGGGCGGCAAGTAAAACCAACTCTGCGGAGTTGCTTGCGTAACACGGTGCACCGCTTCCTCAGGGAACAAGTCAGCCGTCAACCGCAATGTGAAACTTTTGCCGGATGCTGTTGGCCCCACAACCACCGCGGCTAGGGGCCGGGGCAGTAACCTACTCACCCCAACAAGCCAGCACGTCAAAGCCAGCTCGGCTTCGCCGGCCAGGCCCAGGGCGGTCAGGTCTTCGTACACCTCCCGAAGCAGGTTGGGATTGCGGGCCATCCGTTCTGCCTCCGCACTAACTTCCGCTGGGGTTTCGTCCCAGGCTCGGCGGCTAGCCTCAAAAGGGTCATCTTCCTGGGCCGCCGCGGCGGCCGCTTCGCCGGCGGCTCGGTCAACTTCGTCGGCCAGGCGGGGCAGCTCAGCATCAAAGCGGGTTGTTAACTGGTCGGCCGGCAAACCGCACCGCTCGGCCAGGTCGGAAAAAAACCTCTTGCGCCCGGGCGCGGAATTGATAACCAGTTCGTCGCGGAAAAGTTCCGCCCCCGTTCCGGCCAGGGCAATCACCAGCCGGCGGCGGGCGCCGTTTGCAGGGGCTACGGCAAACCTCAGGTCGTCGAGGGTCATTGATAGTTTCTCCGAAAATGCTTCCGTCGGTGTTGCACCGCGTGGGCCCACGCCTTCCGTATCGCATAGGGCATTTCCCCTAGGCCGGCCCCAGCCGGATAGCGGCCGGCGGACTTGGCAATCGCGGCCACCTCCCGGTCGGGCAGCGGCGGCACGCACCGCGCCCGATTGGCCTCGAGCAGCGCGGCTAGGATTTCATCACCAGTCAGGCCGGCCCGCCGCAGCCGGCAGGCCAGCCGGAACAACCCGTCATTGCGGGTCCCCTGTTGCCACGTGGCCGCAACGTGGTCGGCATAGGGCGTCCCCCCCACGGCCGCGGAGGGGCGGCCGGCCGCCAAGCGGTCCAACTCGGTCACAATCCAGGCGGGCAGTTCCGGCAGTTCGTCGATGGGCCTGAGGGGCCGCACCCACCGGTACGGCCGGCCGTCCACGCGGCTTGGGGCCACCAACACGTAAGAATGGCCGGCCCGCGTATCGACGTGGGGGGCCAGCCGGCCGGCCGTCGGGCCGTATTGCCGGCCGGCCGGTTGCCGGAAGAACAGGTGCCAGCCGCCCCTTGGGGTTCGGGCCAAGGGACACCCGGTCGCCGCGATTGTCCGCCGTTGGCTTTCGTCCGCCGGCCACTCGGCCCCAGGGTCCAGGTCGATGATAACGGCTTGGCCCGCCGCTACCGCCACATTGGCCGATGGCCACCGGCCCCACCACTCCCGAATCTGCTCCACGGAGTCCGAAGCGGCCAACACCCCACCTTGAGGCAATGGGGCCTTCCCGCCGGGTTGGCACGGCAGCACCCGCCACTTGTGGGTGGCTAGCGCCAGGGCGCCCTCACGCATCTTGCTCATCGGCGGCCCCCCCCTTAGCGTCGGCCCGCTTACCACCAAGCCGGGCTACAGCCGCCTCAACGTCGGCCTCCCGCCACCGGGCTATGCGGCGGCCCAGCCGCACGGGTTCGGGCAATTTGCCGGCCGCGGCAAGCCGCCAAACCGAACGAACGGAAATCGATAGAAGGCCGGCCAGTTGCCGCGCTGATAGGTACGCCATGCTAACCTCATGTTGAACAACAACCACGAAGTAACCCTTTGTAATTCCCCCCCAGTTGTTGAAAAGTTGTTTTCAACACGAACGTATCCCCTTATCAGCATTGAGGTTCCAGCGTTTTTTCCGTTGAAATCGCTGTTGAAAGATTTCAACACTCGTTCCCACGAAGAAAAAAAAAGCCCGGCTCTTGGCCGGGCTCGCCAGAAAGGCTGCCACCTAAAACAATTCTGAAGTCTCGTTTGTCGTGTCAATCACCTCAAGCGAGTCTCCAATTTTGAAGCCCCTGCGCGGGGTCCCACAATGTTGTTTCCGAATGGCCCGGGCCGCTTGCCGGTATTTGGCGTTCTTACTTAAAGTTGATCTAGTTGCTCCAATTTGTCTTGCAATTTGCGAGTCGCTCCAACTGGGGTACGCCCTCAACCAGCACAGGGCCTTTTCAACCCAATCGCCGCTAACACGCTTTTTTCGAGGTTTTGGGGTCCGCGCGGCGGTTTTGCCGGCCGGCAGGGCCGGCGGCGGCGGTTGCATTTCAGGCCGCGGGGGCGGGGCCACCTGGGGCGCGGCCGGCCGGGCCGCCGCTTGACTGGCCGGCGGGGGCGCTTTGGCTACCGCGGGGCCGGCGGGCGCGGGTGCTTGGGCTACCGCGGGGCCGGCAGGCTGGGGCGCTTGGCCGGCCAGTAGGGGCGATTCAGGCGGCGGAACCGGGGCCTCCTGGACGGGCAGGGGCGCTTGGGGCACCGGTTGGCCGGCAGGCTGGGCCGGCCGGGCCTCCTGGGCCGGCGGGGCCAGCCGCCATAGCCCCTCGAGCACCTCGGCCACAGGCGGCGGCGGGGCCAGCCGCCGTAGTCCCTCTGCCAACTCGGCCCCAGTCGCCGGCGTTAGGCCTAACGAACCGATGCCGTCTTGAAACGATTTCAGGCGTTCGGCCAGTTGCGCGGCCAGTTGCGTGACATTCCTAAGAGACATAGGCGTGGGCTCCGGCAATGACGTGGTGCGTTAATGTTACGCAATCCCCGCCGAACAGTCTACAGCCCGTTTGAAATAGCGGGGGGCGGCCGGCCCTAAAACCGGCCGCCCCCGCCACGCCATGCCTTGCCACGCCTTGTGGCACAATGATTTTAGACTAACTTGGAAGTTTGTCCACCCCCCTGCGGGCCTTAGCCCGGCGGCGGTTGGCCTTTGCAATTCTGGCCCGTCCCTTTTGAGTTTTGGGGCCGGTCGACAGCCCTCCGTGCATCCGGCAGCGGCCGTTTCGGGGTCGGTCATTGTCGGTATCCCACACAACCCGAGCTTGGCAGGGATGCCCATCACGGCAGCGGGCACCGCACCGCGGCCGCAACCGCTTGGGCGTTACCGAATCCATCGCGTCCAGGGCGAACAGCAACTTCCACGGCACAAAGCCGCTCGAAAACGCCTCGGCAATCGCCATTTCGACCCTTTCGCGGCGTGTCGTTCCCATGACTCAGACCCCATGTTGCATGTTTAGTAGGTGCCGACTTTCGCCGACTTTACGGCCGGCCTTTGGCCGGCCGGCCGCTCACTCCGGCCAGGCTCCGCAGGGCCGCCCGCACCGGGGCATAGGGCCAATCGCTACCTCAACCCTTCCGCCCGGCAGGGCGGGGCCACGGCGGATTTCTAAAAGGTCGATTTGGGAATCGTCGCGGAAGATGCCGGCCGATTGCAGGGCGTCCAGCACCGCAAGCGGCCACGTTGTCCAGGTCCCGCCGGCGGCGGTCCGGGGGGAACACCCCAAGCCGCACGGCCAGGCGGGCGTCATCGGCCAGGCGGCCTTGCCCGAACAGGGCCGCCGCCACGTCGCGATGATATTGCCGGCCGGCCTTGCTCAGCATAATCCGGCCGCCAACGGCCCTCCAGTAGTGGTTGACGCTCGGCGGCCAGGGGAGCGTGGCCCGCAGCCGGCCGGCCTCCGCCAGCCGGCAAGCGGGGTGGTCATTGCCAGTGGTTGCCGGCATAGGGCAAATACCCCACATTTAGGGTAAACACCCTACGATAGAGTGTTGCAAAATTGACGTGCAAACAGTAGTGCAAACACCCGAAGGGCGTTTTCGTAAACTGTTGTTTTGTAATGACTTACGAAAGCAGGGCAGGGGTATCATAATCCGCGAGTCGTAGGTTCGAGTCCTACCGCCGCTATTGTGCCAGTTCGGGCCAAAACGTGCCAAGTCGCGTCTTACCAAGGGCTTGCGCACAGGCCATCTTCAACTTGGCCGTTCTCGCAAAAGTGAACGTTTGTCCCAGCTCGTGCCACGCCAGCTCAAGCATGGGTGCAAACTGCGATGCAACCGCATCGGCCGGCCGAGCGCAGTGGGAACTCCAGGTGGGTCCGGCGTTTGGCGTGGCGGTCGGGTTGATCGCGTGATGGGTTCTTGGGGCCCGGCTGGCCGAGCGCCCCCCCTGCCGCCGCTGGGCTACTGGACATCGGCTGCGCGGCTTGTTGTAATGGTGGGGAACAGTCGGCCGGATTCCTGAATACCGAATCGAGGAGACCAGACGATGGCACGAGTTTCGCGTCGGGAGCTACTGAAGGGGGTGGCTGTTGCGGGTGGTGCGGCGTTTGCGGTGCCGCTGGTGGGGGCCGGGCGGGTCCTAGGGGCCAACGACCGCATCACGGTAGCGGTGGTGGGGATCGGGGGCCGGGGAGGTGCGCACATCGACGAGTTTGCCCGCATGGAGGGGGTCCAGGTGACGTACCTCGTCGACCCGGACAGCCGGTTTTTTGCCAATCGCTCGAAGCAGGTGAAGGATCGCGGAGGCAACGTGCCCAAGTGTGTGCAGGACGTGCGCAAGGCCCTGGACGACAAGGACCTGGATGCGATCTCGATCGCCACCTGCAACCATTGGCACTCGCTGGCCACGGTGTGGGCGTGCCAGGCGGGCAAGGATGTGTATGTGGAGAAGCCGGCCAGCCACAACGTGTTCGAGGGGCGGAAGTGTGTCGAGGCGGCGCGGAAGTACGGGCGGATCGTGCAGCACGGCACGCAGAGTCGCAGCGATGGGGGCTGGGCTCGGGCCGTGGCCGCCGTCCACAGCGGCAAATACGGCAAGCTGCTGGTCTCCAAGGGCTACGCCAGCAAAGTGCGCTGGACGATCGGGTTCAAGCCGGTCAAAGAACCGCCCAAGCAACTCGACTTCAACCTGTGGCTGGGGCCCGCGCCGGAACAGCCATACCACGAGAACATCGTGCATTACAACTGGCACTGGTTCTGGGATTTCGGCAACGGAGAGATCGGCAACCAGGGGGTCCATCAGATGGACATCGCCCGCTGGGCCATGCCCAAGGGGGCCATGCCCAAGAGCGTCATTTCGATGGGTTGCCGCTACGTGGACGAGAAGGACTTCAAAGACCAGGGCCAAACGCCCAACCAGCAAGTGGCGGTGTTCGACTTCGGGGGGCCGCTGTTGGTGTTCGAGGTGCGGGGGCTCAACGGGCGCAAGGGTCCCGGGCCGCGGCAATTCCCCCAGCAGGTCGATAACGAGTTCTACTGCGAAGAAGGGGTCATCAAGCGCGGCCGGTTCTTCCCCAAAGGCAAGGGCGAGGGCGAACCCCTGCCGGAGCTGAAGATCGACATTCGGCCCGGCAATCACTTCCAGAACTTCATCCGTGCGGTACGGAGCCGGAAGACCGAGGACCTCAACGCCGACATTCTCGAAGGCCATCTGTCCAGCGCCCTGTGCCACCTGGCCAACATCTCGTACCGGCTGGGCGAACCGATGCCGTTCGGCAAAGGGTACGAGGCCCTGGGCGATTGCCCGCAGGTGAAGGCCAGCATCCGTTCGATCGAGGAGAATCTCGAAGGGGCGCTGGGGATGGACCTCAAGAAGTTTACCTACCAGCTTGGGGTGAAGCTCCAGTTCGATGCCCAGGCCGAGAAGTGCATCGGCAACGACAAGGCCAACGAGCTGCTGACGCGGCCGTACCGCAAGCCGTTCGTCGTCCCGGAAACGGTATGAGGCGGGCCGGCCCTTCCGTAGCGTGTTGAGCGAGGGGGCATGGGGCTGCCGGCCCCGGAAGCCCGGGCGGGTTGCGAATCTCGTATTACCTTCGGGCGCCTCGGCCAGGTGGCTGCGGAATGGCTCACGCTCGTTTTGCGCACCGGGGGTAGCCTGGTGGTGCAGGAGGTCGGTGTGGAATTGAATTGGGGCGTCGCCTGGCGTGCGGCCGTGACAGGGGCAATAGCGTCGGCTATAATTGTGGTTTTTGGCGACAGGGGTCGGCTTGCCCAGGTGCTGCGCGGGTAGCGAGGCCTGTTTGGGCGGTGGCGATTAGGGGGGCGATTCCCATGGGCACCCTGGTCGGGGGGCCGGCAAGCCGGGCTGGCATGGCATTTATTCCGGCCGGCCGTGCATAAAATACGTTCTAGCCTCGGTCCCCCGAACCGGTCTGGCCGCAACGGCTCTTCTGCCAGGGCGATTGGTCGGCATTGGGTGGGCCGCCAGGCGAAGGCCGCGGTTCGGCGTGCATCGACCTCGGCCTTGGGGGGCCCGATACGGAATGCAGGTGATCGAACGCATGGATCCCAAACGACTGCGGAATATCGGCATCTCGGCCCATATCGACTCGGGCAAGACCACGCTCAGCGAACGGATTCTGTTCTATGCGGGGCGGATCCACCGCATGAACGAGGTCAAGGGGGATGGTCCTGGGGCGACTTTGGATCATATGGAGCTGGAGCGTGAGCGGGGGATTACCATCACCAGTGCGGCCACCACGGTCCGATGGAGGGAGGCGACGATCAACCTGATCGATACGCCCGGACATGTCGATTTCACGGTGGAGGTCGAGCGGAGCCTGCGGGTATTGGACGGGGCCATTCTGGTGCTCTGCGCGGTGGGCGGCGTGCAGGCGCAGACGTTCACCATCGACCGGCAGATGCGCCGCTATCATGTGCCGCGCCTGGCGTTTATCAACAAACTGGATCGCATCGGTGCGGACCCGCAGAGTGTCGTCCGTCAGCTTCGCGAGCGGCTGCGGTGCGATGCGGTGTTGATGCAATGGCCGATCGGCCTGGAGTCCGGCTTCGAGGGGGTGATCGACCTGGTCCACCGGCAAGCGGTGTATTTCGAGGGGTCCTTTGGCGAGGTGGTGCGTAGCGGTCCGATCCCGAGTGGGGTTGCGGCCGAGGCCGAGCGGGCCCGCCATAGCCTGCTTGAAGCGCTTTCGATGTATAGCGACGAGATATTGGAGTCTTTGCTGTCGGAGCAGGAGGTGCCTGCGGAGTTGATCCAGCGGGTGGTCCGGCTGGCGGTGGTCAACGAGCAGTTGACGCCGGTGTTTTTGGGGTCGGCCTACCGGAACAAGGGGGTGCAGCCTCTGTTGGATGCCGTGGTGGACTATCTGCCATCGCCGTACGATGTGGAGGTCAAGGCGCTGGTTCCCGGGGAGCCGCCGCGGGAGATGCATTTGCGGCCCGATGTGTCCAGGCCCGCGGTCGCCATGGCCTTCAAGATCGTGGAGGATGCGTTCGGTACGCTGACGTTCCTGCGCGTGTACCAGGGGCGCTTTGCCAGGGGGGCGATGCTCTTCAACCAGCGGACCGGGCGGCGCGAGCGGTTCAGCCGGATTGTGCGCATGCACGCCGACGAGCGGGAAGAAGTGGAGGCGGCCGAGGCAGGCGACATCGTGGCCGTGTTGGGCCTCGACGCCGCCAGCGGCGATACCTACGCCTCGGAGTATCCCTATTGCAGTCTGGAACGGATGTTCGTGCCGGAGCCGGTGATCCGGGTGGCCATCGAGCCGGCCGACCGCCAGGGTGCCGATCGGCTGGCCCGGGCCTTGCAGCGCTTCCGCCGTGAAGACCCCACGTTGCACGTCAGCACGGACGAGGAGAGCGGCGATACCCTTTTGGCCGGCATGGGCCAGTTGCACCTGGAGGTGTACGTCGAGCGGATTCGACGGGAGTACGGGGTCGAGTTGCGGGTCGGGGCGCCGCGGGTCAATTACCGCGAGGCACCGACCGTGGCGGCGAGCTTCAACACGCGGCATCGCAAGCAGACTGGGGGTGCAGGGCAGTTCGCCCACATCGTCGGCCGATTGGAACCGCTGCCCGAGGACGCCCCGGAGCCATTCGTTTTCGAGTCGCACGTGGTGGGGGGCCGCATCCCGCGCGAGTTCATCCCCGCGGTGGAAAAAGGCTTTCGCCAGGCCATCGCCAAAGGGCCTGTGGCCGGGTACCCCGTCGTTGGGCTCCGGGTGATCCTCGAAGACGGCTCGTACCACGAGGTGGATAGCTCGGACCTGGCGTTCCAGATTTGTGCGCAGGCGGCCATGCGCGAGGCCTTCCCCAAGACCCGGCCTGTGCTGCTGGAGCCGGTGATGAAGATCGAGATCGAGTGCCCTGGGCAGTTCCAGGGGGCCGTCGTGGGCGACCTGACCGCGCGGCGCGGCATGGTGCTGGCCACCGAAACCCCCGGGGCCGTCGCGCGCATCGAAGGCGAAGTGCCCCTGGCCGAAACGTTCGAGTATTCCACCGACTTGCGGAGCTTGACCCAGGGCCAGGGGACGTTCACCCTGGAGTTCGCCCGCTACAAGCGCTTGCCGCCCAGCATCGAGCGCGAGGTGATTGCCGAGCGGAAGAAGGCGGCCCTGGCCACGGTGTGAGAACCGCCCCCGCATGCCCCCGCTCCACCGGGCTGTAGCCCGAGCCGGCAGACCACGGCCGGGCTCCCCGGGGAAACGCAACGGGACATCGCCCCCACTTGAGCGGCCCGGCCAGCCTCGGGGGGCCAGGGGCTGGGCCTCACGGCCCCCCCGGCAAGTCCGTACCCGCACGCTGGCCAACCCCCGGCGTTTTCATCGCCACGCAGGAGCCCCTATGCCCCAAGGCGATCCTTCGTCCCCAGACAAAAGACCGCATTGCCCGTGGCTTGGCCGCACCGTGCTGGGCATTGTGCTGGGCACGTTCTTTTCGGATTTCGGCCACGAGATGGCCACGGCGGTGCTGCCGCTGTACCTCATGGCCATCGGACTGGGCCCCGGCGCGCTCGGGTTGATCGAAGGAGTGGCCGATTTCGCCGTCAGCCTTTCCAAATTGGCCGGCGGCGTAACAGGACATTATGTCCGCCGCAAGCAGCCGTGGGTGGTGCTGGGCTATCTCATCACCGCGGTGGCCACCAGCGCCATGGGGTTGGTCAAAACCGCCGCCGCCTTGACGGCGTTGCGGGCCACAGCCTGGATCGGACGAGGGTACCGCAGCCCGCTGCGCGATTATTTGCTGGCCGATGCAGTCGAAGCCACGCACTATGGCCGTGCCTACGGCCTGGAGCGGGCCGGCGATATGCTGGGTGCTGTAGCCGGCCCACTGGGCGCTGCCCTGCTGGTGGGGTTGGGCTTGAACTATCAGTCGATCATCCTCTTGGCTCTGGGGCCCGGGTTGCTGGCGGCAGGCTCGATGGCCTTTGTCGTCCGCGAGCGGATCGACCCGCCTGCTTTGGCCAACTCGCCGCCGGGCGCCCAACGCCGCCGGTTTCCCACGGCCTTCTGGTTGTTCTTGGTAGGGGTGGGACTGTTTGGGTTGGGCGATTTCAGCCGGACGCTGATCATCTACCTGGCAGCCCACGCTCTGGGCGGAAGCGCCCAAGCAGCGGAAACCGCCGGTACCCTTTCCACCGCCGTGCTGCTTTACGCGTTGCACAACCTGACCAGCGCTGCGGCGGCATTTCCGATTGGCCAGGTGGGCGACCGCCAGCCCAAGCTGGCGATACTGGTAGTCGGCTATGCGATCGGTGTGGGGACGAATGTGCTCTTGGCCGCCGCCAGCGGCTCGCTGGGTTGGCTGGTGGCCGCCATCGTGCTGTCCGGAATCTACATCGCCGCCGAAGAAACCCTGGAGAAAGCCGCGGCGGCCGAGTTCCTCCCCCGCGAGCTGAAGAGCCTGGGCTTCGGCATCCTGGCCTGCGTCAACGCCGTTGGCGATATGGTCTCGAGCCTGACGGTCGGCTGGTTGCTCGAGGCGGGCCGGCCCACGCTGGGCTTCGCTCTGGCCGCCACCGTGGGCGCCGTGGGGACCTTATGGCTTGCCGGCCTGGTGCTGGCCCGCCGCCGCTTTGCCCAAGCGCCGCCACCCCCCGGCAAACCGTTCACTGACGCGTCCTAAGCCAAGCGGGCCACCACGGGAAGCTACCTGGCCAGACGCTCGTTCCAACCCACCCCGTACGCTTGGGCCCTATTCACCTCCAGGCCCTTTTGGCCTTGCAGCGGCAGGGCTTGCCCGCGGCCGGCAAACAGTGGCCCAACTGCCCCAAGGGCTCTAGAGCCCAGTAGGGTGGGTGCTCTGCACCCACGCGGCACCGTAGGGTGGGTGCTTTGCACCCACGCGCAAATACCAAAACCGCCAGCAACAACGGCAAACGCTTTTCAGGCACCGTAGGCACCGTAGGGTGGGTGCTCTGCACCCACGCGCAAATACGAAAACCGCCAGCAACAACGGCAAACGCTTTTCAGCGGTGGAAAGGCCGACCAACAGTAAAGTAACGTCCGAGACTGCCGGCCTTCAATGGGGCCACGGCTTTTCAGCCGTGGAAAGCAGCGCCTGCTCCCATGGGATACGTGAGTGGAAATCGCTTCAATGGGGCCACGGCTTTTCAGCCGTGGAAAGAACGGAAGGACCGCGCTTGGCCGATTACGATCGCCTGCTTCAATGGGGCCACGGCTTTTCAGCCGTGGAAAGCGACTGCACCTGCTCTTAAGTCAGGCGAGCACGCTGGCGCTTCAATGGGGCCACGGCTTTTCAGCCGTGGAAAGCGCAGATAGC
>FWPU01009742.1_pt1 | contig 14870 bp, 8 predicted proteins | sample 2228361 | NCBI WGS metagenome assembly FWPU01 (sample SAMEA103939777, study PRJEB20133) | metagenome
CTGAAAAAAGGAAGTTAGCAGAGAGCTTTCTCAATATAATAAGATTAAAAAGGAAATTAGAAGACAAAGAATCAATTTCACCACCGTCTATCACGCCAACACCCACAACAAAAGTAAACGAAAAATATAAAAAAATTGACAGACTAATAGAGGTTATAATGAGACATTATGTGTATAAAGACAGAGTGAATGAAAAACAACTTATTGAAGCATGTGCAAAAGGCATAGGTGATAGTTTAGATAGTAATAGTGAGTATATGGATTTTTCTCAGTTTAAAAGATTAACAGAATCAGTGAGGATGGTATATGCAGGCATAGGTGCTGTTGTAAGCATGCGAGATGGCTGGCTTACAATAGAACAACCTATTTACAGTGGTCCAGCTTATAAAGTAGGGTTGCGTTCTAAAGATAGGATTATCAAAGTGGAAAATGAGTATACCCGAGGGAAAACGATACAAGAATTAGTTAGTAAATTAAAAGGTGCTCCAGGTTCAACTGTTAGAATTACTGTGATGAGGGCAGGCTGGATAAAAGAAAGAGAATTTATTATTAAAAGAGAAATAATAAATATGGGCACAGTTAAATATGATCTTATTTCTCCCCAGGTTGCATACTTTAAAATTGTTTCATTCGGCGATAGAACTGCAGATGAATTTGTGAAAGGTGTTGAAAAATTGAAAAAACAAGCGGGGAAAGATTTTGAAGTTGTAATTTTCGACCTGAGAAATAATTCCGGAGGATATTTAGACAGTGTTCTAAAATTACTAAATTACTTTATTCCTGCTGGTAAAGTTATTTTAATTGCAAAAGGAGATAAAAAAATTGCAGAGCTTCAAGAAGAAGACATTACTTTTTTCAATATAGAAACATCTCAGGAAGGTGATGGATTTGTGAAAAAGATATATGCTAATGATAAAGTTGAAAAAATGAACTTTAAACATATATTTGTTTTAGTTGATGAAGGAACCGCAAGTGCTGCAGAAATATTTTCAGGTGCATTACAGGACTATGGATTGGCTAAACTTATTGGAACATCTACTTACGGGAAAGGCTCAATACAGCAACTCTTTGATTTAGAAAACAGTGGAAAATCATATTTGCGACTCACTATAGGTAAATACTTGTTACCATCCGGTAGAAATATTAATATTAACAGAGATAAACTTGGTATGAAACCCAAAGAAGAAACTGGTGGTGTTAAACCCGATTATCTTATAGAGGAAAAAGAAGTTGATTTTTGGATCCTTTCAAAAAGAGAAGAGCTTTCACAAAACCAAAAAATAAGTGAATATATAGAAAAACTTACAAATAATGATTTAGAACTTGCAAAAAATTTAGCAATAAATGATAATAAAAATTACAAAAATTATCCTGGTTTTAATCTATTATATAAATCACTTAAAACTAAACTTCCTAAAGATGAAGTAAGAAAAGTGTTGCGGTATGAATTAAAAAGAAAAGTTATGGATATTTTTGGTAAAGAGATTATTTATGATATAGTAGAAGATTATATTTTGTCAAAAGCATTAGACATCATTGTAAATATACTTTCAATAGATAAGGAAGACTTAGGGCTTGTGAACAAAGAGTTACCGCTTCAAAAAGGTATAAGAAAGTAGGTATCAGTTAAAAAGAATATTAGTATAACAAACTAATAATAAAAGTAGAGAGTGACGATTTTTGTTTATGTTGAAGGAGAAGTGTAAGTGGATATATTTGAAATATTAAAGTTAGCTGAAGAATGTAAAGCCTCTGACATAATAATACAAACAAGAAGACCAGCGTCATTAAGGGTTAACAGGAAAGTAGAAAGATTGCATGATAAAGTAGTTAATGAAGAGGATTTGGAGAAATTTCTAAATCATTTAAATCCGAGATACTATAAAGAGTTTAAAGAAAATCCTACAAAAGAAATGGATTTCAGTTTTGATTATGGACAAACCTATAGATACAGGGCAAATTTGTTCAGTGAATTTGGTGGAATTTCTTTAGTTTTGCGATTAATTCCATTAAGTATACCTGAACCTGAAAAGATGGGGTTTCCACAAGATTTAATTGTTAAGCTAGCTGGAATAAAAAGTGGTATTATACTTTTTACAGGTGTTACCGGTTCTGGTAAGTCAACTTCAATAGCAATGTTGATAGAATATATAAATCAAAACTTTAATAAGCATATTATAACGATTGAAGATCCTGTGGAGTTTACCTTTAAAAGTACAAATTCAGTAATAACGCAGAGGGGTTTAAATAGCCACACTCAGTCTTTTGTTAAAGCATTGAGGGCGGCGATGAGAGAGGCACCTGATATAATAATGGTTGGTGAAATGAGAGATAAAGATACAGTAGAAATAGCAATGTTGGCTGCTGAAACAGGACACCTCGTCGTATCAACATTTCATACAATAAATACAACACAAACAATTGAAAGATTATTGGCTTTTTTCGATGAAAAGGAGGCAGTTGCAACTCTAAAACGTCTGTCAACTATTTTACAAGCTATTATAGCCCAGCGCTTGATTCCTTCTTTAAATGGAAAACTCACTATTGCTATGGAAGTATTACTAAAAACCCCAACAATTGAAGAATATATATTAAATGGCAAGTTGAAAGAAATTTATAAAGCTTTAAAGGAAGATAAATATTTTGGATGTAAAACATTTAACCAGAGTCTGCGAGAGTTGGTAGATGCAGGTAAGATAACAGAAGAAATGGCATTTAAATTTTCAGATCTTCCTGAGGAACTAAAACTTGAATTAAAAAGATATACCCGCCTAAAATAATTCTAACTTTTGTGTCGGTTTGTGTTTTAAAACTTGCTAAATACTAAAAGAAATAGTTAAATTGTTAATTTTTCTATGAACTGGAGAGGTGCCAGAGTGGTTGATTGGGACGGTCTCGAAAATCGTTAGGTAAACTTTTTGCCTCGAGGGTTCGAATCCCTCCCTCTCCGCCACTATAAATATGTGGTAGATAACATAATATACCTTAATATTATCATATACCAACACATTTTATACCATTTTTCAATTTAAGCTTTTTATATATGGAAATAACATTAATTTAGATATTATTCATGATTTTCATAATACTTCTTAATTACATTTTATAGTTCAGTTTCTACATCATTACTGAAAATAAATGAATTTTTATTGTAAAAGATGGTATTATATTGTCGTGAAGATTGTGTAAATTATTCAACAATGTTTTATTTGACCTTTTATATTTTGATACAATGATTTTAAAATCATGCTGTTTTAAAAAAGCAAAGGTAATAATAAATATGGTAAACATCAGGGTTAAAAGAAATATCAAAAGTAACGATGTTTTCAAAAATATATAAGAATTAGGACAAATAAATTATAAATTAACTAATTTAATTTTTATGTTCGGGCTTTATTGAGTTTTGGAATTTGTTTGTGAAGAAATTTGTAAACTGCTTTAAGTTTATATGTGTAAAAGTTTTCGAACTTACTTACCAGGCATATCTGGCAAAAGCGCGGTTGGCTTCTGCCATTTTATGTGTTTCTTCTTTTTTCTTTATAGAATTTCCTTCATTTTTATAAGCAGATATTATTTCTTCTGCAAGTTTATGAGCAAACGGTTTGCCTTTCTTTTCTCTTGCAAATTTTATAAGCCATTTTATCGCTAATGATTGTTGCCTTTTAGGCGTAACTTCTACAGGAACCTGGTAAGTAGCTCCACCAATACGCCGTGCTTTTAGTTCAACTTTCGGCTTTACATTTTCTATCGCTTGTAATAAAATATCTTGTGGTTCTTTGTCTTTGATTTTACTTTTTATTATGTCAAGGGTGTTGTAAAATAATCTTTGAGCAATTGATTTCTTACCATCTTTCATTATATTATTTATAACCTTCCCAAACACCAAACTTCCATATTTCGGGTCTGGCTCCAATAGATGTTCAAATGACCTAAATTTCCTTGGTATGTTTTTACTCCCCTTCTAAATCTTTATCTACTTGATTATAATTTGTTGCCCCTAATCTTACTGTCTTTATTTGTATTTCTTTTGAAGCACCTTCCCATTGGCGAGTTATAAATGCTCCCGTGTAGATTTTAACCATTATTTCTCCAGGTCTTTCTTTATTTAAATCTTTTAATACACCCTTTAAATCATCTATTGTCTTTATTTCTTTCAATTCTTTTAAGTCTTTTCCCATTGCAAGTATTATATCTCCCACTTTTATTCCTCCAAAATGAAATGGTTCTCCACCTCGAGTAAAGACAACTACTAATCCATTTATTTCATCTTCTATGCGATTGTTGTATTTATAATCAAGTGTTAACGGTTTAACTCTTACACCAAGAGATTTAAATTCCACTTCCTCTATTTCATCAAAATATAAAGGTTTCTCAATTGTTTTTATGGATGTCTCTTTCTTTACATATTTACCTCCCTCATTTCTTAAGAATTTGACGTTATAATTTTTACCAATGTCTATAGACTCTAACCATTCAAAAAAATCTTTCGCCTCATGAGGGTTCTTAAATACAGTTTTTTTACCACCTATTTCTATTATTATATCATCTACTTTTAATCCGACTAAACTTGCAGGCGTCTTTGGTGGTATAGCTGTTATGCGAAATCCTGCTTCTTCTTCAGACAATTTTAATTCTTCTCTTAAATCACTTTCAATAGTTTCCAATGTCCCTGGCAAAAATCCTAACCACCCTATCTTTTTTTCTTTTGGTAAATTTTTTATGATGCTATCTAATTTTGATTTTGTGAATAACATTTGGTAACTCTTGCTGTCAAGATCTGCATCACTCCCACTTGTAGAGTAATCCCTTATAGCTTTGCTCATTTTCCTCGTTATCGGTGATTCAAATCCAAATCCAAGAACTTGCAAATTTTTGTCTACAATAATTTCGAAGCCCCATCCTATTGAAAACTCATTTTTCCCACCCTCAAATTGATATGAAACCACCCTTTTGTAAACATCGAATGGGAAACCAAATTTTCTAGCTGTTGTAGCTAACCCCAATAAATATACTTCATCGCCAACTTTTATATTAATTTTATTTTCTTCTACTACCTCCAAAGGTTTCAAATCTAATTTCTGCCCCGGTTTAGTTATAAGTTTAAAGTATGCTATGTCAAATTCTTTATTTAGTCCAAGATACTTAGCAGGAACTACCGTATCCTTACCTATATAAGCCCTTGCAAATTTAGGTTTCACGTGACCTCCTCCAAAAGAAATAGGGGTATAAACCCCTGAGCCATATATGAAACTATATCCTCCACTCCCCGAAATCTTCTCACCGTCTGTAATAACAACCAAATCGTTCGTAATTACTATTGCTCTTTCGATATGTTCTACTTCACTTTCATATGTACCCCTATATTTATGCTTTACAGTAAATTTTATAGTAATTACACTTTTTTTAAGATTTGTAATTAACTCTGCTAAATCTCCTGTGCTAATTACGGTAGCAACCAACATTAATAAAATACTACAAATTCTTTTCATTTTAACCTCCTTATTAAGGTTTTAAGATTTTTTAATTATTTTTTCATGGTCTTTAAAGAAAATATATTTTAATGAGTTACCGCGTAAAACCTTTATTTTAATTTTTTCAGGTCTAATTTTCTCTAACTCCATTATTATTTTCTTAAATGTATCAATATCAGTTATTGGTTTATCATCGATATATTTTATTATATCTCCACCCATCAAGCCAGCATTAGTAGCTATGGAACCGGTTTCGGTTCCTGTGCAAAATACCCCCCACGGTTCTTCTAATCTCTCTTTTACAGCAAATTTTTTCGTAATTCTTTGAACTGAAAATCCGTAAGTATCAGATACATGAAAGTCCTTCTCTCTTTGGAATCCAGGTTCATTTGCCATAAGAGGTGTCTCCCATATTTCCCATTCTTCTGGGATAACTTTGGTGGATATGACCTGCCCATCTTTTCTTCTAAATATAACATTAACAGGCTTATGTAGTTCCTTCCGAGATAACATTCTCATTATTGGGGGAATATCTTCTTTTATTTTTGCACTAACTTGTAAGCCATCAATGCTTACTAAAATATCCTCACTTCTTATGCCAGCGTTATAAGCAGGTGAACCAAACACTACATCTGAAATAAACACACCTTCAAAATCTTCTGGGAGTTTGTAAAATTCTTTCAATTCATCCTTAAGTTCTGAAAATTTCCAACCGTAATATGCCCATTTTGGTCTTTTAAAATTTGATAATCTTTCTACTACATCTTGGACTACATCAACTGCAATTGAAAAAGACATACCTCCACCTCCACCTCTTGCATTTACACCTATTAACTCACCATCTAAATTTACTAAAGGACCACCACTATTACCACCAAATATAGGCGCTGTATGATGTATCCATACCACTATAGGATGTTCTGCTTGTACTTGTTCATCAACAGCTTCAAACTCCATTCTTAATACTCTTCTTTTATTGGCAACAACTCCAAAGGATGCAGTTTGTGATAAAAGATATGGACTACCTAATGCCAATACAAAATCACCCTCACTAATTTTTTCGTAATTCCCAATTTTTATAGGTTCTAACTCCATTCCTTTTAGCTTTTCTAATTTCAATTTCACTAACGCTAAATCAGTTAATGGGTCTTCTCCTACAATTTCAGCGGGAACTTTCTTCTTATTCCACAGGCTTACAAAAATTTTCTTTGCATCACCTGCAACATGATAATTCGTTAAAATAAGACCGTCTTTTGAAATTATAGAACCACTACCACCTGAAATGAATTTTTGCTTTTTACCCAGTGCGTAATACTCCTTTACAACTTCAAGTGTAACTATTGATTTTTTTGTTTTCTGTGATATATATTCAATTCTTTTCTCTAATGCACTCTTTTGATATTTACCCTTATATGAGTTAACCTGACAACCATTCCAGAGTATTACGCATACACCTATTACTAAACTCCAAAACTTTTTCATTTTATCCACCTCCAAATTAAAATTCATAATACTTTTTTATCACTACAGATAATTTCATTTTTTAAGTAGATAAATAGAAATATTTTACATCCCTTTCTCATAATGTCAAGTATTTTTTCAACCCTATACTTATCCTCTTTTCGGATATTACAAAAACTATGCTTTTTATAACTCACTCCTTTTTATAACTCACTCAATCCCAACATTTCTTAAGATAAGAAAAATTACCTTGCTGTTGATTTTGGTGCCTTTGCACCGTATAGCGAGCGACTTTGTCGTCTGTTTTCTACACCTGCACAATCATATACTCCTCTTACCACATGATATCTTACACCAGGGAGATCCCGCACTCTTCCTCCTCTTACTAATACTATGGAGTGTTCTTGTAAATTGTGACCTTCGCCAGGAATATACGCTGTTATTTCTCTGCCATTTGATAAACGAACTTTCGCAATTTTCCGAAGTGCTGAATTAGGCTTTTTTGGTGTCATTGTTTTAACTATTAAACATACACCTTTTTTAAATGAATTGTGCATTAGAGCAGGTGCATTAACTTTTGACTTCTTCTTCTCCCTCCCTTTTTTTAGTAATTGATTAAATGTCGGCATATTAAATTAAAAGTGCTGTTATCTTATAAATAAAAATTAAAAAGTCAACAGTATCCCAAAAACCAAAAATTTCTATAAGAAATTGTAAAAACAAGAAACACCTCCTGCTTCACTATAAAAATGCTTAACTAAATTAAATCCTATAGTGTAAATTCATCAAGTGAGTTTCATGCTAATGCAAACTTTTCTGGAAGTTGTGCTTTGTTTTTAACATAAAAATAAATCACCTCCGCAACCCAGCTTTATAATACCAATTTCTAATATTAAATCTATCTCACCAGTAGTAGTTATTACAAACAAAATTACTTTCGTTGTCTTTCTTCTTTTTCTTCCCAGATGAACTTTATATAATCTTCTTATTTCGGGAAAAAACTTAAATATCCCTCTCAATGAAAGTTATATTGATAGTAATTTTTAAAAGCTATACAAGATTTTTTCATAACAAACCCATTAACCATTAAACGAAAAAAAGTTTTTATTACCAAAAAGAAATAATAGGTATAGTAAAGTAATAAATAAGTGATGTTTATAAAAACCCTACTTTCCGAATGGTACTTTATTAAATAAACCAAGATACTAATTTGTGCTCTTTATAATAAAGTATTCATTTATTTTCAGTATTGATGTAGAAACTGAACTACTAAAGGTAATGAAAGAAGTATTATGAAAATCGTGAGGTAGTATCTAAGCTAACATTATTACCATATAAATGAAAACTCAAATTGAAAAGGGTATAACTTTGGGTAGATTGCAAAAATTTTCCCAAAAGAGCAAAGTTATAAGACAACAACTAAAAAATCTTCTTACTTTTTCAGTAGCAAGGATTTTTCAGTGTTTTGTATCTTAATTGAAAAAGTAAATTTGTATAGTATAATAAATTTGATGAGAGGGTAGGTGAAGATGAAAGCGTTGTTTGTCTTGGCTATTATATTTATTAGTAATGTATTATTTTTACAGTTTCCTACGACTTCTTCTACAGTTACCACAGATTCCAGTAAGAATTCCAACAACGAGATTGCGAATGAGGATGTTCCAAAACAACAGGAAGATGGAAAAATAAAACTTAGTGATCCTAAGCAAGAGAGTTTTGAATCAATTATAGATGAAGAAAAAGGAATTGTCCTAAAGATAATAAGACCAAAAAATAACACCTTGTGGAGATTTGTAGAAGGGATAAAATATAGTAAGCAAGATTTCCTTGCAGGGCAGTTATTGCGATTGCAAAATGAAGAAGATGTTGAGCAACTTTATTCATTGATGAAATTGTATATAAGAGTTTTTAGTACTGAACTTTTAGAGCATTTATATAAAAAAGAAAAATTTAAAAATTGGAAGGAATTTTGGAAGAAGCTTTTTTTTGATTATGAATTAGGTAACGATCCTCAAAAATCACCTTTTGTTCTTGAGAAAACAAAGATAGAAAAGGAATTAGTAGATGCGAGTTATAAAATAGGTGGGAAGAAATCTAAGGTAATAGAATATCAGATTGTAGGTCCGCCACAGCGCTTCCCTAATATATCAGTCAGAGTGAGAGCAGTTATTTTTAAAGATAAGCAATATACGATAGTTTTTAGAACATTGTCACAGGTGGTTGGAAAAGAGTTAACGCAAACATTAGAAAAAGAACTTTTGGAAATATTAGATAAAACAACTTTCATTCAAACCAAAGTTAAGAAAAAATAGATTCCCATTATTGTTCTATAAGTTAGGATTATCAAGTGAAAGGTTTGTTTGATAGAAATAGGATAGAGAGGATATTAAAAACCGATCCAGCGTTTAACTTAGTTGAAAAGACTTGTAAGTTACTACGAAGTAATAATTTTATGTCATTGTTAGTCGGTGGCTGTGTGAGAGATTTAATTTTAGGGAAGAAACCCAAGGATTATGATATTGCAACGGATGCAACACCTGATCTGATAAAGAAACTTTTTCCTAAAGTAATAGAAGTTGGTATTTCTTTTGGTGTGTGCAAAGTTGTAGATGGTGATCAAGCAGTTGAAGTAACAACATTACGCAAAGAGAGTGGATACCAAGATAGAAGGCATCCTGATATGGTTCAGTTTATACAAGATGTAAAAGAAGATGCTTCAAGGCGGGATTTTACAGTTAATGCATTTTACCTTGATATTGATACATTTGAAATTTATGATTTTTTTGAAGGATTAGTTGATTTAGAGAACAAAATTATAAAATCTATAGGTGATCCGAAAAAGCGGTTTGAAGAAGATAATTTAAGAATGCTCAGAGCAATTCGATTTTCAACCCAGCTTGAATTTTCTATTGATCAAAAAACTTTTGAAACTATAAAAAGTTTAGCATATAATATCTTAAATATAAGCTGGGAAAGAATAAGAGATGAATTCAAACTAATTATTACAGCGAAGAATAGAAAACAAGGGTTGGAATTTCTGGATAATAGTTATTTGTTGCAATATATATTGCCAGAACTTGTAGCTTGCAAGGGTATTGCCCAGCCACCCGAATTTCATCCTGAAGGTGATGTTTTCGTCCACTCCTTGTTATCACTGGAAAAATTGGAATCGTATGACTTTATCCTATCCTTTGCAACACTTCTACATGATATTGGTAAAGTCCCAACATTTCAAATTGCAGACAGAATAAGATTTAATAATCATGATAACAAAGGTGCAGAAATGGCTGAAAAAGTGGCAGAAAGATTTAAACTCTCTAATAAAGAAAAGGAAAAACTTGTATGGCTCATTAAAAATCATTTAATATTCAAAGATATAAAAAATATGAAGATAAGTAAAATAAAACGACTTTTTAATGAACCTTATTATCCTGATTTGGAATTGCTTTATAAGGCAGATAAACTTGCAGCAAATCAAGATCTTTCTGATTATGAATATACCATAAATCTGAGAAAAAGTATCCCCCCTATCAAACCAAAACCAGTTATAAGTGGTTTCGATTTAATAGAATTAGGATTAAAACCTTCCCCTGTTTTCAAAAAGATTTTAAATTACATAACTGATTTACAATTAGAAAATAAAATAAAGACAAAACAAGAGGCAATTGAGAAAGTAAGAGAATTGATAAACACACAGCTATGGGTAAAAAAAGATGATTAAAATATCCTCACTTTATCAAAGAAAAAATTATATCTCATAATTATTACATCACTTATTATTCCTGCTGGGTTAATTCGTTAAATTGATTTTACTCTTTTCACATTAAAGTGAATATTTTAGCTAAACATTTTTTCCTGCCAGTTGTCTTTAACAAAATAGATGTTTTTTATTCCTAAAGGATAACAATACTCTTGGTTAATACTTTTCATATTCTTCATTTGTTATCTTAATGATTTTTAAAATTTATAATCATATTTTAAATGATAACAAAATTGCGATTATTTCTTTTGATAATAAAAAACTCTTACTATAATTTTAAATATTCAATAATTATTCATTTTCTTGCACTCTTATTTTTTTCATTGATGTGTAATTCTTCCAAGGTATATGCATTTGCACTATCTTTTGAATTTAAATTAAATGCTAAATTAGAACAAAATGACTATTTAACTATAGATGTAACAGGTATTAATCGTATAAAAGATGATATATTATCTTCACTATATAATATAAGGGTTAAATTTTTCATACCTTATTTTAAATACAACTCTGAAGTGTTTTTTTTTAAAGATATACTACCACCTGGTGAAAAATTTGTAGAGAAGTATACACTAAAAATACCAGCTATTCAGTATACGGGATATTATACTATTTTCGGTATTTTTACAATGACAGATGTAAATTCATATCCTTTGTCGTCTGTCACTTATACTGTAATATCATATGGCGATACGAGAAAATTATTTTTCTCAAACCCAATTTTAGAAATGTTATGTTCTCCACAACCAGCAAATAATGGCAATACAGAAGAAGAAATATGTTTTAATATAATTGAAAATCATGCATTGAAAATAAACTATTCTGTTCCCATACCACTTGTAGATTATCTAAGGGAAACAGGTATAGCAATTATAACTCAGCCAGAATTTTCCGTAACACCTGAATCTTACAAGTTTGATGATAGCGAAAAAAGAACGGTTAAATTTAAATTCTCTAATAACTCAGGTTATTATGACAACAAGTATGTGTTCTATGTTTATTCTTATATAAATTATGTAGGAGTGGATGACATATATCATCTTGAGAGCATTAGCATTAAACATTTTAAAAAAGTATCAAGGAAACTTTTTGAATGGAGCGGTGTTGGTGCACTTTTGCCTTTATCTGTCCTATCAATATTGTTATTTTTAATATTTAATGCTGTCTTTACAATGTGGAAATTTCATAATATTTTCGCTGGAGTAGTTGGAAAAAAAATATTGAATATGTGCGATAATATTTTACTCTTCGTAATATTTTTTATCATATACTCTTACCTATTTTCGCTTATACCCCTATCCAAAAGTTATTTCCATCCTGACACTCCATATATTGCCGGTGATAACGCTACACATTATAACCTTGCAAAAATCGTAAAAGATTGGAGTATAGAAAAATTTATTATAAATACCTGGGATAACTCACACTTCTGTGGTTACAAAATATTTCAAATGTATTTCCCTTTACCTTTTATCTTGATTGCACTTATATCGTATGTAATAAATTTTAATATAGCATTTAAGATTATCCATATAATTGGGACGCTTTTACTACCTTTAGCCTTGATAATAACAGGAAGATTATTCGGATTTAGTTTTACCTCATCTTCTTTGCTTAGTATTTTGTCTTTGCTATTTCTTGTAATGTCTTCTAAAGATAGAACATTTATATTATGGGGCGGTAATTTAACTAGCACACTAGCAGGTGAATTTTGCTTTTCTTTCAGTTTACTTTTCTTCGTTTTATATATCGGTGTTTTATATACTGCAATAACATCAGAACAAAAAATAAAATATTTCATTCCATTGGTTATCTTAGAAGTTATTACGGGATTGTCACACGCATTTACTATGCTTTATATCCTCTTTTTCCTATTTTTATTGTTTATGAATAGCAAGTTAGCGCGTGACAACTTTTTGTATATTATATCTCAACAGTTTATTGTACTTGGTCTTATGTTTTGGTGGTTAGGACCAATGATTTACTATAAAAACTATACTTTTTCACAATGGTATGAAAGCTGGGATAAAATAATATTTTTACATTCAAACGCAGTTTGCTTAGCTATAATCGCATTCATATTGTTTTTATTTTCCTTAACTTTCTTTAATCAATTAAAAATATATATAAAAAAGCATAAGATACTTTTTATCGTATTTTGTGGTTTATTTATTTTAGGTGTTTTATCCAACTACGTAGCCTACTTATTTGGAGTTGCGGATATAAGATTTTTCCCATTAGCACTTTTAGCCTTAATATTTTTAGCGGGTTTCTTTTTTGAATTTTTCTCCTCGCATTTTCTATTTAGAACACTTTTCGCTATTGGAATTTTGTTTTTAACATTATGGATTATAAAACCAGAAGATAAGATTATAAAAGTGTGGAGTAGCTTTAATGGTAAGGGATTAAAACTTTTAAATTACTATGAACATTTTGAGAGTATATCTGATACCTTAAAAGGTGATTTCAACAATGGGCGCATCCTTTACGACAAATCAAATATTTATGACCCCTTCGGTTCGCCTTTAGCTTTAACTCTTCTACCTCACTACGCACAAAGGCAAGTCCTAGACGGTATGGATTATAGGTCCTCTGCTTCCTCCTTCTTTGCTTTCGATACACAAACAAATATTTCAAGTTCATGGGGTTCATATCCTGACGGCTTCAGATTCTCAAACTTCAATTTACAACTTCTAAAAAAAAGAGCAAAAATATTGAATATTGAAAATGTCATAGTTGCTGACCCTAATAATGTAAAAAAATTCTTAATTGACCCTGATTTTAAACTCATAAAAAAAGTCGGACCTTTTAATATTTTCTTTCTTACATCCCATAAACCACATTATATAGAACCATTAAAAAAAGAACCTTTTTTAGTCGCCACAAGAAATTGGAAAGCATTTTCATATAGATGGTTTAAAAATATTAAACTTTTAGATTATCCAGTTATATTCATTAGAAATCAAACTGATTTAACTTATGTAAGAAAAAACTTTACAACAAAAATTTATATCCCACACGATGAAAAAGAATATATGTTGAAAAAATTAAATATTGAACCTAACCAAACAATTGATTATCTCCCTGAAACTGAGGTAAAAAATAAAATTTACAATACTGATGATTTATCCATAGATGAGCATATAACATTTGATAAAATTGAACTTAGTGTTAATAAACTTAACATTCCTTTGTATGTAAAAGTAAATTACCATCCAGGCTTAAAAGTTATAGGAGCTGATTACATTTATTTTGCTTCGCCTTCTTTTTTTATTATTATTCCACGAGATTATAAAGTAAAAATATACCTGGGCTACAATCTTATTGATAAAATAAGTTTAATCTTTTCTTATCTGTCTTTGTTGAGCTTGATTATGTTTATTATATTCAGAAATAAAATCAGGTTACATATAAAGATAAATAACTTACTTGCAAATGGTGTCGCAATACTTTCTACCTTACTGGTAATTGCTTTAGTATCTCTACCAATATTCAGATTGGTAACCGGTATTGAGACTCTAAGACATGGCGCTAAAAGTGCCAATCGTCTATTAACCGATGCAGAATCCCTCTCTTATTCCACCGATAAAAAAGAACTTTATAAAAGTAAACTTATCTTTGAATATATCTTGGAAAAGTATGCGAAAATTGGCTTTTTAGATGAGGTATTATATAAATACGCAGAATTGAACTTCAAACTTGATAATCTAAATACAGTAGATAACGCCCTTACACAAATATTTAAAAGATTCCCTGAAAGTATATATTATGGTAAAGGACTACTCCTATGGGCTAAACTCTTTGAAAAAATGGGAACTGATGAAAGTATTGCAAATGCCAAACTAATTTACCAAATTGCAAAAAGAGAATATCCAGACACCGAAATAGAACATTCCGCAGATGAGCAATTAAAAAAATTCGATAAAAGTTTTACCACTCCACCAAGAAATGTGAAAGTTAAAAAAACAAAAAATTTATATGAAATACTGAAAAATTTAGATAAAATTCAAAAAGAAAATTTATTACTTTTGTTGCAATCAAAAGAGTTTCAAAATTTACTAAAATCCACAGACAAAAAATCGATAGAAAGTATTATTGAAATATTGAGGAAAAAGTAATATATCATTTGCCATAAATAAAAAAGGTTTTAAAACACACCCTGATTTAAATTAGAATAT
>FWPU01009748.1_pt1 | contig 14861 bp, 10 predicted proteins | sample 2228361 | NCBI WGS metagenome assembly FWPU01 (sample SAMEA103939777, study PRJEB20133) | metagenome
GAGCAGCGCGCGGCGCAGTCGCTGCAGGCCGGCGCCGCGGCGCGCGGCGCGCCGCTCGGTCCGTCGACGTCCAGGACGACCACGGCGCGAAGCGCGATCCACGGCCCGTAGACCGGGTGGACGCTCAGCATGCTCGGCGCGAGCGGCGCGAGCCCGGAGACGTGCGCGAGGCGCTGCATCGCAACGCGGCGCGGGGGCGGCTCGTGCGAGAAGCGCACCTCGTGGCGCACGGTGACGCCCGCCAGCGCGCCGCGCACGACGTCCTCGACGAAGCGGTCGAGCGGGTCCGTCTGCTCGAGGCGGTGCGGCTCCGCGGCGAGCCGGGCGACGAACGGCTCCCAGAGCGCCCGCGTGCTCGCGAGGAGCAGCGCGAGCGGCCGGGGCCGGCCGACGTCCGGCAGACGGTACTCCGGCGCGACCTCCGCGTCGTACCAGGCGCCGTTCAGCGGCTGGAGGAGGTCGATCCCCTGCGCGCGGCAGCGCGCCCCGAGCTCGGCCGCGAGCGCTCGTCCCCGGTCGGCCACCGGCGGACTGTCGCGCGAGCTGGGGTGCGGCGCAAGCCGCGCGACCGCGAGAGAGCGCGCGCCTCCGGTGCGGCCGCGCACGGCGTCACCGACGGCCGCCGCGGGGCTCGGGTCAGATTCCCTCGCGGGCGGCGCATCGATACCCTCGGGGCGGGAAGCAGCGGAGATGCCTCACGACGTCGTCGAACAAGAGCTCGAGATCCTCCGCCGGGTGAACGAGCACCTCGCGGGTCCGCGCCCGACATCCGGGCCGTCCGAAAAGTCGCTGGTGCGCGAGCTCGAGCACCTGCGCGCGCAGCTTCGCGAGGCGAAGGCCGAGGACCAGAGCGCGCTCCTCCAGCAGTGGGACAGGTACTCGGCGCTTCTCACGCAGCTCCGCTCGTCGAGCCGCGCGCCGCACGTCGAGCTCGGGTCGCCCTACTTCGCGCACCTCCGCCTGCGCGAGAACGGGAAGGAGCACGACATCCTGCTCGGCAAGGCGCCGCGGATGCTGCCCGGCCTCCCGATCGTCGACTGGCGCAATGCCCCGATCTCGCGGATCTTCTACCGCTACCAGCAGGGCGACGAGTACGAGGAGGAGATCGCCGGCCGACTCCGCACCGGCGAGGTCACGGCGCGCCGCGTGGTCGCGATCCGCGACGGCAAGCTCACGCGCGTCGAGGCGCCGGAGGGCATCTTCCGCGCCGACCCCGACGCGCCCGACGGCTGGCGGAAGGTCGACGTCGAGCCGCCTCGCCTCGCGGGCGGCGCCGGCGCGGCGCTGCGCGTGCACGAGGTGGCGCGCGACGAGCACGGGCACCTGCGCGCCGAGGGGCCGGCGTTCCGCCGCCGCGCCGACAAGCACCTCGCCGACATCGCGGGCCTCATCGACCCGACCCAGTTCGACCTCATTACCCGCCCGGCGCGCGGCTTCCTCGTGATCCGCGGCACGGCGGGCTCGGGCAAGACGACGGTCGCGCTGCACCGGATCGCCTACCTCGCCTACGAGGACCCGGCGATCGACTCGCTCGAGACCCTCGTGATCGTCTTCTCGCGGTCGCTGCGCGACTACGTGAGCCACGTCCTGCCCGCGCTGCAGGTGGAGAACGTTCAGGTGCGGACGTTCGAGGAGTGGGCGCGCGAGCACGTCCAGCGTCTCTTCCCGCGGCTGCCGCGCCAGGTGCGTGAGATCACGCCGGCCGGCATTCTGCGCATCAAGTTCCACCCCGCGATGCGTCAAGCGCTGGCACGTCAGGTCGCGCGCGTGCCGGGCCGCGCCGACGCAGCGCAGGCGTTCGACGATTGGGCGAGCGTGCTCACCCAGCAGGCGCTCCTCGAGGAGGTGTTCGCCGCGGAGGCGCCGGGCGCGTTCACGCGCGAGGAGCTCGAACGGTTCTGCGCGTTCGGCCGCAAGCAGGTCGACGCCCTGCAGGGTGCCTCCGAGGACGAGGCGGAGATCGACGAGGCGGACCTCGCGCTCCTCCTCCGCGCCTGGCAGCTCCGCGCCGGCGCGCTGCCCGGGCCGCGCGGGACGCGGCTCCGCTACCGGCACATTGTGATCGACGAGGTTCAGGACTTCTCGCCGCTCGAGGTCCTGGTGCTGCTCGGCTGCCTCGGCGAGGAGGGCAGCATCACGCTCGCCGGCGACACCCAGCAGCACATTGCCGCGGAGGGCGGGTTCACCTCGTGGAGCGAGTTCCTGGAGGAGCTCGGGCTCTCGGGCGCCGAGGTGAGCACGCTGCGCGTGAGCTACCGCTGCACCCGCGAGATCGCGAGCTTCGCCCTCGCCGTGCTCGGCGACCTCCGCGAGGACGAGACCCCGCCCGTCACCGTGCGCTCGGGACCGCCGGTCGAGCTGCTCCGCTTCACCGAGCACGGCGCGTGCGTCGCCTACCTGGCCGACGCGCTGAAGGAGCTCGCCTCGACCGAGCCGCTCGCGTCGGTCGTGCTCCTCACGCCCTCGCGCGAGCTCAGCACGCTCTACGCGCGCGGCCTGCTGCACAGCGAGGTGCCGCGAGTGCGTCAGGTGGAGCGGCAGGACTTCCGCTTCACGCCGGGCGTCGAGGTGACAGAGATCGAGCAGGTGAAGGGCCTCGAGTTCGACTACGTGATCCTGATCGAGACGAGCGCGAGCCACTTCCCGGACACCCCGGCGGCGCGCCGCCGGCTGCACGTCGGCGCGACGCGCGCCGTGCATCAGCTCTGGCTGACGAGCGTCGGCACGCCGTCGCCCATCGTGCGCGCGATCCTCGAGGAAGGCTGACCAGAAGGCGGAGGGAAGGCCGAGCCCGCGCCGGCCGCGCCTCTACGGCTGCGCCGCCTGCCCGGTCGCGGCGCAGATCGCGCTCACCGCCTCCTCGACGCTCGCGAAGCTCTCGGCGGTGATCCGGTCGAGGACGTCGCGCACCGGCACGGTGGCGCCGGTCGGGTCGCGGATCTCGATCTCGCCGACCGCGTAGGCGAGCGCCTCCTTGTCCCATCGGGAAGTCCTCGGCGCGAAGCGCCGCCTCGACGCCGTCGATGCCCTCGACGGTCACCGGCCTGCCGATCACGTCGGCCATCGTCTCGCCTCCCTGCTGGGTGCTTCTCGGGCGTCGCGGTGCAGCGCGCGTGCCAGCTTGGGGTGTCGCGTCCGCCTGCGCCGGCGCAGGGTGTGATTCTTGCTCCGCTCGGGAAGGCAAGCGCGCTTCGCCGGCGGCAGCGGCCCACCGTCAAGCGATCTGCGGGCGACGCACCGAGCGCGCGTGGAACGTTTACAACGCGGCGAAGCCAGGAAGGGGGCGAGCCATGCAGCCCAGAGACATCATGACCCGTGACGTCGACGTCGTGCGGCCGGAGGCGCCGATCCGGGAAGCGGCGATGAAGATGCGCTCGCTCGACGTGGGTCCGATCCCGGTGTGCGACGGCGAGCGGCTGATCGGCACGCTCACCGACCGCGACATCACCATTCGCGCGGTCGCCGAGCGGCGCGATCCGGACGAGACGCTGGTGCGGGACGTGACGACCCACGACGTCGCGTTCTGCTTCGAGGACCAGGACGTCGAGCAGGCGGCGACGCTCATGGAGCAGCGGCAGATCCGCCGCATCCCGGTGCTGAACGAGCAGAAGCGCATGGTCGGTATCGTGTCGCTCGGCGATCTGGCGCTCGGCACGAGAGACCCCGAGCGCGTCGGGCAGACGCTCAAGGAGGTGTCGGCTCCCGCCGAGCCGAAGCGCTGAGCGAGCGCGCGCGGCGGGGCCGGGGCCGCGCGCCTCGTCTCCGGCCCGGCCGCGGCGACGGGCGGCTCGCTCGCTTGAGCGCCGCGGACCGCTCTTCTACGCTGGCTTCGCCGAGCAGGCGAGGCCGGGGTCGAAAAGAAGAGCGATGTTTCGCAAGGTGCTGATCGCGAACCGGGGCGAGATCGCCGTGCGCGTGATCCGCGCCTGTCGCGAGCTCGGCATCCGCACCGTCGCGGTCCACTCGACCGCCGACCGCGACGCGATCCACACCCGCGTCGCCGACGAGCGCATCTGCATCGGCCCACCGCCGGCCGAGCAGAGCTATCTCAGCATCCCCGCGATGCTCTCCGCCGCCGAGGCGCGTGGCTGCGACGCCGTCCACCCGGGCTACGGCTTCCTCGCCGAGAACGGCGACTTCGCCGAGGCGTGCACCCGCTCGGGCCTCACCTTCATCGGGCCGCGGGTGCGCAACATCAAGCTGATGGGCGACAAGGCGCGCGCGCGGCGCTTCATGCGGCGCGCCGGCGTGCCCGTTCTGCCCGGCAGCCCGAGCTCGGTGCGCACCCTCGACGACGCCGCGCAGATCGCGCGCGAGATCGGCTTCCCGGTGCTCGTCAAGGCGACGGGCGGCGGCGGCGGGCGCGGCCTCAGGATCGTGCGCGAGCCGGGGGAGCTCGCGGCGGCCGTCGACGCGGCGCGGAGGGAAGGGCAGGCGGCGTTCGGCCAGCCAAGGATCTACGTCGAGAAGTACGTCGAGGGAGCGCGCCACATCGAGCTCCAGATCCTCGCGGACCAGCAGCGCAACGTGGTCCAGCTCGGCGAGCGCGAGTGCTCGGTGCAGCGGCGCTACCAGAAGGTACTCGAGGAGTCGCCCTCGCCGGCGCTCGACCGGCGCCTGCGCGCCCGCATGGCGCGCTCCGCGCTGCGCGTCGCGGCGGCGATCGGCTACACCAACGTCGGCACCGTCGAGTTCCTGCTCGGGCCGAGCGGCGAGTACTGGTTCATCGAGATGAACACGCGCGTCCAGGTCGAGCACGGCGTGACCGAGGTGCTGACCGGCGTCGACATCGTCAAGGAAGGAATCCGTGCGGCAGCCGGGCTGCCCCTGTCCGTGCGGCAGCGGGACGTCGTCCCGCGCGGGCACGCGATCGAGTGCCGGATCAACGCCGAGGACCCGGTGACCCTGCGGCCGTCGCCGGGGACGGTCCGCGCCGTGTGGCTGCCGGGCGGCCCGGGGATCCGGGTCGACGCGGCGCTGCACGCGAGGGCGGTGGTGCCGCCGTACTACGACTCGCTGCTCGCGAAGGTGATCGCGCACGGCGCGGACCGGGCGGAGGCGATCGCCCGCATGCGCGCCGCGCTCGCGGAGCTCAAGGTGGAGGGCATCGCGACCAACGTCGCGATGCACGCGGCCCTGCTCGAGGATCCGGACTTCGTCGCAGGCCGCGTCGACACGTGCTTTCTCGAGCGCTGGCTCGCCGCGCACACCGTGCAGCCGGCGCGTGCCTCGTGACGGAGGAGGACGATGGGTCGGGTGAGGATGGAGAGCCGCGTCGCGCGGCTCGGAGCGGTGGGGGTCGCGCTGCTCGCGCTCTCGGGTTGCGCCGCGACCGCGCCGGGCGGCGGCTCGTGGCCGTCGGCGAGCGGCGCGCGGCTCGTGGCCCTCGAGCCGAGCCACGACTTCGGGACGGTCGAGAGCGGGCCGGTCGTGCAGCACGCCTTTCCGCTCAAGAACCTCGGCACCGAGACCGTGTACATCGAGTCGGTGAGCGCGCCGTGCGGCTGCACCGCGGCGCTGCTCTCGAGCGCGTACCTCGCACCGGGCGAGGAGGGCCGCGTTCAGGTGTCGCTCGACACGTACGGGCTCTCGGGCGAGCAGTCGAAGACGGTCGTCGTGCGGAGCAACGACCCGACGAACCCGGAGCTCACGCTGACGCTGCACGGCACGGTGCAGACCGACGTGAGCGCCAACCCGCGCCGCCTCTATTTCGGGCGTCTGCCGGCGGGCGCGGTGGTGAGCCGCCACGTCGACGTATTGGTCAAGCACCCCGACGTGCAGATCACCGACGTGCACGCCGAGAGCTCGCGCTTCTTCGTCCAGACGGCGCCGCTCGAGGAGGGCCGCGGCGTGCGCGTGCGCGTCACCCTGCTGCCCGGTGCGCCGCCGGGCACGTTCGACGATCCGCTCATCGTGACCTCGAACAGCCAGCGCCAGCCGCGCCTCGTGATCCCGGTGCTCGGAACGCTCGAGCGGAACGGGGTGTACGCCGGGCGCGACGTCCGGAGGGAGAGCGCGGTCCGCTGAGCGCACGCGGCGCGTCCGGGCGACCCGCGGGGTCCGCGCTCAGCGCGCCGGCCCGTCCCGCTCGGCCAGCACCTTCGCGAGCTGCTCGCCGATCCGCTCGAGGTTTCCGACGACCTCGGCGAGGCGGTTCGTGAGCGCGCCGACCCGCTCCTCGATCGTCCCGACCTTGCGCTCGAGCTGGGCCTCCTCGCCGTGGATCGCCGTCCCCTGGACGTCGACCACGCGACCGAGCCGGCCGACCAGGTCGACCAGGGCGTCGAGGTGCGCGGTGGCGCGGCCGAGCTCCTCGCCGGTCGTCGTGACCTGCCCGGCGAGCTCCTCGATCCGCGCCTCCAGCCGGCGGATCCGCGCCGCGAGCAGGTCGCGCGGCTCCTCGGGGGTGTCCATGCCGACGCGCTACCAGGAGGCCGGCGCGCCCGCCAGGCGATGCCGGGCCGCCGCGATGTTGATGTTATAGAAAGCGTGCCGCCCCGGCGTCCTGCCTCGACGGCAGGCCCGGGGCGGCGCTTTCCTGCGCAGCGTATGACATTGGCTCCAGACGGAACAGCCCGCCGCGGCGTCTCGGCCGCCACGTCCCTCGTCCGCCGGCAGCTCGCCGAGGAGCGGCGCGGCCGCGTCCAGGGCTTGCGCGGCCCGGCGCGCGCCGCCTTCCTCGCTTCGCTCTACGGCGCCGAGCCGCGGCCGCTGGTCGTCGTGACGCCCGACGCGGCCTCGGCGGAGGCGCTTGCCACCGACCTCCACTTCTTCCTCGGCGAGCAGCCCGGAATCTCGGCGCTCGGCAAGCGCGTCCACGTCCTGCCGGCCTGGGACGTCTCGCCGTTCGCGCCGATGTCGCCGAGCCCTGAGACGGTCGCGCAGCGGATCGAGGGCCTCTACCACCTCCGGCAGACACGCAACCCGATCATCGTCACGACCCCCGAGGCGGTCCTGCAACGGGTGATGGCGCCGGCGGTGCTCGATCAAGCCACCTCGTACATCGTCGAGGGCGACACGCTGGACCTGGTCGAGCTCGCGGACCGGCTCGCCGACTGGGGCTACCGGCGGCGTCCGCTGGTCGAGGACCGCGGCGAGTTCGCCGTCCGCGGCGGGCTGCTCGACGTCTTTGTGACCGGGCTTGCCGACCCGCTGCGCATCGAGCTGGTCGGCGACACCGTCGAGTCGATTCGCACCTTCGACCCGCGCACGCAGCGGCGGATCGAGGCGCAGGAGGACGCGCTGCTCCTGCCGGCCTCGGAGTTCCCGGCCCATGCCGCCCGGTCCCCGGAGGCGCAGCGGCGCATCGCCGACCGCGCGCGCGAGCTCGAGATGCTGCGCGAGGACCGCCAGCAGCTCCTCGAGGCCATGGCCGAGGGCGTCCCGCTGCCCGGCATCGAGACGCTCGCGCCGTACCTCGTCGAGCTCGTGCCGCTCGTCGACTACCTCCCGGCGGAGACGCTGGTCGTGGTCGACGACGAGGCCGCGGTCGAGCGCGCCGCGGACGACGCGTGGCAGAGCGTCGTCGAGCACGGGGCGCTCGCCGCCGAGGAGCGCCGCTTCCACCCGCCGCCGGAGGCCCTCTATGCGCGGCCCGAGGTGCTCCGCGAGGGGATCGCCCGCTTCGCGCGGCTCGCGCTCGAGCCGCTCGTGACGATCGACAGCGAGATCCCGGGCGGGCGCGCGGAGCGGGTCACGACGCGCCTTCCGTTCGAGCTCCGGGAGACCCGCCTGCTGCGCGAGGAGAACGGCTTCGCCGACCTTGCGGAGCGGATCCGCGAGTGGACGCGACGCCGGGCGCGGGTCGCGCTGGTGGTCGGCAACGCGGCGCAGGCCGAGCGCCTGAAGCACATCCTCGACGGGCAGAGCCTGATCGTACCGGCGCTCGGCGAGAGCTTCCCCGAGGTGCTCGCGACGCGCGAGACGCCCGGGGCCTTCATCCTCCAGGGCGAGCTCTCGGAGTCGATCGAGCTGCCGGACGACGACATCGTCTGCATCGCCGAAACGAACCTCTTCGGCGAGCACCGCCGCACGCGGCGGCGCAAGTCGGTCGCGGTGACGCTCGACCAGGTGATGCGCTCGCTCGAGCAGCTCAAGCCACAGGACTACATCGTCCACCTCGACCACGGCATCGGCATCTACCACGGCCTCAAGCACCTGACGGTTGGCGGCACGGAGGGCGACTACCTGCACCTCGAGTACGCGGGCGGCGACCGGCTCTACCTGCCCGTCGACCGCGTCAACCTGGTGCAGAAGTACGTCGGCGGCGACGGCGCGCAGCCGACGCTCGACAAGCTCGGCAGCCCGGCCTGGAAGCGCGTCATGAAGAAGACGAAGGAGTCGATCCTGGGGATGGCGCACGAGCTCCTGTCGCTCTACGCGACGCGCGCCCGGCACCAGAGCCACGCGTTCTCGACCGACGACCCGTACTACCAGGAGTTCGAGGCGCGCTTCCCGTTCGACGAGACGCCCGACCAGAAGCGCGCGATCGAGGAGGTGCTTGCGGACCTCGCGAAGCCGAAGCCCATGGACCGCCTGGTGTGCGGGGACGTCGGCTACGGCAAGACGGAGGTCGCGATGCGCGCGGCCTTCATCTGCGTCACGGAGGGCCAGCAGGTCGCGGTGCTCGTGCCGACGACGGTGCTCGCGCAGCAGCACTTCGAAACCTTCCGCAAGCGCTTCGCCGGCTACCCGGTGCGGATCGACGTGCTGTCGAGCTTCCACACCAAGCGCCAGAACCAGGAGGTGCTCGAGCGCCTCAAGTCCGGGCAGACGGACATCGTGATCGGCACGCACCGCCTGCTGCAGAGCGACGTCGAGTTCGCGAAGCTCGGCCTGCTGGTGATCGACGAGGAGCACCGGTTCGGCGTGCGCGACAAGGAGCGCATCAAGCAGATGCGCAAGCTGGTCGACGTGCTGACGCTGACGGCCACGCCGATCCCGCGCACGCTCGAGCTGTCGCTGAGCGGCATCCGCGACCTGTCGGTGATCGAGACCCCGCCGCTCGATCGCCAGGCGATCCGGACCTACGTCACCAAGTTCGACGACAACGTGATCCGCGAGGCGATCCTGCGCGAGCTCCGGCGCGGCGGGCAGGTGTTCTTCGTGCACAACCGCGTCGAGTCGATCGAGCGCATGGGCGAGAAGCTGCGCGCGCTCGTCCCCGAGGCGCGGGTCGGCATCGGGCACGGCCAGATGCGGGCGCACCAGCTCGAGAAGGTGATGCTCGACTTCATGGAGGGGCGGTTCGACGTCCTGCTGTGCACGGCGATCATCGAGTCCGGCCTTGACATCCCGAACGCGAACACGATCTTCATCAACCGCGCCGACACCTTCGGGCTCGCCCAGCTCTACCAGCTCCGCGGCCGGGTCGGGCGGTCGCCGGCGCGCGCCTACGCCTACCTGCTGATCCCCGGCGAGCGCCTGCTCTCCCAGGAGGCGCGGCTCCGCCTGCAGGTGCTCCAGGAGCTCGACGACCTGGGCGGCGGCTTCAAGATCGCGGCGCACGACCTCGAGATCCGCGGCGCGGGCAACCTGCTCGGCAAGCAGCAGTCGGGGCACATCACTGCGGTCGGCTTCGAGCTCTACACCCGGATGATGGAGCAGGCGGTGCAGGAGCTGCGCGGCGAGCCGCCCGCGGAGGAGATCGAGCCGGAGCTGCAGCTCGGCATCCCCGCCTACATCCCGGCTTCTTACATCGACGACATGAACCAGCGCCTCACGTGGTACAAGCGCCTCGCAGCGCTCAAGCGTTCCGAGGACCGCAAGCCGATCCTCGAGGAGCTGAGCGACCGCTACGGGCCGGTCCCGAGCATCGTGCACACCCTGATCGAGGTGATGGACATCCGGCGGCGGCTCGCGGCGCTCCGCATTTCCGAGGCGAAGGTCCGCGGCCCGCGGATCCTCCTGCGCGTGCACGGTTCGTCGCCGCTGGCGAGCGGCGCGCTCGTCGAGCTGGTCCAGGAGCAGGGGCGGGGCTTCTCGCTGAGCCCGGACGGGACGCTCGGCGCGCCGCTCGTGGGCGAGGGGCCGGAGCGCGTGCTCGCCGCGGTCCGCGAGCTCCTCGAGCTGATCGAGGGCTACGCCGCCCGCGCCCGGGAGAGCGCGCCCGCGCCGGGCGTCAGCCAGGCCGCGCGGTGAGCGCGCTCGCCGACGCAGCCCCGGCCCGCCGGCAGCCGGAGCGGAGCATCGTGCCGCCGGCCGAGGGCTCGCTCGGCAAGCTGATGCTCGGCGCGCTGGGCGTCGTCTACGGCGACATCGGCACGTCGCCGCTCTACGCGCTCCGCGAGTGCTTCCTCGGCCCGCACGCGATCCCCATCAGCCACGGCAACGTCCTCGGCGTCCTGTCGCTGATCTTCTGGTCGCTGGTGATGGTCGTGTCCGTCAAGTACTTGACGTTCGTCATGCGCGCCGACAACGAAGGCGAGGGCGGAACGCTCGCCCTGCTCGCGCTGTCGCGCGCCGCTGGCGCGGACCGGAGCTCGCCCGCAGCGCAGTACGGCCTCCTGCTCCTCGGTCTGTTCGGCACGGCGCTGCTTTACGCGGACGGGATGATCACGCCGGCGATCTCGGTGCTGTCCGCGGTCGAGGGGCTCGGGGTCGCGACCCACGCGCTCGACCACTTCATCCTCCCGATCTCCCTCGGGATCATCGTCGCGCTCTTCGCGCTGCAGCGGCGCGGCACGGCGGGCATCGGCGCGCTGTTCGGGCCCGTCATGCTGGTCTGGTTCGCCGGGATCGCGGTGCTCGGCCTGCGCGGCATCCTCTCCCAGCACGTTGATCACGTCTCGGTGCTCGCGGCGGTCAACCCGTGGTACGCGGTGAAGCTGTTCGCGGCGCAGCCCACCGGCGCCTTCCTCGTGCTCGGCTCGGTGGTGCTGGTGATCACCGGCGGCGAGGCGCTCTACGCGGACATGGGGCACTTCGGCCGGCGCCCCATCCGCCTCGCCTGGTACGCGGTCGTCATGCCGGGCCTGCTGCTCAACTACTTCGGGCAGGGCGTCCTGCTGCTCGAGCGCGGCGCCGGCGTCCGCAACCCGTTCTTCGAGCTGGTGCCCTCCTGGGGCCTCTACCCGCTGGTCGCGCTCGCCACCGCGGCGGCGGTCATCGCGTCGCAGGCGATGATCTCGGGCGCGTTCTCGCTCACCCAGCAGGCGGTGCAGCTCGGCTTCGCCCCGCGCTTCACGATCGTCCACACCTCCGGGCAGGTGCACGGCCAGATCTACATCCCGCAGGTGAACTGGGTGCTGATGATCCTCTGCCTCATGCTGATCGTCGGCTTCGGCGACTCGAGCTCGCTCGCCGGCGCCTACGGGATGGCGGTGACCGGCACGATGCTGATCACCTCGCTGTTGTTCTACGCGGTCGCCCGCGAGCGCTGGGGCTGGTCGCAGCTCCGTGCGGGCGGCGTGGTCGCGCTCTTCCTGGTCTTCGACCTTGCCTTCTTCGGCGCGAACGTGGCCAAGTTCTTCGACGGCGGCTGGTTCCCGATCCTGGTCGGGACGGCGGTCTTCACCGTGATGACGACCTGGAAGCGGGGCCGGGCGGAGCTGAGCCGTCTGCTCCGCCTGGGCAGCGTGCCGCTCGACCTCTTCCTTGCCGACCTCGAGACGCAGCAGCCGCACCGGGTGCCCGGGACCGCGATCTTCATGACCTCGGACCCGAACGGCGTGCCGCACGTCCTGCTGCACCACTTCAAGCACAACAAGACCCTGCACCAGCGCGTGATCCTGCTCTCGGTGCTGACCGAGCGGCGCCCCGAGGTGCCGGAGGCGGAGCGCGTCCAGGTCACGCCGCTCGAGCACGGCTTCTTCCGCATCGTCGCGCGCTTCGGCTTCATGGAGAAGCCGTCGGTCGACGCCGTGCTGCGGGGCGCGGCCGCGCAGGGCCTGGTCGTCGAGCTGCCGACCGCGACCTTCTTCCTCGGCCGCGAGACCCTGCTCGCGACCGGGCGCTCCGGCATGATGACCTGGCGCAAGAAGCTGTTCGCGTTCCTGTCGCGCAACGCCCCGCCGGCGGTGCAGTACTTCGGCATCCCGCCGAACCGGGTGATCGAGCTCGGCGCGCAGCTCGAGATCTGAGCTCACCGGTGGCGCCGGGGGAGGCGGCGCGGTAGTTCGCTCGCATGGCCGCCGACCTGCTCGCTCCGCCCGCGACCAAAGGGCACCTCTCCGTCGCCCGCCTCGCCCGCTGGTGGTACGTCGCCTGCCGCGCGCACGAGCTCGGGACACGGCCCATCGCGCGAACCGTGCTCGGCATCCCGATGGTGCTCTTCCGCACGGAGGGCGGCGCGCCGGCTGCGCTCCTCGACCGCTGCCCGCATCGCAACGTGCCGCTGTCGGTCGGCCGCGTCGTGCCACCCGGACGCCTCGAGTGCGCCTACCACGGCTGGCAGTTCGACGGCGCCGGACGCTGCCGCGTGATCCCCGGGCTGTGCGGCGAGGCGAGCGGCGACGACCGGCGGACGCCGTCCTTCGCGACGTGCGAGCGCGACGGCTTCGTCTGGGTGTGGGCGACACCCGACGAGGAGCCGGCCAGCGGTCCCGAGCCGCTGCCGCACGTCGCGAACGACCGCTACACGACGGTGGTCCGCGAGGTCTCGATGGAGTCGACGCTGCACGCGGCGCTCGAGAACGCGCTCGACGTGCCGCACACCGCGTTCCTCCACCGCGGGCTCTTCCGCGGCGCCTCGAAGGTGCGGAACGAGATCCGGGTGATCGTGCGGGCGAGCGGCCGTGGCGTGGAGGCGCAGTACGTGGGCGAGCCGCGCCCGGAGGGCCTCGCCGGGCGGCTGCTGTCGCCGAGCGGCGGCGTCGTCGAGCACTGGGACCGCTTTCTCCTGCCGTCGATCGCGCAGGTCGAGTACCGCCTGGGCACCGAGAACCACCTGCTCGTCACCTCGCTCTGCACGCCGGTGACCGACTTCGAGACGCGCATGTTCGCGGTGGTGAGCTTCCGGCTCCGCATCCCGGGCGCGCTCGTGCGCCCGCTCCTCACCCCGGTCGCGATGCGGATCTTCCGCCAGGACGCGGCGATGCTGAGGCTGCAGAGCGAGACGATCCGACGCTTCGGCGGCGAGCAGTTCATGTCGACCGAGATCGACGTGCTGGGCCCGCACATCTGGCGGCTGCTGAAGCAGGCCGAGGCGGGCGCCCTGCCGCCCGTCGGCGAGACGACGCTGCTCCGCGAGGTCCGGCTCGCCGTCTGAAGACGCGCGCGCCGGGCGCCGTCAGGCGGAGCGCGCGGGAGCGAGCCGCGCCGCGACGTTCGACGCTCGCTGCGCGAGCGTCTCGCTGCGCAGGTGCGCGCAGAGCGCCGCGAAGCCGGGCGTCGGCCCGGTCCAGCGCCAGTCGTCGACCGTCCCGACCTCGGCGGTCGTCCGCAGCGTGGCGAGGTCCTTGAACAGCAGCGCCGCCTCGCGGTTCGCCGCGAGGCTCGCCGCGAGCCGGTCCGCACCGCGCAGCTTGACGCTCCAGTCGGCGGCCGAGGCCGGGATGTGCTCGATGTGCCCGTAGCAGGTGAGCACCGCGGCGGCGGAGCGAAGCCCCCAGCCGGGGATGCCGGGGAAGCCGTCCGCCGCGTCGCCGACCAGCGCGAGCAGGTCCGGGATCGACGCCGGTGGGACCCCGAGCTTGTCGACGACGCCGAGCTCGTCGCGCACCACGTTGCGCCGCCGGTCGACCTGCACGACGCGCTGCCCGCGGACGCACTGCGCGAGGTCCTTGTCCGGGGTGCAGATCAGCACCTGCTCGACGCGCGGGTCGCGGGCCGCGACCTCGGCGGCGGAGGCGAGCGCGTCGTCCGCCTCGAGCTCGACCATCGGCCACACCGCGATGCCCATCGCGGCGAGCGCCTCCTCGAGCGGCTCGAACTGCGCGCGCAGCGCGGGCTCGATCCCCTCGCCGGTCTTGTAGCCGGGCCACAGCCGGTTGCGGAACGACTCGATCACGTGGTCGGTCGCGACGCCGACGTGCGTCGCCCCCGCGTCGAACAGGCCGAGCACCGAGCCCAGCACGCCGCGCAGCGCGCCGACGTCGCGCCCGTCCGCGTCCAGATGCCGGGGCAGCGCGAAGTAGTGCCGGAAGAGCTCGTAGGTGCCGTCGATCAGGTGGACCCGCATCACCTCCCACCGTAGCGGACGGGGCGCGCGAAGCGATCGGCGGACGCTACGGCGGCGCGCCGCACCGTGCTAGGGACGAAGCATGGGAAACGTCGCCCGCCGGGCCCGCCTCGTGCGGTCCCTCGTCACGATGCTTGCCCTGCTGCTAGCCGCGACGGGCGCCTGCACGCGCTCGAAGGGCGAGGAGACGGTCGAGCGTCTCGAGGGGCAGATCGCGCAGTACCGGCGCGAGCCGTCCGACGCGCTGGCCGCGCGCATCGACGCCTCGTTCGCCCGCCTCGACGCCGAGATCGCCGAGATCCGCGCCGCGGCGGCGAGTGAGGAGGGCGCCGAGCGGGCCGAGCGCGAGGCGGACGCGCAGCGCCTCGAGGAGCGGCGCAGCGCGCTCAAGAAGGAGTACTACGCGGCGCGCGTCGAGGCCGCCGCCGAGGCGGCGAAGGGCGCCGCGAAGAAGCTCGGCGAGTCGCTCGGCAAGGGCCTCGAGGAGGCGGGCGAGCGGCTCCGGGACGCGGTGCGCGGCCGCGAGACGCCGGACTAGTCGGCGCGACGCGGCCCCGGCCCTCGCCAAGCGGTGCAGCGCGGTTCCGGGCCGCGCGCGAGAGGGCGCGGCCCCGGCGTGGCTTGTCGCCGCCCGCCGGCTCGTCTACCGTCGCGCCGCCGCCACGGGCGGCGGGGGCAACGGCGCATGGAAGGGCTCCGCGTGGGACCGCTTGCGATGGGCGCGGCCGACGCCGCGGCCGGC
>FWPU01009749.1_pt1 | contig 14861 bp, 11 predicted proteins | sample 2228361 | NCBI WGS metagenome assembly FWPU01 (sample SAMEA103939777, study PRJEB20133) | metagenome
CTGGCTGCCGCTCCTCCTTCTCTGTCTCGCCGGCCCGCGATGTGGCGGAGAGGTAGATGAGCAGCACGCCCAGGCCCAGGGTCAGCGATAGCACCAGCGGCACGGCTCTCTCCTCAGACCTCTATGGTCGCTCCGGTTTCTCCAACAGATCTCCAACAAACGGCGTCCTTTTCTCCAACCCCAATTGGCCGTTCTCCAAATTTTCTCCAACCGGCTTCACTCTCCTATTGGCGCCCGCTCCCACGGGTACGCTCCGGCCTCCAGGCGCGCCGCGCACCGGGGCCGTATCCCCGTCCAGCGCAGCCCGCCCTCCGACAGGGCGAACAGCTCGCTGCCGGCGACGGCGTCCTCCTCCATGCCCGTCACCTCGTAGATGCTCGCCACCAGGCGACGGCCGCTGCTCGCCTCCAGGCGCAGGTGAACCACCAGGTCGATCGCCTCGGCGATCATCTCCGTCACCGACCGCGCCGGCAGGGCCTCCTCGGCCATCATGGCGTAGGTGCGCAGCTTGGAGAGGGCCTGCCGAGGGCCGTTGGCGTGGATGGTGCACATGGAGCCCTCGTGCCCGCTGTTCATGGCCGAGAGCATGTCCAGCGCCTCGGCGCCCCGCACCTCGCCGACGATGATCCGCGTCGGCCGCATGCGCAGGGCGTTTTTCACGAGGCTGCGGATGGACACGGAGCCTGCCCCTTCCACGTTGGGGAGGCGGGCCTGGAGGCCCACGCAGTCGGGCAGCATCGACTCCAGCTGGAGCTCCGCCGTCTCCTCGATGGTCACGACTCGTTCGTGGGCGCCGGCGATGGAGGCGCCCAGGGCGTTGAGACAGGTGGTCTTGCCGCTGCCGGTGCCGCCGGAGATGAGCACGTTCAGGCCCGACTGGACGGCTGCCTCCAGAAAGGCGGCCGCCTCATTCGTCAGCGTTCCGAGACCCAGTAGGTCGTCGAGGGTGCGGGCGCGCAGGAGGAACTTGCGAATCGTCACGTGCGTCCAGCGTGAGGTCAGGGGCGGGATGACAGCGTTGAGGCGAGAGCCGTCAGGGAGGCGGGCGTCCACCATGGGACTGGTCTCGTCCAGCCGCCGCCCGAGGCGACCGACGGCGCGCCGCACCAGCCGCAGCAGCTCCTCGTCGTCCTCGAAGAAGACGTCGGTCAGCCGCTTCTGTCCGCTCTCGATGGCGAACACCCGGTGCGGGCCGTTGGCGATGATCTCCTCGACGGACGGGTCGTCCAGCAAGGGCTGGAGGGGGCCGAGGCCCAGGATTTCGTCCAGGATGCGCCGGGCCAGCCCCTCGGGGTCGGAGAGGGGAGGCTCCCCCGCGGAAGCCGACCGCCTGTTCAGGGCGTCGATGCGCCCGGCGATGACGCGACACACCCGCTCCACCTCTGCCGGCCCGGGCTCGGCCAGCGCATCGATGTCCAGCACGTGACGCAGCTCCTCGCGGACTTCCTCCCGGAGCAGCCGCTCGCGCTCACGCACCGGCGCTGAAGTCGCCATCAGCTCCTCCGAACTCCCTTCAGGGCGAAGGGAAACCGTCGTGGCCTTTGAGGAGTGGCCCGCTCCTCGGTCACACCCTCGGCTGTGAGAAGTCCCGCCAGCCTCCTCACCTGATGAGCCACGGGACCTCCCACCGCAGTGATGGGCAGCTGCTGCGCCACGGCTCGGCGAACGGACCGCCGGTCCTCCGGCAGCAGCCCCAGGACGGGGAGGTCCAGCGCGCGCTCCACCTCCTCCGCCGCGTAATGCTCACGACCTTCCCTACGGTTCAGCACGATGCCGACACCTTCCGGTACCACGCCCGGGCCATCGCGGAGATATCGCAGCACAGCACGGGCGTTCCACAGCGCCACCAGGTCGGCCCCCAGCACGACCAGCAGCCGGTCTGCCGGCCGCAACACGGCCTCGGTCGCAGCGGACGAGGCGCCGGCGACGACCTCTCCGACGTCCACCAGCACATCGTCGAACCTCTCTCGCAACGCCGTAACGGCGGCCACGAGCAGCTCCGCTGACACCTTGAGCCCGCTGTCCGGACGCTCGACGCCGGCCAGCACCATGAACCCCGGCCCTTCCTGAAGCTCCTCCTCCACGGGGCCCGCGGCCGACGCTCCGTTGCGCCCGAAGGCCAGGCCCACCAGCCCCCGGCGTGGGTCCAGGTCGAGGTAGGGGCCGACGTTGCCGCCCCGGAGGTCCGCGTCCACCAGCACCACGCGACGTCCCCGCTCCGACAGCGCGGCCGCCAGGCCGACGGCTACGGTCGTCACACCCGGCGCGCCCTTACCGCTCAGCAGGGCGATCACGCGCCCCCCGACACCGCCGACCTCCCCACTCGTCTTCTCTTCCATCTGCCGCCCGTCACCAGCCGGCGAGGCCCCGTAGTCGGCGCCCCGGTCCACGGCCCGGCGCAGCGCACCCAACACTTCGTGACCCGTGGACCCGCCGGGAAGGATGTGCGCTAGGGCCGCGTACTTCTCGATATCGGTGGGCTCAGCCAGCAGGACGACAGGTAATCGTGCCTCTCGAATAGCCAGCAAGGTGGCGGTCGAGAGGCGGTGGAGGTCAGTGGAAGCGAGGGCTACGTCTGCGTCGAACGCCTGCGCCCTCTCGGCGAGCGACGGCCCGTCCAGGCATCGCTCCGCCACCGCCAGGCCCTCGGCGGACAGCGCGTCACGCAGCCGCCTCTCCCTCTCGGGGTTGCCAACCGCTAGGAGGACCCGTATCGGGGGTCGGTGCTCACCGGCGTCTGCCACAGCATTCCCGCCTTCCCGACCTTCACGGCGCCGACGTTCCGGAGCCGCTTTCCGGCGCCAGGAGAGCAAGCGTCACGTCGCCATTCACCACGGCGTGGGCCAGGCGCTCCGCCTCGGACTTGGGCACCACCAGAGTCACGTTCGTCAGCCCCCGCTCCTCTTCGCTGCCGTCGGCGCCCCTTCCGATCGCGATGTGTCCCGGCTCCACGGACACGTGGTAGACGACGGCGCGTTCCAGCAGCGTCACCGTGCGGCTCTCCGGCTTCCCCTTGTTGGTCGTGGCCAGGACTGCGACGGTGTCCCCAGGCCGCAGGCCCGGATAGACCGCGTCGGCCTCGACGGGCACCGTCACGGCCGCATCGTTGGGCCCGATCACGGGGACGGAGGCAAGGTAGGGCCACACGACCATCTCGCCGGCGTGGATCGCCGTGCCGGCGGTGCGCCCCGTCACCTGGTCGAGCTCACCTTCCCGGACCGCCAGCGAGGAAAGGCTGCCTTCCAGGCGCACCCGCGTCACCGACAGGTCGTCGGCCTGGATGGTGTGTCCCGCCGGGATGTCTCGGGCGGCTACGAGAACCGGCACGGTCTCCGATGTAGACCCCCAGAAAAGAAGGCCGCCTACCACCGAGGCGGCCACCAGGGCCACGCCCAGCAGCATGCGGCCGTCCAGCCGTGCGGGGGCTGCCAAACCCATCCAGCGGCGCCGAGCGGTTGTGGTCGCCATGGCTCTCTCTCTGCCTGTCTGCGAGCCGGAGCAGGTTGTCGTCGGGGCGGGGACGCAGACGCCTCTCATCATAAGAGGGCGGCTGCGGCTATGTCAACCCTTGTGAACGAAAATTATTGTAGCGTTTTCACAACGCCTCAGTTCCTATACACTGGAAGCGACGCAACATGCGTCAGCGTCCCCAGCGTGGGGCCACATCGAGGCGCGCCCACCGCCCCGACCGGTCGGGGCACTGCCGGGCGCTGAAAGGGGGAGAAGAGCTGTGAGTGCCACCCTGGCGGAGAGGATCGACTGTCTCTTCCGCACCCACCTCAGCCCTCGCGGTCGCGAGTACAGCTACCGGGAGGTGGCGGCGGCGATCCGCCGAGCGGCGGACGGCCGGGAGGGGGAGACCATCTCAGCCGCCTACATCTGGGGGCTGAGGACCGGCGCCAAGGACAACCCCACCATGAAACACCTCCAGGCGCTGGCCCGCTTCTTCCAGGTGTCGCCGGCCTACTTCTTCGAGGAGGAACTCACCGAGTTCCCGGAGACGGAGGTGCGGCTGCTGGCGGCGGCGCGCCGCGACACGCTGCGCCGCCTGGCCGTAACGCTGCTGGGGCTGAGCGACGAGAGCCTGAATGCTGTGCTGAACCTGGCCTGCCGAATGAGGCGACTGGAGGGGCTGCCGGTCGAGTAGGCGTCCCTCTACCCCCTGGCCAACGGCACGGAGACCCAGTTTCCCTACGAAACCATCTCCACACTTGCTCGCTTCGCCCCAGGCGTCGCAGCCGGCCAGGAAGCTGTGTTAGAATGGTCATGATGACCGATTCGCAGGAGGTGGTCAGGTGACCAAGAGGATAAGCGCCGCTCAGGCCAAGGCCCACTTCTCCGCTCTCGTGGCCCAGGTCGCGTACGGCGGCGAAGACTACGTTATTGAGCGCCGGGGCAAGCCCCTGGCCGCTCTCGTCAGCGTGGACGACCTGCAGCGCCTGGAGGGGCTGCGGCCTGCTTCCCGACTACAGGGCGCCCTCGCTCTCGTCGGCGCCTGGCGGGAGGTGGAAGAGCAGGACCTGGACGCGCTCATCGCCGACATCTACGCCCAACGCGCACGGGACACCGGCCGAGCGGTCTCTCTCGAAGCCTGATGTACCTCCTGGATACGGACGTGCTCAGTAATCTCCTCCGGCGGGTGCCCTCTCCCGCCCTGGTCGCGAAGCTGGCCTCGGTGCCGCCGGAGCGGCAGTTCACCTCCAGCATCACCCTCGGAGAGCTGATCTACGGCGCTCATCGCCTCCAGGAGCGAACCGCTGCTCTGCTGCAACGCCTGGACGAGTCGCTTCTCCCCAACCTGCCGGTTCTCCCTTTCGACGCTCCGGCGGCCTGGCGGTACGGGGAAGTGCGGGCAGACCTTGAGCGACGCGGCACGCCCATCGGCGACGCCGACCTGCGCATCGCGTCTATCGCCCTCGCCCGGGGCCTGACCGTGGTCACCGGCAACGTCCGGGACTTCCAGCAGGTCCCAGGGCTCGCCGTCGAGAACTGGATGGAGTGACGATGGACGCACTGCCTTCCAAAGCTGAGCGCTGGTGCCCAGGAGTTGTGCAGGAGCACAAGGGTCACGCTTCCCCGACCGCCTGCCCGGCCAGGGGGCAGGCCCTCGACGGCAGCGCTGCCGCTCTGCGTTCGAAGATCATCGAATCGCTCCGCAGGCAGGGTTTCGCTCTCAACGCTAGCGGTGTCATGGCACCATCGGTCAACGGCCACAAGCAGGCGATACGGGAGCTTCATAGCGAGGCGAGAGACGCGGCCATCGAGCGAGCGCGCCCCGGCTTGGCGCGCCACGAACGGAAGCTGCTCAGATACTTCGCCAGCGGAGCCGAGGTCCAGCCCGAGCGAATGAACCCCATCCTGAAGGAAGTTCTTCCCGACACAGAGGAGGAACTTCTCTTCAGGTATGCGCGACTTCATTGGAGTGTCCCCGTATCGGCTGGCTACGGTCGGCGATTACGGTTTCTCGTCTTCGACGAACACAATGGCAAGCTCATCGGTCTCTTCGGCCTTGGTGACCCCGTATTCTCATTGGGGCCCCGCGACCGCTGGGTCGGCTGGGACGCGCAAGCCAAAAGGGACCGGCTTCGTCATGTCATGGATGCGTTCGTCCTGGGAGCTGTACCGCCCTACTCTCAGTTGCTCTGTGGCAAGCTCGTCGCGCTACTAATGACCAGCAACGAAGTGAGCGAGGCGTTTTCCAAGAGATACGCGTGGCGCACGTCGTTCATTGGCGCACGCCCCTTTGACGGTCGCCTCGTCCTTATCACGACCACCTCCGCCCTGGGCCGGTCCTCCCTGTACAACCGGCTGAGCTTCTGGGGCAGACGAGTGTTCGTCAGCGTCGGGTTCACTTCGGGCTCCGGAGAGTTTCACTTCTCCAACGGCGTCTACCACGATCTGCTCGCGTTCGCCAGACAGCGTTGCGCCCCATCTGCGAAGCATGAGCGCTGGGGCAACGGATGGCGCAGTCGGCGCGAACTCGTGCGCGCAGTGCTGCCCAAGCTGGGCCTCTCCCGAGAGCTGGTCTACCATGGTGTGCGGCGCGAGGTCTTCGTCGTCCCCCTGGCCGACAACGCTGTCCCCTTCCTCCGCGCTGAGACAGACCACGTTGAGCCGTTCAGCACACCAGCCGCCGAACTCTTCGGCTGGTTCCGGGAACGCTGGCTATTGCCCCGTGCCAGCCGAGACCAGAGCTATCGCGACTTCGATCCTGAAACGCTTCGGCTATGGGAGCAACAGAAGAAGTGGTAACCGACGAGACGCCCTTCGTCGACCTGCCAGCCGCGTTAGTCGAGGAGATGCTCGCGGAGACCAGTCAAGTAGCCCAGTCACTCCTCAAGGCTTTTCAGGCCATCAAGACGGAGCGCTCCCGCTTTCGCTCCGACCTCGCAGCCAGCGGCCTGGTCCTGAATGAGTCTGCCCTCGGTTACCCGCCCCTTCCTACCACCTGCGGCGTGGACGGGTCCTACGCTATCGAGCGGTTGCTTTCTTCCGATCTCGCGGCGTGCGCCGCTGTCGCGGTGGAAGGCTTGACGCCTCCGTCGGAGAAGCGGCACTGGCAGCAGCCGCACCACGTCTCTTTCGTCCGCTCAGAAGTGCACGATGCCGACACCGCTACCGTGCTGCGAGCGGTTATGCTGGGCTACGAACTGCTTCTCGCCACACGAGCGCCTCACGATGTCGTCATGCTGGATGCGACGCTCACGCTTCCGGTGATTTACTTCAACCAGGCGCTCTCGAAGTCACGGGAGGTTCCCGAGCTGCAGTCGTCGCGGGAGTTCCGTTTGAAGGCGGTCGACTTCCTGCGGGCGTATGTCGAGATTCTGCAAGCGCTGCGTTCGGACAAGCACTACGTCGGGTTACCGAAGTACTCTACCCGACGCGAGATAGGGAACCGCCTTCGTTGGCCGCAGGCGCATGACGACCGAGGCCTTCTCACTTTGCTCCTCGAGGCCGGCGAACTAACCAAGCCCTTGCCCCTGGAGCAGCCCGGCCAGGCCTGGCACCTGGCAGCGAGCGCTCTTCCCTTGGAGATGCACCAAGAAGCGCAGAAACTGGCAGACGACATTGTGTCCGCCCTGCAGGATGTCAGGGTGCTCTACTATAAGCCCCACCAGTGGTTGCCAGCGGTTCGTCTGGAGGTGCCTGCTAACGTCGCTGACAATCGGCACAGGCTCGCCATCGTGATCCAGGGAATCAAGCACCAATGCGCCACGCCTGGGATGCTCGAACCGTACCCGCTGTACCTTGCGGATCGCACCGTGAAAGCGCTTGCGAGGGCGGTGCCTGCCTTCCGGCAGGTCACAACCCAGCAGATCTCCGAGCGATACGAGGGAGATATCGCCGAGGTCTTCTTCGGGATGCACGGCTACCGCTCCGAGTCAGGGGGCTGAGATGGACGCACAACCAATCGAGCAGCTCATTGATCAGACCGAGCGACTGGGGGTCGTCGGTTCCCCATCCTCGACGGCAGAACTGGCGATGGATGTTCTGGGGGCGGCGGTCAATCGAAAGCTCGTCGGAGAGCTGGCGCTCTTCCGCTACCCACAGGACGGCGCCGCACACTACGCGTTGGGCCAGATCACCGAGGTCAAGCTGCGCAACATCTGGCACGAGGACCCGACCATGCGCAGCCTCATCCGTCAGCGCGGACGGGTCGACGCCGTGAGCGAGCGCCAAGACACGCACCTCGCCCAGATGCTAGTGAGCGCTGTCTTCAAAGCTGGAGGGGCGGCCGGGTATGAGCCGAGCATTCTTGGGACCGTCCCCGCTACCGGGACCCCCATCCACGTGGTGACCGACGAGGTCCTCGACGAGCTCCTCCGTCTCTACCGTGATCAGGTCTTCTACCTGGGCCACGTCTACGGCTCGAAGCCCAGGCTGCCCTTGTGGTTCAAGCATTTCGACACCGGCCCCGATGGTGCCGGCGAGGCGTATCATCTCGGTATCTTTGGCAAGACCGGTTCCGGGAAGTCCGTGCTCGCCAAGATGATCCTCCTGGCCTATGCCCGCTATCCCAAGATGGCGCTGCTCGTGGTGGATCCACAAGGCGAGTTTGCCCGCGACGTACGGGTCGGGCCGCCTTCTGGCGAGTTCCCCCTCCCCGTCGGCGACCTCGTGCGGCAACGGATGCGGAAGGAGGTGCGGGTACTCACCATCCGCAACCTCGTGCTCGACCGGTGGGAGCTCTTCGAGCGCATCCTGTACGAATCTCCCTTCTTCGAGCGCCTGACCATCCCAAAGAGCGAGAACCGCCAGCTGGCATGCAGCATCCTTGCCGAGAAGCTCCAAAAGGGGGGGGTCAAGCTCGCTGAACTGTCATCCAAGGGGGCCTTTGACCGGGCTTGGAGCTTGCTTGCAGACGACAAAGTCCAGAGGGTCTTCTATAGAACTGAGGGTTCCCGCGCCCGCTTTGATGCCGCGCTTCATGATGCTAATCGGGACGAGTTCTACCAGGACCATTGGAGGCCAGTCACGGAACTTTTCCGCGAAGACCGGCTGCAAGCCTCTACCGTCGAGAAGGCGCTCAGCTGGCTCTTGAATCCTGACCAGCCCGACTCAGGCCGCCGGCCCGTCCTCGTCGTGGACCTGTCGAAAGAGCAAGCTCAGGGTCTCTTCTGGACCGATACCATCCAATCGCTGGTGATAAAACGCTTGCTGGACGGTCTCAGCCGGACGGCCGAGTATTTCTACAAGGAAGACCGAAGCTTGAACACCCTCGTCATCATCGACGAAGCGCACCGCCTGGCGCCGCGCGACCTGCCGGGCGAGGACGACGCCGCCAAGGCAGTTCGCGGCGTGCTCATTGATGCCGCTCGCACCACCAGGAAATACGGCCTCGGGTGGCTGTTCATCAGCCAGACCCTCTCCAGCCTGCACTCAGAGATCCTCGGGCAGCTCAGGATCTTCTTCTTCGGCTTCGGCCTAGCCCTGGGCCAGGAGTTCCAATCGCTGCGGCAGTTGGTGGGTTCTTCCGGCACCGCGCTCGATCTCTACCAACTCTTTCGAGACCCACACTCCGCGTTCGATATCAAGAGTCGCCAGTACTCCTTCATGACCATCGGCCCGGTGAGCCCCCTCTCGTTCTCCGGAAGCCCCCTGTTCTTCAACGCGTTTAACACGGTTGACGCTTTCCTGTCTGCCAACGGTCTATCGGTTGGGCGCTCAGAGGCGAAGCTTTTCGCGTCCCCAACGTAGCCTGAAACGTCGTGGTGCTGCGCCATGACTGGGGTCGAGTTCCCGCTCTACAGACGAGCCGACACGATGGGGGTCCTGGATGGCGGCAGCGCCCTCATCGTCGCGCCTACCGCCACCGGGAAGTCCTACATCGGCAGGGAAGCGATCGTGCGGGCTCTCCGCCGGGGCGAGCCGGGGACGCACGCCTATCTCGTCCCCTTTCGCGCCCTCGCGGCCGAGGTCTACGACGCCTTCCAGGAGCTACTCGCCGGCACCGATGCCAGAGTGAGGATCTCGACCGGCGACCACCGGGATCCGCTCCGCCCCGATGAAGCCGACCTCGTGGTCGCCACGTACGAAAGCTTCGCTGGTCTCCTGCAGCGCGGGTCCTTTCGTCCGGGCGTCATCGTGGCCGACGAGGTCCACCTGATTGCTGACGACGAGCGCGGCCCCGTCGTGGAGGGGCTGTTCGCGCGGCTCCTCGCCTCCGACCGGTTGCGGGCGCTCTGCGCGCTCTCCGCCGTCGTCGAGAATGGCGCCGAACTCGCGGACTGGCTCGGCATTCCCCTCCTGCAGGGCTCCAGCGAGGACCGACCGGTCCCCCTGTCGCTGGAGGTCAGGCTGGCAGACGACCTTGACGGAGTTCTGCGAGACGTCCTGCAGCCATGCCTCGATGGCGAGCAGGCGCTGGTGTTCTGCAGCTCTCGCGCCGGGGCGGAACGGCTCGCCCGTGAGCTGGCGCCCATGCTTGATGGGGCGGTGACCGGCCGCGACGCGGCGGCGCTCCGTGCGGTCGGCGAACGCATTCAGCAAGAGGACGAGACCGCCGCCTCCCTCGCCCAGCTCGTGGAGGCCGGCGTCGCGTATCATCATGCCGGTCTCATGAAGCCGGTGCGGCGCCTTCTCGAGCAGGCCTATCGCGACCGCTATCTTCGCATCCTTACCGCCACGCCAACGCTCGCCGCCGGCGTGAACCTCCCGGCTGGTCTCGCCGTCGTCCGTGACCTTTTTCGTTCAGAGGTCGTTCGTGGTACCTACCAGCGAGTGCTGCTGCCTCCGGGTGAGGTCGTGAACATGCTCGGGCGCGCGGCGCGGCCACACCAGGTCGCCGGTGGCTCCGGCATAGCCCTTATTGAAAAGCGTTTCGAGAAGGAACCGGAGGTCCAAGGACTGATCCAAGCGGTCACAAGCGGCCACGGAGGCTCTGTCGTCAGCCGCTTGCCCGACAGCTTCGAAGGGCTGATGCGGTTCGTGCTCGCCGTTGTTGCCGACGCTGGCGAAGCCACCAGCGACGACATAGCAAATGCCTTCTCCAGAACGTTGGCGCATCATCGCTCCGGCGGGGAGATCCGCTTCGATCGCCCCTTCGAAGAGGACTTGATGGAGGACATCCCTGCTTACCAAAGAGTCATCGAGTCCGCCGGCGCTGTCCGGCTGGCTAGCTGCCACCTCTCGGCCGCGGGAGTCCACGCCACCGTGGGGTCCAGCGGGAACCAGTACGACGTGACGATCAGCATCACCGGACTGGATTGCAGCTGTCCGGCGGCCCGCCAGTTCTACCGAGGGAAGATCTGCAAACACCAGGCGTGCGCCATCCACGCTCTCTTATTCGGCGGTGTGGCGGACGAGGAGATCCGCCATCGAACGCTCTATGTTTGCGGCCACCTCTTCGGCGAGACGCTTGACGCCGGCACACGCCTTGCCCAGGCCCTCGAGATTCTGACCGCCTGGCGCCTGGTAGAACGGGTCCCCGGCGGCTGGCGCTGCACACCGGTCGGCGAGGTGGCAGCCGCCTCCGGTTTCGACCTCCTTCTTGTTCACGAAGCCGTCGCCCGCGTCATGCAGGTTTCCCGCGCCACCTATCGCGATATCGCCCTCTGGGCGGTGGAGGACTACTTCGCAGAGGAGAAGGAGGAGCGCCGCTGGAAGGAAGCCGTCGAGCAGTGGATCGCTGAGGTGAACGAGAGGGACATCCGGCTGCCAAAGAAGTACCGCGGAGACTTCGAGCAGGGGCTGGAGGATCTGGCGCGAGTGTGTCTCCTGTATGAGAAGGCCGCCCTAGCATTGGGCAAGCCTGCGTTGGCACAGGAGGCCCATGCCGCTGCCGGCGCCCTACGATATGGCGTGGCGCCGGAGCTAATCCCGCTCATGGCCCTCGGCTTTCCCCAGCTCGCGCGGGCGCGTAGCCGATACCTCTACGAGCGGGGCGTCCGCAACGTAGAGGATTTGGCCAACGCTGACCCACAGCGTCTCGCCGACCCGAGGCGGGCGCCAGAAGCCCTGGTCAAGGACTGGGTCGAGCGAGCAAAGGAGATCCATCGCGCTCGGGCCGTGGCCCTGGCTGACCGCGACGAAGCGGAAGAGGAGTTCGACGAGTTGGTCGCGCGCTTCCGGGTCGATCCCGATGCGCTTTCCCGATGAACTATGCGCGCGCTCACCCCAGCCCAGGAACAGGCGATCGCTCACCCGGCGGCACGGCTCCAGATTCTCGCGTGCGCCGGCTCCGGCAAGACCGAGGTGCTGGCCCAGCGCGCCGTGCGCCTTCTTCTCCAAGGGGTTGAGCCTAGCTCCGTGGTTGCTTTCACCTTCACCGAGAAAGCAGCCGCTGAGCTGAAGGAGCGCATCGAGGCGCGGGCGGCGGAGGCGGACCAGCGCTTCCGAGAGCTGCCGCCCGTTGGTCGCGGCATGTTCATCGGAACCACCCACGGCTGGGCGTTCCGAGCGCTTCAGTCGCTGGGTGGCCTTTATGAGACGATGGACCCGATGACCGAGGAGCAGGAATGGGCCCTGCTCTACCGGGTGGCGCGGCGGCTTGGCGTCGTTGATCTCTACACGATGCTGGAGGGGAAGCCGCACGATAAGATCGCCACAGCTCCTGCCATCGACGTCTTCCTACGCAGCGTGGAGGTCGTTCACAACGAGCGTCTTGACCGGCGAACGCTATCGGAAGCGGCGCCTGCCTTCGCTGAGGTCTTAGAGCGCTACGAGTGGCTCCTCCAGGAGATGCGCCTCCTTCCCTACCGCCTCATGATTAGCCGGGCGGTCGACGAACTGGGCCAGCACGGACGGCTGCGCAGCCGCCTCGCGGGACGCCTTGCCCACGTCCTGGTTGACGAGTTCCAGGACTTCAACCGGGCCCAGGATGAGCTTCTGGGCCGCCTCGCAGAAATTGGCGCGACCATCACGGTCGTGGCGGACGACGACCAGGCGATCTATCAGTGGCGTGGCGGCGACTTGGACCTCTTTGTGTCGTTCGCCCAGCGCTACCAGGGAACCCACACCGTCCAGCTGGGCGAGAACCACCGCTGTCGACCAGAAATCGTGCGCTTCGCCCGGCATATCGTGGAAGCGCTGCCTGAGCGCCTGCCGAAAGTTCTGGAGTCCGCAAGGGAAGAGGCAGACCCCGGCGCGGTGGAGGTCGTCTACGGCGCCACTACCGAAGACGAGGCGCGCCTTATCGCCCAGCGGATCGAGGCGCTGCTACGAGATGGCCACCAGCCTTCAGACATCGGGGTCCTCTACCGGTCGGTCCGCACGTCGGCTCGGCCCCTCATCGACGAGCTCCGAGCACGAAAGATCGCCGTCGCCGTCATCGGCAAGACCTCGCTGCTCGCTCGGCCGGAGATGGCGCTCATCGCGCGCATCTTCGTCTACTGGGCCGGCGGGACGTGGTATCCCAACCCCAACTTCGAACCAGAGGCTGTCAGTCGGGACTCTCTTCTCGAGGAGATTCAGGCCATCGCCGGTCTCTCGCGCCGTGCCAGCGAGAAGGCGATGCAGAAGTTGGACCAGCTGCACGACCAAGTTCGCCGCGACGGGGTCTCGGACAGTATCGCGCTCTTCAACGAGATCCTGGCGACGCTGGGGCTGCCCGTGTCGGGCGAGGACGCTCGCTGGCAGGAGCTCGGGCTAGGGCGGATGTCTAATCTCCTCACCGAGTTCGATCACGCGGTACGCAGGGCAGCCCCCACCCAACTCTACGAAGCACAGCCAGGCGCTAGAGCGGATGAAGCGCAAGAAGACGCCGTTCTCGCAGCGGACCGAGCTGCTGAGGCTGCCAGCAGCGCCCGCGTCCTGGGAGTCACCCCAGGGGACACGTATCTCATTCGGCTAAGGGCCTTCCTCGAACACTTCGCCGGCCGCGCGGCGGAAGAAACCCCTGACACCGCGCCCGAGGCGCGCAACGCAGTGCAGGTGATGACGGTCCACCAGGCCAAGGGGCTGGAATTCCCTGTCGTGTTCGTTCCCTCCCTGATAGAGGGTAGGTTCCCCTCGGCGCTCATGGGCCGCCGCCAGCCGTGGTACGTCCCTCCAGATTTGTTCGACAGGGAGCGGTACGAGGGCCGCGAAGATGACGAGGCCCGTCTCCTCTACGTCGCGCTCACCCGGGCTAGAGAGTTGCTGGTTGTAAGCTGGTTCAACCAACACCCAGTGCAGCGGGCTCGACCCTCGCGCTTCCTCACCCAACAACTGAAACCCGCCCTTGCCGAGTCCCTCGCCTTCGAACAGGCTAAACCTGCCCCCACCGTGGCGCTGGTCGGTGACGAGCTCGTGGACATCGACTTCTCCAGTCTGGTCACCTATCACGAGTGCCATTACCGCTACTGGCTCCGACACGTTTGTGGCTTTCAACCGCCGCTTGCGCGAGAACTCGGGTTCGGCAAGCTGCTTCACCATCTCGTTGCTGAGTTAGCTCGCCAGGCGGCTGCAGGCAGGCCGCCTTCAGAGGACGATGTCCACCGCGCCCTCGCTGTCTCCTTCTATCTGCCATTTGCCGGCCCAATCTCGGCAGCCAACCTTCGCGAATCCGCCGGTCGTCGAGTGCTAGCCTACATCCGAGAGTTCGGCCACGAACTCACCAGAACCCTTCAGCCGGAGGCGACGTTCGAGGTGCCGTTGGCCAACGCACGTGTGCGCGGTCGCATCGACCTCGTTCTCCGCGCATCAGACGAAGACCCTTCAGCGGTCGAACTCATCGATTTCAAGACCTCCGCCAATCGGCCTCCGTCAGACCTGCATGTCAATCAACTACGGCTCTATGCTGCCGCGGCAGAGCGACAGGGCCTGAGGCCTGTGAAACTCGCCATCCACGATCTGGACGCCGACAACGGGGGGCGCATCGATGTCGACGCTGGCCTTGGAGAGGCGGAGGCTTTCAAGGAGCGTCTCCAGAACTGGGTGGGTGCGATCCGCGCCGGCGACTTCCGTCCTGTGGAAAACGGCGCCATCTGCCGAAGCTGCGACTTTCGACGGTTCTGCCGATACGCACCCGCGCAGGCGCGCAGAGTTTAGAGAGCCCCGACCTCGGGCTTCGGCTGCGGGCCGGGGGTCAGCCCCGCCACCTCTCGCCTGTCCCCAGTGCGGCGCCGCACAGGACGTGCGCTGCCACCGCTGCGGGGCCAGCGTGCAACCCAGGCAACACGTGGTCGCCGACTTCCTCATCGGGGCGCACGCCGTCGTGCACGCCGATAGGCTGCTCACCAGGGACATGGGCTACTACGCCACGTACTTCCCCGAACTCCAGCTAGGCTGATAAGCGCACGGTGCCCTAGAGCAGCGTGGTCGCAAACACGTGAGGCGCCTGGTGGAGGTGACCGCCAAGGCCGGAGTGCTGGAGTAAGAACCCCTCCACGTCCGAGATGTTCTTCGTGTATCAGTTGCTGGCACGTGAACGTAGGCACTCA
>FWPU01000061.1_pt1 | contig 14860 bp, 13 predicted proteins | sample 2228361 | NCBI WGS metagenome assembly FWPU01 (sample SAMEA103939777, study PRJEB20133) | metagenome
TCCGCTAGAAACTCATCCTTCTCCACGTACAGCATTGCCGACCTATGGTGTGCCGGAAAATGGAGCATATCAGGGTGCTTCCGTCATCTCGACTTCGGGTGTTGTCAGCGTTGGCTCCGGGGTAGGGCTACCGAGCATCTGTTGACAGAGGAGCAAACCTTGCTCAGCGTTGTACACATTGATTTCATCCTCCGGCACACCGCTGCGGATCGCTTGGAAGACCGGGACGGCTTCGCGGCAGCGATTGGCTTTTGCCAATGCCAGCCCGTAGATAGCGTAGTAATCCGCAACGCTGCCGTAATTGAGCGGTAGCCCTTCTACCACCACGCCATCTTCTGTAGTGCCGCCCTGGATGGCTAATGAGAGTTCAGCAATGGCTTCATCCAATTGATTGTTCTTGTAGTACATCACACCCAGGTTCGCGTGCATCTTCGGGTTTTGCGGCGCCGCTTTGACCGCCTGATCGGCATACTGCACCGCTTTGCTGAAATCTCCGACGGCAGCGTAGGTGCGCGAGATTTCGAACTGCGCAATGGGGTCGGTTGGATTCAACGCCACCGCCTGGAGGAAGTGTTCCACGGCTTTGTCGTACTCGCCTAGGAAATGATAATTGTAGCCCAATGCCATGTGCAAATCGGGAATTTTATCGTTGATCGCCAGGGCAGCCTTGTATTGTTGGATCGCTTCTTCGTAGTTTGCCGTGTTCCAGAGGATGTACCCGCGGGCACGCAGGGTTTCGAGTTGATTGGGCGCCAATGAAAGGGCGAGGCGCGATTCTTCGGCGGCTTTTTCGATGGTGCCGATATCTCCCTGTCCAGCAAGGGCTTTATCCATCAAAATTTCTGCATAAAAGGCATGGGCAAAGGGATTGTTTGGGTCTAGTTCCAAAGCACGCTTGACCGCTGCCTCGGCTTGGGTGTAATCACCGAGGAAATCCAACGCCCAACCGCGCAGGGCATGAGCCATGGGGTTGTTATTGTTCAAGATCAGAGCATTCTCAGCATTCTCGAGAGCCTCCTGATATTTGCCGGCGAACATCTGCACCCGCGCCAGAGCCACGTAAATCGCCGGGTTATCGGGGTCTGCTGTGATGGCTTGTTGATAGGCAGCGATGGCTTGGTTCAACTTCCCCTGGTTGAACAACGCCTCGGCTTCGTTGACAAAGGATTCAGGGGCGCGCGTCTCGGTCGGGGTAGGGATGAACAGAGGTGGTGTTGCCGGCACCACCACCTGGTTGACATATAATGCTGCGCCGATCAGGAGCAACAGGATGAGGATGCGCCAGGGGTTGGAACGCCGTGCCCGACGGCGCATCATGTTCCATTTACTGCCTCTGAGATACATGATTCCATATTACCATAATTGGTCACGGCGTAAAGATAAAAAGATGATGAAACACAGAGCAGAAGACTCTTGTCAGTTCTTCCCCTCGCGGCTAGAATGAACTCATGCGTTTCGATGTTTTCACCCTCTTCCCACAGGTTTTTGAGCCCTATTTGCAGGTCAGCATTCTGCAACGCGCCATCCAACGCGGCTTGATTCAGGTGCATCTGCACAACATTCGCGATTGGACTACCGACCGCCATCATGTGACGGATGATGAGCCTTACGGTGGCGGTGGGGGAATGGTGATGAAACCCGAACCCATCTTCGCCGCCGTTGAGGGCGTGTTAGGTTCACCTCCCTCTTGCCCGGTCGTCCTGCTCTCTCCTCAAGGTCGGATGTTCAACTATGAGGTAGCACTGGAGTTGCTGGAACGGGGACGGGATGAACGCAGCGGCGAGCCTCGCCTGGCATTGATTTGCGGTCGCTACGAAGGGGTTGATGAGCGGGTGCGCCAACACCTGGTCACCGATGAGATTTCCATCGGAGATTATGTGCTCACCGGAGGAGAGTTACCTGCTTTGGTCGTGATGGATGCCATTGCCCGGCTGATTCCGGGCGTTTTGGGAGACCCACAAGGTGCTTGCGACGATTCGTTTGCCTCCGGCTTGTTGGAGTATCCCCAATACACACGCCCACCCGTCTTCCGCGGTTGGAGCGTACCCGCGGTGTTGCTCTCCGGGGATCACGCTCGCATTGCCCGTTGGCGCCGCGAACAATCCCTGCTACGCACATGGCAACGCCGCCCCGACTTGCTTGCCAAAGCCCTCTTGAGCCCGCAAGACCGAGCCTTCCTCGCCCGCTTGGAAAGCGGAGAAATCCCCCAGAACGAAGCATAGAGAGGTTCACGCTGAGATACGGTACGGGAGTCCTCCCTGAACATTGAGTGTCACCCTCAACGGCGGCAAAGTCTACCAATTGCCCGTTCGCTTTCTGAAATGGTCAAGGACATTTCCACACTGGTGATGTATCAAGACGAAGCCTTGTTGGTGATCAACAAGCCAGCCGGCTTGCCGGTATTGCCGGATGGCTACGATCCGCAAGCGGAGTACCTGGTAGGTGTGTTGAAAGCCCATTTCGGTCCGGTGTGGGTTGTCCATCGCCTCGATCGCCAGACCAGTGGCGTGCTGCTCTTCGCCCGCCAAGCGGAAGCACACCGCAACTTGAATCGGCAGTTCGAAAGCCACTCGGTGAAGAAGGTATACCTAGCGTTGGTCGTCGGCAACCCTTCCTGGGAGGAACGCACCATACGCCTTTCCTTGCGTCCAGATGGCGACCGACAACACCGCACGGTGGTTGACCCGCGGCACGGTCAGAGAGCTGTGACCCACTTGCGCGTGCTGGAACGATTTGGCAGGTTCACCTGGATGCAGGCGATCCCCGAAACCGGGCGCACCCACCAAATTCGAGCACATCTCGCAGCAGTGGGGTTGCCCATCGCGGTCGATGCCCTCTACGGCAATGGCAACCCGATCTATCTCTCCAGCATCAAACCTCATTATCGGCAAACCGATGAACGTGATGAGAGACCTCTGCTTGCCCGCTTGGGGTTGCATGCTCACTCGCTCTCCTTCACCCATCCCCAGAGCGGGGAACCTGTCTACTTCGAGGCGCCTCTTCCAAAAGACCTTGCAACCGTGCTGCGCCAGTTGCGACGCATCACGTCCTAACCCTACCTGGCATTAACTTTGCATTAATAAGCGGTATGCTTTGCCACACTTTTCTTGACGTGGAACCCTCTGCGTGGTATCATCATTAAGGCAAATTTAGCACTCTCACATCGAGAGTGCTAAAACATGAAGAGAGGCAGATGAACGAATCGCTAACCGAACGACAGAAATTCATCCTGGCATTGGTCATTCGCGAGTACATCGAGACGGCGCAGCCGGTGGGTTCCCAGCATCTGGTGGAACGTTACGGGCTGGAGTACAGTTCAGCCACCGTGCGCAACGAACTCGCCGCGCTGACCGAAGCCGGTTATCTGCGCCAGCCGCACACCTCGGCAGGGCGCGTGCCGACCGAAGAGGGCTATCGCTACTTCGTGCGCCAGTTGATGGGACACACCGATTTACCTGCCACGACCAAGCGCATGATCACCCATCAATTCTACCAGGCTGGCTACGACATTGACCAATGGATGCGCCTGGCAGCATCGGTGCTCGCCCACCAATCGCAGGCTGCCTCGTTGGTCACGGCGCCGCGCTCCGAGCAAGCGCGCTTCAGGCACCTCGAACTGATTTCCACCTTAGGGCGCCAGGTGCTCATGGTGTTGGTCTTGAGCGGTGGAGAGGTACGCCAGCAGATGCTGATGCTCGCCGAGCCAGTGCCCCAGGATCGCTTGAGCGCCGTAGCCCAAAGCATCAATCAACGCTGCCAAGGACTCTCAGCCAGCGCCATTTCCGCTCTATCTTGGCAGATGGACAGCCTCGAGCAAGATGTGCTCAAACTCGTCATCGAGGAGATGGAGCGTTCGACTGCTATCTTGGGTGGCGAGGTCTATCGAGATGGGATCACCAACGTGCTGGCTGAGCCCGAGTTTGCCGAAGTAGAGGTTGCCCGGCGGGCTTTGCGCTTCCTCGAAGAGCGATCGCTCTTGGAGGAATTGTTGGCGCGCACCATCATGACCGCCAGCGTCGGCGGCGTCCAGGTGCTCATCGGCGGAGAAGGCACCTGGGAAGACCTGCGCCAGTGTTCGATGGTGTTGAGCCGCTACGGCGTGCCCGGCATCGCAACCGGAACACTTGGCGTGCTAGGACCAATGCGCATGGCATACGGACGCACGATTTCCACCGTTCGCTTCGTCGCCAATCTGCTCACCGACCTCGTCGGAGAGATACACACCGAGTGAGCAAAGCAGTGCACGGATGGAACCACAACCGATAAATCATGCGATGGGATCATTCACACATTCTATGGTAGGAGCGCAGAAGGAGCAATGACGATGCAAGAGAATCATCCCCCAGAGAGCACTCCCCACACGGAGAACGTTGCGCCAACGAGCCCCGCCTCCGAAGAGACGGAAATCATCCAAGACATCGCCCCCCAAGAGATCACCACCGAGGAGATTGCGAGCCTGAAACAGGAACTTGAAGAAATGCGCCAGAAATCCGAGGAGTACCTTGAGGGGTGGCAACGAGAAAGGGCGGAGTTCGCCAACTTCAGAAAGCGCGTGGAAAAGGAGCGCGAACAATTTCAGCAGAACGCAGCCGGCAACATCATTCGGCGCTTCCTCGAGGTCCTAGACGATCTCGAACGTGCCCTGAAGAGTCGACCGCAAAGTGGCGAAGGTGCCGTTTGGGCAGAGGGCATTGAACTGATTTACCGCAAACTGCTCGCTATCTTGGAAGCCGAGGGCGTGAAGCCCATGCAGGCAGAAGGGCAATTCTTCGATCCCAACCTGCACGAGGCAGTCTCTCACGAAGAGAGCAGTGAACATGAAAGCGGGCAGATCATCGAGGTCGTCCAAAGCGGCTATTGGCTCGGTGATCGTGTGTTGCGTCCTGCGCTGGTGCGTGTGGCGCGATGAAACCAAACAACCTGACAGCAACCCGACGAGAAGGGTAGATCGGCTGGCAAATTCTCATTTACGAAGGAGAGCAGAACACCTATGGGTAAAATCATCGGTATTGATCTAGGAACAACAAACTCGGTATGCGCCGTCATGGAAGGCGGCGAACCGATTGTCATCCCCTCCGCAGAGGGTGAACGCTTGGTGCCTTCGGTGGTGGCGGTGAACAAAAATCACGAGCGGCTGGTCGGGCGAGTTGCCCGCAACCAAGCGGTGATCAATCCAGAAAACACCATCTTCTCCATCAAACGCTTCATGGGTAGAAAGTTCAACGACCCCGAGGTGAAGCGTGCTATCGCGCGCGTTCCCTACAAGGTCACCGAAGCCCCCAATGGGGACGTGCGCGTGATCATGGATGGACGTGAGTACTCTCCGCCGGAAATTTCGGCGATGATCCTCGGCAAGATCAAAGCCGATGCCGAGGCATACCTGGGGGAACCCGTCACCCAAGCGGTGATCACCGTTCCAGCCTACTTCAACGACGCCCAACGCAACGCCACCAAAGATGCCGGTCGGATCGCCGGGTTGGACGTGTTGCGTATCATCAACGAGCCAACCGCCTCTTCCCTCGCCTACGGGCTCGATAAAAAGGAAGACGAAATCATTGCCGTTTACGACCTGGGAGGAGGTACCTTCGATATCTCCATCCTCGACGTGGGCGATGGTGTCTTTCAGGTGCGCGCCACGAGCGGCGATACCTTTCTGGGAGGCGATGACTTCGATCAACGCATCATTGACTACGTAGCCGACGAATTCAAGAAGGAAAGCGGCATTGACCTGCGCCAGGACCGCCAGGCACTACAACGCCTCAAGGAGGCAGCCGAGAAAGCCAAGATCGAGTTATCCAGCGTGATGCAGACCGAGATCAACCTACCTTATATCACCGCCGATGCCAGCGGTCCAAAGCACTTGGTCATGCCGCTGACGCGTGCCAAACTGGAACAACTCACCGCAGACCTGGTTGAACGCACCCTCGGACCGGTGCGCCAGGCATTGCAAGATGCTGGCTTGCAACCCTCCGATATCGACGAGGTGGTCCTGGTGGGAGGTATGACGCGCATGCCCGCCGTCCAGGAGGCAGTGCGCCGCCTGTTCGGCAAAGAGCCGCACAAAGGCGTCAACCCGGATGAGGTGGTTGCCATCGGGGCGGCTATTCAGGCTGGCGTCTTGGGCGGTGAGGTCAAGGATATCTTGCTGCTGGATGTCACCCCGCTGACTCTCTCCGTGGAGACGTTGGGAGGAGTCGCCAGTCCGATGATCGAACGCAACACCACCATCCCTACCCGCAAGAGCCAAATCTTCTCCACGGCAAGCGACAACCAAACTCAGGTGGAGATTCACGTGGTGCAAGGCGAACGTCCCATGGCTGCCGATAACAAATCCCTCGGCAAGTTCATATTGGATGGCATTCCTCCCGCGCCGCGTGGCGTGCCTCAGATCGAGGTGACCTTCGACATTGATGCCAACGGCATCCTCAAGGTCACCGCGGTGGACAAAGCCACCGGGCGCAGCCAGCACATCACCATCACTGCCTCCTCGGGCTTATCCGAAGAGGAGGTCGAGCGCATGCGCAAGGAAGCCGAGATGCACGCCGAGGAGGACCGGCGGCGCAAGGAACTGGTCGAGGCGCGCAACAACGCCGATGGCGCTGTCTACACCGCCGAAAAGAGCCTGCGCGATCTCGGAGATAAAATCCCATCCGACCTGAAAAGCCGGGTGGAAGCCAAGGTCGCTGAGGTGCGCCAAACGATGGGCAGGGACGACGCAGCAGCCATTCGCCGCGCCACCGAGGAACTGACCCAACTCATTCAGCAGATCGGCACCGCAGCCTATCAGCAAACCGCTCAGACTCAAGGCGGAGCAGAAGAAACTCCACGCGAAGGGGGCGGAGATGAGGACGTAGTGGAAGGCGAATTCCGCAACGTCTGATTTCGCTACCGAAGGGCAAGGATCGGAGTGGAATGAACGTCCTCCCGAAGCCGACGTGAACGGGGTGCACATGACCGAACGCGATTACTACGAAATCCTTGGGGTTCCCCGCAATGCTTCGGAAGATGAGTTGAAATCTGCCTTTCGGCGTCTGGCGAGGCAGTACCACCCGGATGTCAACAAATCGCCCGACGCTGAGGAGCGCTTCAAGGAGATCAACGAGGCATATGCAGTGCTCTCCGACCCGGAAAAACGGGCGGCGTACGATCGCTTCGGTCATGCTGGTGTGCAGGCAGCCGGCGGCGTACCCGACTTCAGTTTTGACTTCGCCGACTTTGCCGATATCTTCGAGGAGTTCTTCGGCTTCGGTCGAACCACCCCACGCACGCGCAACATACCCCGGCGAGGCGCCGACCTGCAATATCGCCTGGAATTGACCTTCGAGGAAGCCATCTTCGGCGCCGAGAAAGAGATCGAGATCACCCGAGATGAGGTGTGCAGCACCTGCCACGGCAGTGGCGCCGAACCGGGCAGTTCCCCGGTGCGGTGTTCCACCTGCGGTGGGCGCGGCGAGGTGCGCCAGGTGCGCCAAAGTCTGTTTGGTTCGATGGTGCAGGTGACCACCTGCCCGGCTTGCGGCGGCAAAGGTGAGGTGATTGGCACACCATGCCACACCTGCAATGGCAGGGGGCTCGAACGGCGTACGCGCCGCAAGGTCGTCGCCGTGCCCGCCGGTGTGGATAACGGCAACCAGATTCGCCTCTCCGGCGAAGGGCAACCCGGCATCAACGGCGGTCCGAACGGCAACCTATACCTGGAGATTCACGTCAAGCCGCATCAATACTTCCGCCGCCGCGACCACGACATCCTGCTCGATATCGAGATCAACGTCGCCCAGGCGGCTCTCGGCGCCGAGGTCGAGGTGCCCACCGTGGACGGTCCCGAAAAGATCAGAATACCTCCCGGCACACAACCCGGCAAGGTCTTGCGTTTGCGTGGCAAGGGCGTGCCTTACCTGCGCGGCAACGGGCGCGGCGATCAATTGGTCATCGTCAATGTCGGGGTGCCCACCCGGTTGACCGCCGAACAACGCCGCCTGTTCGAGGAACTTGCCAAAAGCCTGGGCAGCGAAGTGCGCCCGCGAGAGCGTAGTTTCCTCGATTGGCTGAAGGAAACACTTGGGGGCGAGAAATCTCCAAGAGAATAGTCGGTTTATCCCGTTCAGCGAGATTATTGGAGTGGTGACCATGCCCCGAACCACCCCGAAAGCCTGGATGGAGGTCTCACTGATCGTGGAGGAGGAACTCGCCGAAGCCGTTGCCGAGGTCTTGGGACGCTTCGTCAGCGATGGGGTGGTGATCGAGAGCACCCAAGTTGTCGCCGACCCGTTTGACGAGGGTCGTTCCATCGGACCGCTGCGTGTGTGCGGTTACCTACCCTGCGATGCTCATCTGGAGGAGAAGCGCCGCCGCTTGGAAGAAGCCCTATGGCACTTGGGGAGAATCTGCCCGCTGCCCGAAGCGCAATATAAGATCATCTACGAAGCGGATTGGAGCGAAGTCTGGAAGCAACACTTCAAACCGATTGCCATCGGAAGGCGCCTGCTGATCCTGCCCACCTGGCTTGATGTACCTGAAACGGAACGGGTGGTAGTGCGCCTCGACCCGGGCATGGCATTCGGCACCGGCACCCACCCGACCACGCGCCTCTGCCTGGAACTCATCGAGGAGTGGTTTGCCCAGCAGAGCAACGCTGCACCGAGCGAAAAACGCATGATGGACATCGGCTGCGGCTCGGGCATCCTCGCCATTGCCGCCCTGAAACTGGGGGCGCAGCGCGCCCTGGGCATGGACACCGATCCCCAAGCGGTGGAGGTGGCGCGCCAGAATGCCCAGCTCAACGCCGTGGCAGATCGCCTGGAGGTGGCAACCGGCTCGGTGGCAGAGGTCCTCGCCGGGCGTTTCTCGCTGAGGCAAGCCGAGTTGGTGGTTGCCAACATCCTGACCTCGGTGCTGGTGCGCCTGCTGGCAGAGGGGTTGGACGAATTGGTCGCCCCACATGGATGGTTGATCCTATCCGGCATCCTGCAAGAGCAGGAAGCGGAGGTCATCAACGCCGCCGAGGAGAGGGGGTTGCACCTCGTCCTGCGCCGCACAAGCGAGGATTGGCTAGCACTAGCCTTCACCCACACCTCCCATCGCCAAGATAACTGAAGGATACCCGGTGTCCATTCAAACCACACTCATACTTTCAAGGGTAAAAAGTTTTAATCTTAAATAGTTTGAAGGCACTGGTGCTGGCACTCAAAGCATCGCCTTCCTCGACCTGGTCTACATCGCCATCAACTTCGGACTGACCACCTTCCAGGCAGACATCAACGCCGATGGTACGGTCAACATCCTCGACCTGACCCTGGCAGGCGCTAACTTCGGACTCAGCGGTCCTACCGCTTGGTAATCCCTCTCCACTGTGGGGAGCCGGGACCATCCCCGACTCCCCACTGACCGTTCAGAAAACTGAAATCCGGGCTTTTGGAGATAACCCATGAAAACCATCCTTAGGATCCTCATTGCGTTTACGGTCTGCTTGGTTGCATTGATAGGCACTCCAACGCGCCCGACGTTGGCAGCCGGTAGCGTCACCTACTCCGCCGATCGAACTACAGTCGGTGCAGGGGAACGCTTCACCCTCTTTGTCAACATTGACGCTACGCCAGGGCTCTTCGGTGCTCAACTCAGCATCCTCTATGACAACACTCGCCTGAAGGTGATCGAAGTGCGCACGGGCAATGGCTTTCCCACCGGTGCGACCTATTCCTACTCATCCTATACCGATGGTGGCACGACCTCTGAACATATTCAATTCTATGCGGTGATTACCAACCCCGCTCTTACCGTTTCGGCGGGTTCTCTGGTTGAAGTGGTCTTCGAAGCCAAGCCAACCGCAAGCCAGGTAACCACCCAGATCAGCAATGGGAGTATTTTGCCTTTGCTTCTAGCCGATAAAGACGGGCAGGAAATCCCTTCCACTCCACCGAGTCCAATCACCATCACCATCACTCCCACCGCAGAGGTCAAGGGCAGTGTGACCCTACAAGCCCCCACCAATTCGCGCATCATCACGGTGAACATTGCGAACGCCGGTTATCAGGATAGCGCCAGCATTCTCTCCGGACAACAGTTCACCCTAACCGTTCCCCCCGCAAGTGATTATACACTCACTGCCGCTGCAATCTGCCATCTCAGCGCCCGCAAGACCAATGTGACCTCACCCTCCAGTGGACACAATACCACCTTGACGGCTGGAGACATCAACGCCGATGGCACCATCAACATCCTCGACCTGGCTATGATTGCGATCAAATTCGGCTTGAGCGGTGTAACGGGTTGCGAAAATTTAAATGGAGATACTGCCGGTCTGGTCAACATCTTGGACTTAAGTTTGGCAGCCGGCAACTTCGGTAAGAGCGGACCCACCGCCTGGTAGCATCTAATACTAGTACATGAAGAAAATTGGGCTGAACAAAATGCAACCATCCATTAATTCGCCCCTGCCGGCAACGTACATCAGGCGCATTCTGCTCAACTTGGGCATACTGCTGACCTTTTTCCTTATCATCACCAGTTCTGCATTGGCTCAAGGAACAACCCGTTTGCACTGCCGAGTAGAGAACGACCGGATACTGCCGGACGAGGTGACCAAGTTGGTGATCGAGGTTACAGACATCCAAAACTTGTTTGGCTACCAGTTGAAACTCAACTTCCCTGCCGGGTTCGTTGAGGCGGTGGACGAGGACCCCAACCAAGAGGGAGTCAACCTTGCACTGGGCACATTCCTCTCTCCCGATTTCGTCGTGCTCAACCATGCTGATAATGCCAATGGAGTGATCAGCCTGGCCATGGTACAGATCAACCCAGCTCCACCCAAGAGTGGAGCTGGTGAACTAGCCTCTGTCCATATGCGCGGCAAGACACCGGGACGGGTGGACTTCGTATTCAACGAAGTAATCCTTTCCAATAGTTCGGCGGAGGCAATTCCACACAACCTAGAGGGGTGTACACTTCAAGTTGTTGATTCCTCGCTACCAGCACCCACCGAAGTCGTCACCATCTCGACCGAAGATGAACCCACTGAAGAACAACCCACCCCAATCCCAGCCTCAGACAAGGGGAACGGTGCAACCTGGAGCATACCAGCGTTGGTCATTGGGATGACAATCCTGGCATCCATCTGGTTAATCAGCAACCATGCTAGGAAATCTCAAAACAGCCGTAAGGATTAATGATATGGATAAAACCAAGCCGGTTTCGCGAAACCCCATCTTCTCCCCATGCAATCCCCTTCGCATCCAATCGAAACGTAAGTGGTTTAGGCACTGGATTGGTTGTTGCCTGATCGCGCTGCTGCTCGTTGGAATCGGTACCATTCTCCACCAAAGAGAGCCGAGCATGGCTCACGCCCAAGGCACCACCGCCACCGTGACTTGCCGATTGGAAATGAATCCAGCCTACGTGGGCAGTCAAACCCACCTAATCATCGAAGTGCTCAATGTAAATGACCTCTATGGTTACCAATTGAAACTCAACTACGACCCGAATCGGATCGAAATCCTAGATAGCGACCCAGATGAAGAGGGGGTCAACCTGAGTTTAGAGGCTATCGGGCAATCCGATGACTTTGTCCTTTACAACTACGCTGAAGATGGTTTGATCGAAATCGTGGTCACACAACAAGGGCAAGTGCCGGGGTTCGATGGAGATGTCATCCTAGCCAAGGGGAGGATACGAGGGTTGGTCAAGGGCAGCACAACCTTCCAGTTCGGCGAGGTCATCCTTGCCAATGGCAGCCCAACACCGATCCCATCAAAAACAGTGGATTGTCGTGGCGAATTTGTTCCGGCGGTCTTTCTGCCTGTGGTGACCAAGAATTTCATCGAGTAACCGGTGCGGTTTTCGGTCCAGAGAGGTGGTCCCCGGCTCTGGCTGAAAACTGGGGGTGGGGCGAAAGCCCCGCCCCCATCATTTCTTTTCGCTCCAACTATCAAGAAATCGGATATAATACATCCAGGAATCGCTTTTGATTCCAGTTGAGTCAGCCGATGATCAAACGGATTTGGGTGCTTGCTTGGTTTTTAGCCTGCCTGCTAAGCCCGATGGTGGGACAACGGACAGCCGCGCAGGGGGAAACCTCACCGGTGGTGGTCGTCCTGACCGCAGAGGGACCCATCACACCTGCCATGAGCGAATACCTAGCACGCGGCATTCGCATTGCATCGGAACGCAACGCTGAATTGCTCATCTTTCAATTGAATACCCCTGGAGGCAGCATTGACCTGATGAACAAAATGGTGCAAGTAATGCGCACCAGCAGAGTGCCGATTGTGGTTTACGTGGCGCCACGCGGCGCGATTGCCGGCAGTGCCGGCACCGTGCTCACCCTGGCAGGTCACGCCGCAGCCATGGCGCCGGAGACGGCGATCGGGGCTGCCTCACCGGTCGGGGCAGAGGGGCAGGAACTCGGTGAGACGCTGGAAGCCAAAGCGAAGAACATCCTCAAAGCCACGGTACGTTCCCTTGCCGAACGGCGCGGAGCGGAGGCAGTCAAACTCGCCGAAGAGACCATCGAATCCGCCGAAGCCGTCTCCGCCAAAGAAGCGTTGGAGATCGGCTTGGTGGATTTCATGGCAGATGACCTCAACGACCTGCTGCGCCAACTGGATGGGTACACCCTCGAGACTCAAAGCGGCAAGCACACCTTGCGCACAGCCAACGCGGCGATCACTCCGATCAACCCCTCACTGATCGAGCAGATTCTGGGCATATTGACCAACCCCAACATCGTCTTCCTCCTGCTCACCATCGGCGTACAAGCAATCTTGATCGAACTCTCCAGCCCAGGCGGATGGGTGGCGGGCTTCATCGGCGTGGTCTGTTTGGCTTTGGCAACCTACGGATTGGGAATACTGCCGGTCAATTGGTTTGGGTTGATCTTCCTGATCATCGCCTTCGTGCTGTTCATTCTGGACATCAAATCGCCCACCCACGGGGCATTGACCGCTGCTGGGGTCGGTTCATTGATTCTCGGCGCGTTGGTCTTGTTCAACTCCCCTGGGACGCCCCGTTTTCAACGCGTTTCCGTACCGCTGGTCATCGGCACTTCGCTGATTTCGGCGCTAATCTTCATCACCATCCTCACCTTTGCCCTGCGCGCACAACGTGCACCGGTCAAGATGGGTCAGGATTCGCTCATCGGCAAGCGAGGCATTGCACGCACCGACTTAAAGCCCTACCTCCCTGGCACAGTCCAAATCGGAGGCGAACTGTGGACGGCAGAGTTAGAGGATGGCGAGGAGCCCATCCCCAAAGGCACATGGGTAAAGGTGGTGCGCGCCCAAGGCGTTAGGGTATACGTGCGCAAAGCCTGAGGGCTATGCGAAGGCACGCTCGAAGAAGTCTGCCACTGAAGGGTAGAGTTTCTCCTGGTTGTGTAGTTTGATAATGCCGTGCCCCTCGTCCTCGAAGACGAGCAGTTCATAAGGGATTTGATGCGCCTTCAGGCGCTCCACAACCTGGCGCATGTTTTCGGGGGTGACGTTTGGGTCTTGCGCGCCCTGCACGAGGAGCACTTTGCCGCTAATATTTTGGACGAAGTGGATCGGTGAACGTTCGTAATACTTCTCAGGCACTTGCTCAGGACTGCCACCGATCATCTCCTCGCTATATGGGCGCAAATCAGGACGGGTGGTTTGGTAATCAATGACCAAGTCGGTCATGCCACAAATCGGCGCGGCTGCCCCAATCACTTCTGGAGGAGTGTGTGTGATCTGATACCAGCAACTGTAGCCACCGAACGAGGTGCCGGTGACACCCACACGACCTGGGTCTGCCAACCCGGTGCGAATTAAGGCTTCAGCACCGCTGGCAATATCTGCCTGTTCACGCCCGCCCCAACCATCCTCCTTGATTGCCTCACGAAACTTGAGCCCATAGCCGGTGCTGCCACGATAGTTCACATCCAAGACGTTGAAACCTCTCGATACGTAGTACTGGATTTGGACATTGAGGCGGTCTTCAGAATGACTCGTTGGTCCGCCGTGAATGTAGAGAATCGCCCGTCGGGGATTGGGTTTGGCACGGTAGAGCCAACCGTGTATCTCCAAGCCATCCACCGAACGCCAAGAAAAAGGCTCAGCCGGCACCAGGTGAGAGGGTTTGAGGCTGGTATGCTCCCACACGCGCGTCAACGATTGCAAGAGAGAAAGGCTCTCCTCGGATGTTCTTGACTCTGGTTGAGCCTCTAGAGAGAAACGCACCAGTTCTGTCGGGTTCGTTGAGGAGTAGTAGAGAGCAACCCAAGCCCCATCAGCAGCCCTGCCCAAGGGCAACAAGTTCCCCGGCAGCCGGGGAAAAGGTCGTTCGACTGCCTCTTGAAGGCTCATCCACAAAGGCACATGGGTGGCTCGATGCATCTCGTCAACGACGATGGTGCCATCTGGCGAAACCCAAGCGCCTTCGATGGTGCGCTGCGGGTCGTCAATCAGCCACCTAACCCGACCACTCGGAGAGTGATATACCCCCAGACTGATATGCTCTTGGGGTTCTCCATTGGTTGATTCAGAGAGCATCAGGATATGCTCGCTATCCGGAAACCAGCGGGCAAAGACCTTGAACTTGTCTCCGAAGTTCAAAATTTCCCGATCTTCTTTGCCATCAACATCTACGAGATGGTACTGCCTGCCGGCTGGATGACGATCCTGGCGGGAGTAAAGCACGTGCGTCCCGGCACGGTTCAGGCTAACATCCATATAGGTGGGTTTAGCAGGAGAGGCGATGGGTATCCGCTCGCCACCGATCAGGTCGTGACGGTATAGCCAGGTCGGTTCGAGCACCTTTCTCGCCGCGAAATCGTAATTGGCGCCGTAAAAGAGAAAGCGACCGTTCGGGTGAAGGTCACCACCGCGCAGGAAATAGGGCGGTCGAT
>FWPU01009755.1_pt1 | contig 14853 bp, 9 predicted proteins | sample 2228361 | NCBI WGS metagenome assembly FWPU01 (sample SAMEA103939777, study PRJEB20133) | metagenome
GCCGCTCGACCGCGGCGACGGTCTCGGCGGGCGAGCCCGCGAGCCGCGCGCCGGGCTGGGACTCGAGCGTCCGCGCGACCAGCGCGAGCGCCGCACCCTCGCTCGCGAGGCGCTCGGCGATCGCCGCGCCGATCCCGCGGCTTGCGCCGGTCAGCAGCACGACCTTGCCGGCGAGGCTTCCGTTTCCCTCTGGGCTCACCGTTGCTCCTTCCTTTCAAACCACGACGCGGCGCGCTCCCCAGCCGGCGCGCAGCATCGGGCAGGCCTCGCAGCGGAGCTTCGCCGCACAGTGCGGGATCCGGCATGCGACCGGACCGCCGGTGAGCGTCGCGAAGACGCGCTCGAGGCGCTGCGTGTCGCGGCCCTTCAGCAGCACGACGTCCCCCGGCTCGAGCGCCGCGCAGGAGCTGGGCGGCGCGCTCGACCGACAGGCCGGCGTCGAGGAACGTCCGGCGATCGGCGCCCGCTCGCACCCCGCCGACGGCGAGCGGCTTGTGGTTGCGCCCGACCGTGATCACCCGCGCCGCGATGCCCGCGAGCCGCGCGCCGAGCTCGCGGTAGATCGGCCCTTGCGACCCGGGCGGCTCGGAGACGTCGCCCAGGACGACGAGCTTCCGCCGCGCCGGGATCCGCTCGAGCACGTCGAGGGCAGCGTGCACCGTCTCGAGCGCCGACTTGTACTCGTCGCGCAGGAGCCAGACGCCGCCCGGGAGCTCGACCGGCTGGAGGCGGAGCGGGGTGGGCGCGAGCCGCTCGAGCGCGCCGGCGGCCGCATCCAGGCTTTGCCCCTCGGCGAGCGCCACCGCCACTGCGGCGAGGAGCGGGGAGGCCATCGTGTCGCCGAGGAGCGCGCTCCGGATGCGCCGCGTGCGGCCGCCTGCCGTCACGTCGAGCGTCGTGCCGCGCGGCCAGTCGAGGGTGAGGCGGCTTCCGACCACGTCGTTCGACGGGGCGAGGCCGTAGGTGACGACGCGCGCCCGGGTCTCGGCGGCCATCGAGCGGACGAGCGGGTCGTCGCCGTTCAGCACCGCGAGGCCGTCCGGACGAAGCGCGCGCACCATGGCTGCCTTCTCGTCGCGGGTCCGCTCGCGCGTGCCGAGCGTGCGGTGGTGCTCGCTGCCGATCGACGTCACGACCACGGCGTCGGGCTGCACGAGCTCGGCGTAGCGCTGCATCTGCCCCGGGCCGTCGATCCCGACCTCGAGCACCACGTGGCGGTCGGTCGGACGCGCGGCGAGGATCCGCTGCGCGATCGCCGACCAGCTATTGTGCGCGGCGGCGCTCTCCGGATCCATGCCGAGCGCCGCGAGGGTGGCGCGCGTCGTCGTGGTCTTGCCGAACGTGCCGACGACGGCGACGACCCGCGTGGTCCGGGCGAGCCGCCGACGCTTGAGCCGCGCCGCCGAAGCGTACAGCGGGTAGGCGCGGAAGCGCACCGCGTAGGCGAGCTGCACGCGGCCGAGCGGCGTCCGCAGGAGCCCGACGACGTCGCGCGCCGAGTACCTCATCCCGCCGCCACCCCGGCGTCCCGCCTCGCGCGTGCCGCTCCGGGCGTCAGCGCGCCAGCACGGACTCGCGGAAGCGCGTCGTCCGGTGCACCGGGTCGCGGTCGTAGTGCGGGATCACCTCCTTGCCGAACAGCTCGATGCACTCCTCCGCTTCCTCGCGCGTCAGGTTGTTCGGGAAGCCGAACACGAGCTGGTCGACGCCGGTGCGCTCGTAGTGGCGGAGCTGCTCGCAGATCTCCTCCGGCGTGCCGCAGAGGAGCGCGCCGACGCTGATCGCCGCGTCGACCATCTTCTCGTCGAGGACGGTCGGCCTCTGCGGCCACACGGGCGCGTTCGGCGGCTTGGGGAAGGTGTCGTGGTAGAGGCAGACCAGCGAGAAGAGGTAGCCGCGGTCGGGACGCATCGCGGCGGCGCGCGCGCGCTCGCGGTCCTTCAGGCAGACGACGGCGTTGGTGATCATCACGTTGTCGTTCACGTAGTCGCCGAGCGGCTGCGTGCACTTCGCGACCGCCTCCTTGTAGGTGTCGATGAGCGGCTTCATGTCGCCGATCGGCGAGAAGTTGAAGCCGAGGGCGCCGATGCCGAGGCTTCCCGCCTTCGCGTAGGTGCCGGGGTTGCCGCACGCGACCCAGATCGGCGGATGGCTCGGGCCGTAGGGCTTGGGCAGGATGTTGTGCGGCTTGTCGATCGCGAAGTGCTTGCCCTGGAAGGTGTAGTCGGTCGTCTTCCACATGCGCAGGATCTCGGGCGCGACCTCGTCCCACTCCGCCTTGGTCGACGACGTGTCGTGGATGTTGAACGTCCCGACCTCGTGCGATCCCGCGCCGCGTCCCGTGCCGAACTCGAAGCGCCCGCGGGTGAGCTGGTCGAGCATCGCCGCGCGCTCCGCGTTGCGCACCGGATGGTTGACGCGGGGGCTCAGGTTGAAGATGCCCGAGCCCAGGTGCAGGCGCTCGGTCGCGCGCGCGAGGTAGCCGAGGTAGACGTCGCTCGCCGAGATGTGGCTGTACTCGGTCAACGAGTGGTGCTCGGTGACCCAGACGTACTTCCAGTTGGTCCGGTCGGCGAGGACGCAGAGGTCGGCCTCGAGCATGAAGGCCGCGTTCTCGGCGCGCGGGTCGTGAGCCTTCTGGCCGGGGCAGAACCCCTGGATGAACAGTCCGAACTCCATGCAAGTCCTCCGTGGTGGAGCCCCGGACAGTACGGGAGATCGCCGCGGAATTCGAGCGCGCGAGGGGCCGCTCAGGCGGCGTGGCGCGGGGCGGCGGGAGCCGGGCGGACCTGCGGCGCGTCGCGCTGCACGCGCTCCCGCGGCAGAGCGACCGTGAAGGTCGAGCCCTTGCCCGGCTCGCTCTCGAGCCGGACCGAGCCGCCGAGCCGCTGCACGAACTGCTGCACGATGTAGAGCCCGAGCCCGCAGCCGGAAAAGCGGCGCGTCTCGGACGAGTCCGCCTGGCGGTACATCTCGAAGATCAGCGCGTGGTCGTCCGGGTGGATCCCGATTCCCGTGTCCTGGACGACCAGCTCGATCCCGTCGTCGGTCTCGCCCATGCGCACGCGCACCCAGCCCTCGCTTGTGAACTTGAGCGCGTTGCCGAGCAGGTTGCGCAGCACGACCGCGAGCTTCCCCGGGTCGGTGCGGATCTCGCAGTCCGGGACGTGCTCGTCCCAGATGAGGGTGACCCCGGGCTGCGGCACGAGGTCGGCGCAGCCGCGGAGGAGCTCGCTCCACAGAAGCCGGGTCGACAGCACGCGCGCGTCCGCGTGCCAGCGTCCCGACTCGAGGTTGCCGACCTCGAGCGTCGCCTCGATGAGCTGCAGGAGGTGCGTCCCGGCCTGCTCGATCCTGGTCAGCATCTGCTCGCGCTCGGCCGCGTCGAACTCCGGGTCGCGCGCCATCTCCGCGAGCCCGAGGATCACGTTGAGCGGCGTGCGCAGCTCGTGCGACATGGTCGAGACGAACTGCGAGCGAACACGGTTCGCCTCGTCGAGCGCCGCGATGAGCCGGCGGTTCGCCTCACTCTCCTGGCGGAGCCGCGACTCGCTCGCGCACTTCTCGGCGAAGGTGTGCGCGAACGCGGCGCGGTTCTTGAATTCCCGCCAGCGAAGCCGCTCGCGTGCGCTCGTGCTCACCGCGCCGATCAGGCCCGCCGCGGCGAACAGCATGATGTTGTTGAGGAACACCTGCGGGTCCTCGGCCGGCGCGACGAGCGTGTAGAGCACGTAGCTCGCGACCAGCAGGGCCGTCGCGAGGATCGACCACGACGGCGACCACGGCATCAGCAGCGCCATGCCGAGGATCAGAAGCGCCATGCCGTTCACGTACGGGCTCGCGTGTCCGCCGGTGAAGCTCATCGGCGCGAGCACGAGGAGCCCGCCGAGGGCCGTCGCGGCGAGCGCGATCTCGCGCGGCCGGCGCGTACCGACGCTCCGCCCGAGGAGCGCGAGCAGCCCGAGGTTCGCCGCGACGTAGGCGACGCGCAGCACGAGAAACAGCGGTGCAAGCTCGGGGAAGCGGGCGAAGTCGATGACGACGAAGGCCGGCGTCACCGCGATCCACAGGATACACGCGGTCCGCGCTGCGCGCCGGCACAGATCCAGGCTTTCCGAACGGTAGGAGGTGCGAAGATCCGATCCCGTGGGCTGCGCCGTCTCGACGTCTGCCGAGATGGTCGTGTCCACCGGCCCGACGCCGCAGCAAGGGCTATACCACGGGCGTGATGCGCCGGCGCAGCGCTCGGCCACGCGTTCCTTGCATTCATGCGAGGTGCGCCGGAACGCTGCACCGCGGTCCGCTTATCGAGCCGATCCTCCGTGTCGGGCGGACGCGGCCGGCAGAGCGACGAGGTCGGCGAGCGCCGCGAGCACGGGCTCGAGGGGCAGCGAGGCGAGCGATTGATCCGGGCTCGCGAGGTTCGCCCCCGGTACTCCGTACAATCCCCAGAGCGGCGGCTTACCGTCGAGGAACAGGACGACGCCCGGCTTGCCGAAGGCCGAGGCGGCGTGCCCGATGCTCGTGTCCGGCGTGAAGACCAGGTCGGCGCGCGCGACGAGCGCGAGCGCGTCGCGGATCGTCTCCGTCTTGACGTAGGTCGCGCCGCCCGTGCGGGCGATCGCCGCCGCGCGCTCGGCTTCGCTCGGTGCGCCGATCAGCGCGACCCGCACGTCGGGCGCGCGCTCGCGCACGAGGTGCAGGGCCGCGACGAAGCGCTCGTCCGGCCAGTGGCGCGCGGCCTTGCTCGAGGAGACGTTGACCAGGAGGCGGCATCCCGCGGCGGCGGGCTCCGCGCCGCAGACGGCGCGCCACGTGCGCTCGGCCGCCGCCTCCTCCACTTCGCGCAGCGTGATCCGCGGCGCCACGTCCGCGGTCTCGGGCTCGACGCCGAAGGCCGCGAGCAGCGCCGAGAGGTGCTCGACGATGTGCACCGCGTCCGCGCGCGGCTCGACCGGGCAGGTGTAGATGAAGTCGTTGCCCCGGCGCGCGACGCCGATCCGCTGCGGCGCGCCGCTCGCGAGCATGAGGAGCAGGGTCGTCAAGGACGGCGCGGTCACCATGCAGTCGATCACCGCGTCGTAGCGGGCGCGGCGCAGCCGGCGGGCAAGCGCGGGGAAGGTGAGCGGCCGCCTGACGTCCGCCACCACGACGCTGCGGATGTACGGCTCGGCCTCGAGGACCGGCGCGTTCACCGGCGAGGCGAGGACGTCGACCGCGAGGGTCTCGTGCGACGCGGCGATCGCGCGCAGCACGCCGGTCGAGAGGATCATGTCGCCGATCCGGTCGTGGCGGAGGAAGAGGACGCGGTGCGGCCGCGCCGACCAGTCCGGCGCGCCCGTCGCGGCGGAGCGCCCGAGCAGCGCCGCCGCGCCGCGGAGCGCGGCCCTCTTGCCGGTGCGCTCGAGCGCCTTGAGCGTCCTGCGCAGCATGCGGCCCGACGTGTAGCCGAACTCGCCGCGCGATGCTCGCCCCGCAAGCCAGGCGCTTCCCGGCGCGAGCCGCGTGCGCTAGGCGTCGCGCATGCTGCGCTCCCCCGTCTCGTCACGCCGGATCCGACGACGGCTCGCCGCCGCGGCCCTCGCCGCGCTGCTCGCGGCGTGCGGCGGGGAAGGCTCGGGCGGCGCGACTTGCGGGGAGCCGCCGCTGGTCGCCGTGCTGAGCGCGTTTCCCGCCGAGCTCGCGCCGCTCGTCGAGGCGGCGGCGATCACCGAGACGGTCGAGCTCGGCGACCGGGTGGTGCGCCTCGGGACGCTCGGCGGCGTGCCGGTCGTCCTCGCCATGACGGGCATCGGGCGCGCCAACGCCGAGGCGACGACGCGCCTCGTCCTCGAGCGCTGGCCGGTCGGCGCGCTCGTCGTCTCCGGGGTCGCGGGCAGCGTCCACCGGATCGGCGACGTGACCGTGCCCGAGAGCTGGGTGACCGAGGAGGGCGAGCGCTTCGCCGCCGACCCACGCCTCCTCGAGCTCGCGCGCGGCGTCGCCGAGCATGAGGCGCTCGCGCTCGAGCGCTGCACGGAGGTGCCGCCCGAGGTGTCGCCGGAGCTCGTCTGCCTCGACTTCGCGCCCGAGGTGAAGGTCGGCGGGGTCGGGGCGAGCGAGGATCCGTACGGCGGCCTGCCCGTCCTCTGCAGGCCGGACGGCGGCGAGGTCTTCGGCTGCGACGTCGCGACGGCCGTCGTGCCGCTGCCCGAGGGGCAGGTCACCGTGGACATGGAGACCGCGTTCATCGCCCGCGCGGCGGGCGACGTCCCGTTCCTCGCGTTCCGCGCGGTGTCGGACGGGGAGGGCGACCCGCGCGGGCTGCCGGGCTTCCCGTCGCAGTTCTTCGCCTACTACGAGCTCGCGGCGCGCAACGCGGCGAGCGCGACGATCGCGCTGCTCGAGCGCCTCGCCGAGACGCAGCAGGCGTCCGGCGAGGCGTGTCTCTGAGGCGCCGAGCGGCCCGCCCCGGCGTTTACTTGCCGAAGCGCACGACTCGCTCGGTCTCGAAGATCTCGTCGGGGATCTTGATCCAGTTCTCGGTGTCGGCGACCGGCAGGCCGGAGACCGTCGCGCGGTCCTGCTTGATGTTGTTGATGATCGCGACCCCGCCCGTCTTGCTCACCCGCATGTAGCCCGGCGGCCCGTCGATCTTGAAGATCAGCGACTCGGGCACCTGGTAGTTCATCAGCACGTTGCCCTTCCAGTCGTACTTGCTCTTCCAGTAGCCGCGAAAATTCTCCTTGTCGATGTACATCACCTGCTTGCCGTACAGGTAGTACGGGTTGCGGGGCGTCGCCTCGACGATCCACACGGGGCGCAGCAGGAGCGCGATCTGCCGTGGCGCCCAGGCGACCAGCCCCTCCCCGGGCTGCCAGCCCTCCTCCTGCGCGGCGATCAGCTTGGTCTCCGGGTAGCTGAGCCGCCAGCCGGTCGGGCTCGATTCGATGAGCTGCGAGATCTCGGTCTTCCCGGCGAGCGGCTCGGGCTTCACCGGCTCGTCCATGCCGAGGTTGTCGTACGTGCCGAGGATCCAGCCGTCGCCCACGAGCTTGAACTCGAAGTCCTCGGGCTTGCCGTCGAAGTACGGGCCGTCGTCCTGCGACAGGTCCGAGCCGAGGAAGCCGTCGGCGCGGTTCGCCGGGTTGATCGGCCGGACGCGGCGCAGCGCCGGGACGTAGGTCCACGCCTGGTCCTGCTTGTCGGGCTCGCGGAAGCGCCAGTTGAGGCTCACGATGCCGTTCACGTCCGCCGGGCTCTGCACGACGCCCATCGTCCGGTTCAGGATGTTGAGCGGGTTGTCGCCGATCTGCTCCTGGATCTCGGGCGGCTGGCCGTCGTAGTACTTGAAGTGCACGTCGACCGAGATGCGGCGCACGATGCCCGAGTCGCGCGTCACCCAGTTGAGCGGCGACACGGTGTGGAACGAGCCCGCCCAGTGGAGCGTGTAGAGGTAGTTCCACAGCACCTGGGCGCCCGCGGTCGGGTCCTTGGGGTCGATCTCGGGGAACGGCCAGCCGATGATCACCTGCGGCCGCTCGCCGGTCGTCTTGTCGACCACCGTGCCCTTCTCGTCGACCCGGAAGCGGCCCGCGTTCTTCTGCGAGATCTCCTTGAGCCGCGGGTCGTAGATCGTGCCCGAGGACTTCTTGTTCTCGAGCTTGCGGATCGGGTTCGCGTAGTCGCCGCGCTTGTAGAGCTCGAGGATCTCGTCGGGCAGGTGCTGGCGCGCGACCTCCCAGTTGTCCTTGCCGAGGATCGTGCCGTCGGGCAGCTCGCGAATGGCCGTCGGGTCGGCGCCCGGGACCACGGCCCCGTGCGCGCTCGCGACGCAGCACAGCGTCGCGAGCGGGAAGAAGAGAAGCACGATTCGCCTGAGCGCCTCCATCGGATCCCTCCGTCTCGGCCGTGACCAACCGGCCGCAGGCGTAGGTCTTCTACCCCCAGGAGGGCGCCGCGGTAAACGCCGTAAGAGCGCGCGGCTCTCGGAGCGGCCCTGCGGTTCGTCGGGCGTGCGGCAGATCGAGCCGCGGCGCGGCCCGCTTCTTCAAGAAGCGGGCCGCCGCGGTGTTGCGCTCGGCTAGTAGCGGTTCGAGCGGCGGAAGCCGCCCCGCGAGCCGCCGCCCCGGTCCTCGCGCGGCTTCGCCTCGCTCACGTTGAGCGCGCGCCCTTCGTGCTCCGTGCCGTTCAGGGCGCTGATCGCAGCCGACGCCTCGGCGTTGCTGCTCATCTCGACGAAGCCGAAGCCCTTGCTCTGCCCAGTTGCGCGGTCGCTGATGACTGTCGCACTCTCCACCGTGCCGTGCTCCGCGAAGAGCTGCGACAGCGTCGAGTCGTCGACCGTGTACGCGAGGTTGCCGACGAAAAGCCTTCTACCCATGGATCCTTCTCCTGTCCCTCTGGGGACGCATGTCGACCTTGCCTTTGACTTTCGAGGTCGCGACGAAAGAGGCCGACCATCGGCCCAGACGGCAGGAGCGCTACTAGAGTCGAGGCGTGAGGCGCCGATGGCCTCACGCGGCGAGCCGTTCGAACAACTGACCGTACCTGTCCATAGCAGGTGCAGGAGGGTGGCGCACCAGGGCTTTCTGCGAAGTCGCCCGCGGGCCGCTCATGCAACTTTCCGACTGGACTTCTGCCGCACCAGCTAGTACCTCCAATGTGTCTCCGCTGGCCCGTCGCGCCCGGCCTCGCGCGATCGCGCGCAGACGAGACATGCAATTCCCCTGGCGCAGACGCTCTTGGGCTGCGGTCGGTTCGATCCGGTCCCGTCCCGTTCCCGCAGGGTAGCCGTGCGTCGTCGGAAGGAGAGCTTGGATGACAACGCAGAACACGACCCGCACGACGGCCCGTAAGAGCGAGGCGAGCGGCACAATCGTCGGTTCGTACGTCGACGCCGTCTGCGGGAAGTGCAAGAGCACGACGAGCCACATCGTGCTCGCGAAGATCGGTTCGAAGCCGACGCGCGTCGAATGTCGCACGTGCCATGCGATGCACGCCTACCGGTCGGGCGAGGTTAAGCCGCGCAGCACGACGCGCGCGCCCAAGCCGACCCCCGAGGAGGTCTGGAACGCGGTCATGCGCCAGGGGCGCGGTGAGGTGATGCCGTACTCGACTTCCGGACGCTACACCGTTGGTGCGCGGCTCCGCCACCCGAGCTTCGGTGACGGTGTGGTCGCGCGGCTCTCGAGCACCACCGTGTGCGAGGTCGTGTTCGCGACGGGTACCGTCAAGCTCATCATGGGCATGGGCGCCGCCCCGAGCGACCGGCAGCTCCGCAACTGAGCTTTCTTTCGAGCGGCCGCGAGGCCCCTACGCGTCGCTGCGTGCGCTCCAAGGCTCTGCTGCTTCTCACCCTGGTTGCGACCGTCGCGGTGCAGCTCGCCCACGCGGCGGAGCCACCCGCGCCGTCGCCGACGGTCACCCGGCCGACGCCGGCGCCCGAGTGCCCGGTTGACTTCACCGCCCCCTTCGCGGACGGCGCCGCCGGGTGGCACGAGCTGCCCGTCCCCGCGCCGCGCAAGATCGCCTGGGAGGAATCGCTCGGCGGGAAGGAGGCGGCGCGGCCGCACATCCGCGCCCGGCTGCGCGGCTGGCCCGAGCGCATCGTCGTCGATCCCGACGAGCTGCCGGAGGACGACCGAGCGTTCCTCGAGCGCGTCGTCAGCGACACCTGGCGCAGTCTCGTCGCCTTCACCGATCGCGAAAACGGTCTGCCCGTCGACACGGTGCAGGTCGCGGGCGCGCCGCTCGGCTGGCACGTCGGCGACTACACGAACGTGACCAACGTCGGCCTGCACCTGATCGCGGTGGTCGGCGCGCAGGAGCTCGGCCTCATCGACGAGGACGCCGCGCGCGCCCGCATCGTGCAGGTCTTCGACACCCTCGAGCGTCTCGAGAGCCACGCGGGCTACCTCTACAACTTCTACGACACGACCTCGCTCGAGCGGACGAGCAACTTCATCTCGTTCGTCGACCTCTCCTGGCTCACGGCCGGGCTGATCGTCGTCAGGCAGGCGTTCCCCGACCTCGCGGCGCGGAGCTCGGAGCTCATGGACCGCATGTCGTTCAAGCTGTTCTACGACGACGAGCGCGGGCTCGTCCTGCACGGCTACTACGCGAACCGCGGCGTCCCGTCGCGCTACCACTACGGCGTGCTCTACACCGAGGCGCGGCTCGGCATCCTGCTTGCGATCGGGCGGGGCGACATCCCGGAGTCCGCCTGGTACCGCATGGCGCGCATCTACCCGGCGTCGTGCGAGGGCCAGATGCTCGAGCCGATCGACCTGCGTCTCGAGGAGGTGCGCGGCTACCGCACCTGGCTCGGGTTCTACGAGTGGGGCGGGCTGCGCTACGTGCCGTCCTGGGGCGGCAGCATGTTCGAGGCGCTCATGCCGACGCTGGTCCTCGACGAGCTCCGCCACGCGCCGCGGAGCCTCGGCGAGAACGACCGCCGGCACGCCGTCGTCCAGCAGCGCTACGCGACCGAGGCGCTCGGCTACCCGGTCTGGGGCATCTCGCCGTGCGCCGAGCCCGACGGCAGCGGCTACCGCGAGTACGGCGTCCGGGTCCTCGGGACGCGCGGCTACCGGGCGGGCGCGGTGACCCCGCACGCCACGGCGCTCGCGCTCGCCGTCGATCCCGCTGCCGCCACCGCCGGTCTCCGCCGCCTCGCGAGCGAGTACCGGATCTACGGCGAGCTCGGGTTCTACGACGCCGTCGACCCGCGGACCCGGCAGGTGGTCTACACGTACTTGACGCTCGACCAGTCGATGCTGTTCATCGCGGTGGCCAACCACTTGACCTCGGGTGCGATTCAGCGGCACTTCGCGGCGGACCCGATCGTCGAGCGCGTGCTGCCGCTCCTCGGCGAGGAGTCGTGGTTCGAGTGAAACCCGGATGGCGGACTTCGCGTTCGAGCACGTCGACAAGACCTACCCGAACGGCACGCGGGCCATCGCCGACCTGACCTTCGAGGTCGCCGACGGCGAACTGGTCGTGCTGGTCGGGCCGTCGGGCTGCGGCAAGTCGACGCTGCTCCGTCTCGTCGCGGGGCTGGAGCGGCCGACCGGCGGGACGCTGCGCATCGGCGGCCGCGTCGCGAACGAGCTCTCGCCGCGCGAGCGCAACGTCGCGATGGTCTTCCAGGACTACGCGCTCTACCCGCACAAGACCGTGCAAGGGAACCTCGAGTTCCCGCTCCGCATGCGCGGCCTCAGCCGCGCGGAGATCGCGCGGCGCGTCGAGTGGGCGGCGTCGGTGCTCGACATCACGAGCGTCCTCGACCGCCTGCCGCGCCAGCTCTCGGGCGGCCAGCAGCAGCGCGTCGCGATGGGGCGCGCGCTGGTGCGCGAGCCGACCGTCTTCCTGCTCGACGAGCCGCTCTCGAACCTCGACGCGAAGCTCCGCACCGAGGTGCGCGCCGAGATCGCCGACCTGCAGCGCCGCATGTCGGCGACCATGCTCTACGTGACCCACGACCAGACCGAGGCGATGACGCTCGGACACCGGGTCGCCGTGCTGCGCGCAGGGCGCCTCCTGCAGATCGCACCGCCCCGCGAGCTGTACGACCGCCCGGCGGACGCCTTCGTCGCGAGCTTCATCGGCAACCCGCCGATGAACTTGCTCCCGGCGACGGTCGAGCAGGGAGCGGACGACCGGCTCGTCGCGCGCGTCGGCGACGAGCGCCTCGAGCTCACGCCCGAGCTCGCGGCGCCGGTCGCGCGGCGCGGCGCGCGCTCGGTGACGCTCGGCATCCGCCCCGAGGCGCTCGCGACCGTGGACGACGGGCCGTCCGATGCGGTTTCCGGCGTGCTCCGCGCCTCGGTCGAGCACGTCGAGTGGCTCGGGCACGAGACGCTCGCCTACGTCCGCCTCGGAGCGGCGGCGGACGGCGCGGCGCCGCGCATCGTCGCGCGGCTCGGCGGCATGCGCCCGCTCGCGCGCGGTCAGGAGGTGCGGCTTCGCGTTCCCTCGAGCGCGCTGCACGTCTTCTCCGAGGACGGAAGCGTGCTCGCGCACCCCGGCTGAGCGCCGTCAAGCGCCGAGCGTGACCCGGACGACGTGGCTCCGTCCGTCGCGCACGAGCTCGACGTGCGCGGCTCCGTCGACGAGCGCGACGTCTGCGTCGTCGGCGTGCGCCGCGACGACCCGCGCCGCGCGGCCGCCCTCGTTCACCACCTGCACCTCGTACGCCGTCCGCTCGTCGGGCAGGGTGAGACGGGCGGTGAAGCCCGGCCAGGCGTCCGGCACGCACGGGCGGACGACGAGCGTCGTCCCGCCGACGATCCCGAGGCCGAGGAGCGACTCGACCGCGACGCGGTAGGCCCAGCCCGCGGAGCCGGTGTACCAGGTCCAGCCGCCGCGTCCGACGTGCGGCGGCACGCCGTAGACGTCCGCCGCGATGACGTACGGCTCGACCTGGTAGACCGCGATCTCGCGCGCATCGCGCGCGTGGCGCACCGGGAGCAGCATCTCGAGGAGCGCGGTCGCGCGGTCGTTGCGCCCGAGAGTCGCCGCGGCCTGGACGACCCAGAGCGCGGCGTGCGTGTACTGGCCGCCGTTCTCCCGGATCCCGGGCACGTAGCCCTTGATGTAGCCCGGGTCGCGCGGGTCGCGGTCGAAGGGCGGCGCGAGCAGGCGGATGATCTTCGCCGCCTCGTCGACCAGCTCGCGCTCGACCGCGTCGAGCGCCGCGGCCGCGCGCTTGCGCGGCACCGCGCCGGAGAGCGCCGCCCAGGCCTGGGCGAGCGCGTCGATCCGGCACTCCTCGTCCGCCGCGGTGCCGAGCGGCGTGCCGTCGTCGTAGTAGGCGCGGCGGTACCACGCGCCGTCCCAGGCGTGCTCCTCGAGCGCGGGCGGCAGCGCGCGCTGGTAGGCCCGGTAGCGCTCGGCGCGGGCGTGGTCGCCGCGCTGCTCGCAGAGCGGCAGGAAGTCCTCGAGGATCCGGTAGAGGAAGAAGGCCATCCACACGCTCTCGCCGCGGCCCAGGCGGCCGACGCGGTTCATGCCGTCGTTCCAGTCGCCGGTCCCCATGAGTGGCAGGCCGTGCGCGCCGCGGGTGAGCGCACGGTCGAGCGCCCGGCAGCAGTGCTCGTAGAGGTCGGCGGTCTCCTCCCTGCGTCCGGGCACGAGGTAGGCCTCGTCCTCGCCGGGCGCGAGCTCGCGCGCCGTGACGAACGAGGTGCGCTCGTCGAGGATCGCGACGTCGCCCGTCGCGCGGACGTACTGCGCGGTGAGCCACGGAAGCCAGCACAGGTCGTCCGAGAAGCGCGTCCGGATGCCGCGCGAGGTCGGCGGATGCCACCAGTGCAAGACGTCGCCCTCGGGGAACTGGTGCGCCGCGTGGAGCAGGATCTGATCGCGGGTGAGCTCGGGCCGGACCAGGAGAAGCGCCCCCGAATCTTGCAATTGATCACGGAAGCCGAACGCGCCGCCCGACTGGTAGAAGGCGGTCCGGCCCCAGATCCGGCAGGAGAGCGCCTGGTAGAGGAGCCAGCCGCCGAGCAGCAGGTCGAGCTCGGGCGACGGCGTCGTCACCCGGAGGGTCGTCGTGAGCTCGCGCCAGAAGCGGCGCACGTCGTCGAGCGCGCGCTCGACCTCCGGCGCGCGGAGCAGGCGGCGGATGAGGTTGCGCGCTGCGCGCGGGCTCGCCGCCTCGCCCAGCAGGAAGACGCACTCGGCGCTCGCCCCGGGCTCGAGCACGAGCTCGACGCCGAGCGCGGCGCACGGGTCGAGCCCCGCGCCGCTCGCGCCGTCGAGGCTCGCCGCGCGGCACAGCGCGGCGGGAGCCTCGGGCGAGCCGTCGCGGCCGAGGAAGGCACGCCGGTCGGCGGTCTGCTGCACGGTGCCGGGCCCGCCCCGGGTCGCACCGGCGGCCGCGAACACGACGCCGTCCGCGAACTCGTCGTTCATCCGGTTGCGCGCGAAGACCGCGCCGGTCACCTGATCGACCTCGGTCGTGACGAAGCGTCCCGCCTCGTGCGGCAGCGCGCCGAGGACCAGGCGCTGGTAGGCGAAGACCGTGAGCCGGCGGCGGCGCTTGCCGAGGTTGCGCAGCACGACGCGCTGCACGCGGACCGGGTCGTGGCGCGGGACGAAGGTCGTCACCTCGTGCGCGAGCTCGTGCGCGGTCTGCAGCCAGGTGGTCGAGCCGAAGCCGTGGCGCACGACGCAGGCCGCGCCCGAGGGCACGGGGCCGGGCGTCGGCGACCAGAAGAGGCGCGCGCTCTCGTCGCGCACGTAGAGCGCCTCCGCGTGCGAATCGCGCACCGGGTCGTTGAGCCACGGCGTCAAGCGGTTCTCGCGGCTGTTGCGGCTCCAGGTGTTGCCCGCGCCGCTCTCGGAGACGAGGCAGCCGAAGCGCTCGTTCGCGATCACGTTGCTCCACGGCATCGGCGGGCGCTCGCCGGGCGCGAGGTGCACGACGTACTCCGAGCCGTCGGCCGAGAAGCCGCCGAGGCCGTTCCAGAAGCGCAGCTCCTCGCCCGGCGCCGGGCAAGCTGCAGGCGCGTCCGCTCGCTCGGCGGACGCCGCGACCGGGCGCGCCTGGTATCTGCTCGACGCCGGCTCCGGCGCGCGATGCGCCCGGGTGCGGCGAGGCGTGACGAGCCGCGCCGCGGCGAGCGTCGCCACGACGTCGCGCTCGGAAAGCTCATCCTCGCGCAGGATCCGCGCCACACCGTCGAGCCGCGACGCGGCCTCGGCGGCGTCCGCACCGGCGCACAGGGCGAGCACCTCGACCTCGACGCCCCGCGCGTGCCAGTAGCGCGCGGCGCGCACGAGCGCCTCGAGGTGCGCCGCGTCACCCGCGCCGCGGAGCCGCACGGCCGCGAACGGCGCGTCGCGTTGCACGCCGAACGCGGCAGTCGT